>ENA-OQET01001467-OQET01001467.1-human-gut-metagenome-genome-assembly--contig:-NODE-1467-length-10387-cov-1.842495_pt1 | contig 10387 bp, 13 predicted proteins | sample MGYA00242800_ERZ504645 | MGnify/ENA primary metagenome ERZ504645 (study PRJEB26092, sample SAMD00036308) | human gut metagenome | host: Homo sapiens | study: EMG produced TPA metagenomics assembly of... | reverse complement strand
AGCATGGCCGACGGCGAGATCCTGCGCCGCCTCTTCGGCTACGCCAAACCCTACCTCAGGCAGTTCGTCGTCGTGGGCTTTCTCGTCCTCTTCTCCATCTCCTACGACATCGCGTCGCCCCTCATCGTGGGCTACATCGAAGAGCTTGTGGTGGGCGATTTCGAACTGAAAAGCCTCTATGTCAGTGTGGCCGTGTACGCGGGTGTGCTGGTCTTCTCGATGGCCAGCACCTATTTGCAGGCCGTCATTCTGCAGCGTGTGGGCCAGCGCATCATCTCCGATTTGCGTGAAGACCTTTTCACCCACATTGAAAGCCTCTCCCACGGCCAGCTGAACGACATCCCGGTGGGCAAGCTCGTCACCCGCGTGACCAACGACACCAACGCCATCTCGATGATGTTCACGAACCTCTCGTCAACCTCACCAAGAACGCCTTCGTCATTTTGGGCATTCTGGTGGCGATGCTCTTCCTGAACTACGAGCTGACCCTGATGGTGCTTTGCTTCGTACCCTTCATCCTCCTGTTCACGGTCATCTTCCGCAAGTTCTCTCGCCGCGCTTACCGCAAGGTCAAGGATGCGACCACCGACATCAACACCTACCTCTCCGAGAATCTCTCCGGCATCAAAGTCACCCAGATCTTTGGCCGCGAGGACGAGAAGATGGAGGAGTTCCGCCAGAAGAGCCAGACCCTCGCCAAGGCCACGCAGGAGCAGATCTTCGTCTTCGGCGTCTTCCGTCCGCTGGTGTATATGCTGTATATCAGCTCGATCCTCTGCCTGTTCTATCTTGGCGGCATGGGCCACCTGAACCATGTTACCTTCCTCGGGCAGACCATTTCCAGCGGCACCATCGTCACCTTTTATATGTACATCTCCAAGTTCTTCACCCCCATCCAGAACCTGGCCGAGCAGTTCAACTGGCTGCAGTCGGCGCTGGCATCGGCAGAAAAGGTGTTCTCCATCATGGACATCCAGCCCAGGATGCAGGATGCCCCCGATGCCATTGAGCTGGACGAGGTGAAGGGCGAGATCGAGTTCCGGGACGTGTGGTTCAGCTACGTTCCCGGCGAGTGGGTGCTGCAGGGCGTTTCCTTCCATGTGGATGCCCGCCAGACGGTGGCCTTTTGTGGGTTCCACCGGCTCCGGCAAGAGCACATCCTCTCCCTGATCTGCCGGAACTACGAGTTCCAGAAGGGCCAGATCCTGATCGACGGTATCGACATCCGCAAGATCAGGATCTCCTCCCTGCGCAGGCACTTCGGCCAGATGCTACAGGATGTGTTCCTGTTCTCGGGTACCATCCGTTCCAACATCGTCCTGCGGGAAGAGGGTATCCCCGACAGCGAGATCATGGAGGTCTGCCGTTACGTCAACGCTGACAAGTTCATCAACAAGCTGGACCACGGGCTGGACGAAGAGGTGCGTGAGCGCGGCAACAACTTCTCCGCCGGACAGCGGCAGCTGCTCAGCTTCGCCCGCACCATCATCCACAAGCCCAGCGTGATGATCCTGGACGAGGCTACCGCCAACATCGACACCGAGACCGAGCTGCTCATTCAGGATTCGTTGGAAAAGATGCGCACCGTGGGCACCATGCTCATTGTGGCCCACCGGCTGTCCACCATCCAGCATGCGGACAACATCATCGTGCTGTCCCACGGTAAAATTCTGGAGCAGGGCACCCACCAGCAGCTGCTGGCCCGGCATGGCCGCTACTACCAGCTGTACACCCTGCAATACCACAAGGCGCAGCTGAACGCAGCCGAATAAGCGCAGACAGAAAGGCCGCTGACCCATCTCAGGTCAGCGGCCTTTCTGTCTGCACCGGGGGGTGGAGTCGTCCGCTTCCGGATCGTTGAGGGAACGCAATTAACACTTGCAAAACAGGTGCATCGCTCGTATAATAGAATGTGGTAAAATAATAAAAAAGAGAAATGGAAAGGAGGGGCCACAGGATGCAGTGGATCGATGCGATCGGCTACGAAGAAGTGATGACCTTTCTGCGCAGTACACCGGCGAACCTCTTTTTCAAGGATACGGAATGCCGTTATCTTTTTATTTCGGACGTTAGGACTTTCTTCCCCTACGGAGAAGAGCAGGAAGAGGATGTGCTGGGCAAGACAGATCTGGAGATCTGGAGCAGCGAGGAACAGGCCCGCTTTTATTATGAGCAGGACCAGAAGGTGCTTGCCACCGGCAAGGGAACCGGCTATATCACCGAGGTGCCCCGGAAGGATGGGACGGCATACTATCAGATCAAAAAGAACCCCGTTGTGTTGGAGGGAAAGATCATCGGCATCGTGGGGCTTATTGGTGATATCACCGAACGGGTGCGGCTGGAAAAACAGGCCGAGAACTGGGCCGTCCACGATGAACTGACCGGTCTGTATAACCGCAACTACCTGAAGATAAAGGGCGCAGAGCAGTTGAAGGAAGTCCCATGCCCGTCACGATCATTATGGGTGACTGTAACTACCTGAAGCGTGTGAATGATGCCTACGGCCACGAGTACGGCGACCTGCTGCTCAAGCGGGTGGGCCGGGTGATCCGGGAAAACCTGCCGCCGGAAGCGTGGCCCTGCGGATGGCGGCGATGAATTCCTCATTGCCTGCAACCACTTCTCTGCAGAAGAGGCCGAACAGCTGATCGAGAGGCTGCACGGGGAGCTGGCCCGCCAGAGCGACGACCGCCTCAAGCTGGATGTTGCCTTTGGATACCACACCGTGACAGAAGGCCCCTTTGATTATATCGCAGTCTACCATGCTGCTGACCGGGATATGTACCGGAACAAGCGCAAAAACCGCTGATAATACGGACGAAAAAACAGCCTCAGCCCGATCTCAAAGGGCTGAGGCTTTTTTGGTGATTTGTTACATCAGGGCGGTGAGCACCAGCGCGCAGAGCGGCAGGGTGAGCACCGTGCCCATGAGGATGGCCAGCGCACCGGCTCCGATCAGCAAAAACAGCACAGCCATCTGCGGCGGCTTACAGGATCACGTTTTTGATGAGCAGGGAAACGCTGCCGTCCGGATCATGGAGGAACTCCAGCTCGGAATCGGAGTTCAGCAGCTCGGTGGGGATCTTGACCTCGATGCCGTTGGCGGTGCGGATGCTCCGGCTCTCCATCCGGCGGATGCGGGCAGGGGTCACGGTGACAGGAGCAACGGCCTCTTCCAGCACCTCGCTCTTCTCCACATAGTCATCAAAGGGCACAGCGGCCAGCGGGTATTCCTCGGCCAGCTGCTGGCGCACCTGTTCCACCGATACCTGATTGTCGTTGTCGGCGGCCTGGTTGGCAATGAGCATGGCCACCTGCGCGTCGGCATGGGGCTCGTCCTCATAGGCATCCTTCACAGCCTGTGCGGCGGCTTCCTGAATGGCCTGCAGCTTCTTTTTCTCGGGCTCGGCCTGGGTATACTGGAACACAACAGAGGAGAGGTAGAACTCCTTATGGCCGTCGATGTCGTATTTCTTTTCCAGCAGGCGCATGGAATAGTCCGTCAGGTTGACGAGCGCACCCTCCTCCACCTTGCCGCTCTGGGTGGGCAGGCAGGCCCGCTGCTGGATGATGGAGTTGACCGGGGCACCCTCCACGGTCTCGGTGTAGTGGGTGTAGCCGTTTTTATAGTTCAGCTTGAGGATGCCCAGCCAGGGCGTGCCGTCCCGGGTGAAATCCACCACGGCCAGGTCCGCCCCGGGGATGGTGGTGTGGGCGTGCATGTAATCGAACAGCACCCCCCGGCAATGCGGCAGGACAGATCAATGAAATCCTGATTGTGCTCCAGCTCGTTCCGGAAAGCTGAATCCGGCAGAGGGCGGCACTGGCGGATCTCATCGCTGGCCAGCAGCTTTTCGATATGATTCTGTAAGTAGGCGGTCTTTTCGGCAGTCAGCTCCATGCCGCCGCCGCTGAGCACCGGCGCGTCCAGCGTGGTGTCCAGCACATGTAAAATTGCCTGATGGATGATGATCTCCATGGGTCAAAACCTCATTTCCCGGGTGATTGTGATGTTCCTGCCCAGTATAGCACATCCGGAACAAAAAGGCGAGAGGGAGCGCAAAGGCTTGTCAACCGCCGCCTGAGATGCTACAATGGGGCTGACCAAACATCCGGACAAGCCGAAAGGGGAGTGTGTTATGGAATTTCGGGACAAGCCGATGCAGAACCTCATCCGCATCAAGGAAAAGGAGATCTGCAAAAATGTGCAGGAGCTGCTGCTGGACGGTGAGCAGATCGTGGGGGCCTACAAGACCGTGCGCGATCAGGCTGTGTTCACCACCCACCGCATTTTTATGGTGGATATGCAGGGGATGACCGGTACCCGGCAGGAGATCTTTGTGCTGCCCTACCGCAAGATCCTGCATTACGGCATCAAGACGGCAGGCTTCGGTGACCCGCTGCAGACCTCAGAGCTGACGGTCTGCTTTGCGGATGAGCACGAGGCAAAGTTCGGCTTCATCGGGCAGGAATGAGCTGCTGGCGGTGGCACGGGCCATCAGCCGGTGCATCCTGTAACAGAACAAACGTAAAACGCCCGCTCCGGCTTCTCGACCCGGAGCGGCGTTTTACATTGCTGTAATATGCGAAAAAAGGAGAATGTCGAAGGATCAGCAGGCGGCGCGATCTCTGCGGCCGGCCTCAAGCATATAGTGCAGGAAGCCGGTGACATCAGCAGGGTCGGTGACAGAGATGTCAAAGCCCTTGGAGGGAGCGTCCATCATCTGGAACAGCTCGGTGGCGGCGCTGTCCTTTTTCAGGTCGCAGGTCTCGCCATTGTCCAGGTGCAGGAGCACACTGCCGCGGCTGGCGGCTACCTGATGCATGAAACGGTCTTTATCAAGATACTGGATGCGAAGCATAAAAATACCTCCCACAAAGAAATGTTTTATTCTGGAAGAGCTCCTCGGGCCAGGCTGCCCGTGGGGAACGCTTCTCGGGAACCGGACTCAAGCCGTGCCAGGGGTTGATTTTCCGCCCCCTGCGGTGTTATACTGTGCTTGCTGGTTCTGATGAAATAATACCACGAAACTGGCACGATAGATAGAATAAAAACACCCGATTTGTACAACAAAATCGGCTTTGACAAAAATATTCAAAGTATTGCGGAAAGGAATTGTTCAATATGGCGTTTCAGACGAGCTGTGTCTCTGCTGCCAATATCGTTACCGGGCTGACCTTCCAGCAGGATGTTATGGCCGATGCCGAGGGGCGGGAACTGGTCCAGCATGGCAGCGCCCTGTTTCCCATTGCCTGCTACGCGGAGAACCTGAAAAGCTATTCGGTGGCCTGGCACTGGCACGAGGAGTTTGAGTACATACTGGCCATGAAGGGCCCCCTGACGGTGGACGTGAACAAGACCCGGGTGACCCTGCAGACGAATCAGGGCGTGTTCCTGAACTCCGGCATCCTCCACGCGGTGGAGCAGGCGGAAAAAGGGGAGGCTCTGCTCCACTCGGGCGTGTTCCACCCCCGGCTGGTGGGCGGAATGGACACCATCTTCTGGCAGAAGCTCATCCGACCCATGCTCCAGCCGGATGCTCCCGCGTTTTTTCTGCTGGATGGAGCCGTTCCCTGGCAGGCGCAGGTGCTTGCCTGCCTGCGGGAAGCCTGGCAGGCGGTTGCCGTGGAGCCCTTTGATTACGAGAACCGGGTGCGTTATTATCTCTCTGCGGCACTGCGGCTGCTGAGCACCCAGTGCGTGGGCGGCAAGACCAAGGTCTCACAGCAGGAGCAGATCGCCGCCGAGCGGATGAAGCAGATGCTCCGCTTTGTGGAGGAGCACTACGCTGAGGAGCTGACCGTGGAACGCATCGCGGCCAGTGTGGCCCTGAGCGAGAGCGCCTGCCTGCGCAGCTTCCGGCAGATGCTGGGCATCACGCCCATCCAGTATGTCAAGCAGTTCCGGGTGGAGAAGGCCGCCGAGCTGCTCCGCTCCACCCGGCTCAAGACAGGCGAGATCGGGATGGAGTGCGGTTTTGCAGATGGCAGCTACTTTATCAAGACCTTCCGGGAGATCAAGCACTGCACACCCAAGGAATACCGCGCAAAATTCTGCTGAAATGTCTGAGATAGGAATCGGAGGAAATGATCCCCATGCAGCACAGTCTGACCCAAGGCCCCATTACAAAGAATATCCTGCTGTTTGCCCTGCCGCTGATGTTCGGCAACCTGCTGCAGCAGATGTACAACATTGCCGACACCTGGGTGGTGGGCCGCTTCCTCGGCGCGGATGCGCTGGCGGCGGTGGGCTCCTCCTACACCCTGATGACCTTCCTGACCTCGATCCTGCTGGGCCTGTGCATGGGCAGCGGCGCGGCTGTGTCCATGCAGTACGGCAGCGGCGAGACCGAGAAGATGCGGCAGAGCGTGTTCCAGTCTTTCCTGCTCATTGCGGGCATCGCCCTGGTGCTCAACCTGCTGGTCTATCTGGGTCTGGACGGCATCCTGTGGGTGCTGCGGGTGCCCGCAGAGCTTTGCCCGCTGATGAAGGACTACCTGCTCATCATCTTTCTGGGCATTGCGGCCACCTTTTTGTATAACTATTTCGCAAACCTCCTGCGGGCCATCGGCAATTCCGTGGTGCCGCTGGCGTTTCTGGCTGTATCAGCCATCCTGAACGTGATTCTTGGATCTGGTCTGTGTCCTTGTGCTTGACTGGGGTGTGAAGGGTGCCGCCGTGGCAACTGTCTTTTCCCAGTATGTGTCCGGGGTGGGCATCGGCTTGTACACCCTGAAAAAGTTCCCGCAGCTCTGCCCGAAACGGACAGACTGCAGGTGGGACCGGAAGAACCTTGCCAATATCCTGAATCTTTCGGTGATGACCAGCGTTCAGCAGTCCATTATGAATTTTGGCATCCTGATGGTGCAGGGTCTGGTCAACAGCTTCGGCACGGTCATCATGGCGGCTTTTGCGGCAGCGGTGAAGATCGATTCCTTTGCCTATATGCCGGTGCAGGATTTTGGCAACGCATTCTCGACCTATGTGGCCCAGAATTACGGGGCAGGCCAGCCGGACCGCATCAAAAAAGGGATCCGCAGTGCCGGGCTGACAAGCGCGGTGTTCTGCATCGTCATCAGCGTGCTGGTCTGCGCCTTTGCCGCCCCGCTCATGGGGATTTTCATCGACCCGGCTCAGACCGAGATCATCGCGGCGGGCGTGCAATACCTCCGCATCGAGGGCGCGTGCTACATTGGTATTGGCGTGCTCTTCCTGCTCTACGGCTACTACCGGGCGGTCAACCAGCCGGGGATGTCGGTCATCCTGACCATTGCCTCCCTTGGCACCCGTGTGGCGCTGGCCTATCTGCTTTCTGCCACGCCGCTGGGTGTTACCGGCATCTGGCTCAGTGTGCCCATCGGCTGGGCACTGGCAGATGCCATCGGCATTGGGTATTATTTGAAGAGGAGAACATAAAATATCCCCCGCTGCAAAGCGTGTTTTGGCACGTCTGCAGCGGGGATATTGTTTTTCTGGGGTTTGAGGTGATTCGAGCGGGGGCTTATTCCCCCACGGCGGGGACGTTTTGCATCGTCCAGAGGAGCTTCTGGACATCCACGCTGCCCATGTGGGTGGGTTCCTCACCCAAACGAAGAAAATCGGTCTGCTGGGCGGTAACAGTCTGCCACTGGGGCAGGTCTGTTCCGTTGGGGTCGCCGGTCTTGGCAAAGTTGGTCAGGTAATCCACCATCTGAGCGCTGAGGGCGGTGTCCTTCTCAGTGAAGGGCCGCCAGCAGTGAGCCAGCGTGCCGAACCAGTACCACAGGTCGCTGGAATGCCAGGCACCACGGTCATCACCGGGGAGCTGGCGGTCGAAGAACCAGCCGTAGCTGTCGGCGTTCCGGGCGCACCAGTCCTGAGCCATCTGGTAGAGGTAGGGCGGAACGATATCCTCGCTGGTGAAGCCAATGAGGTAAGGAATATGGTGCTGCTCATCGGCAGCCAGCGTCTCAGGGCCGGTCTTGACCTGGAAACGGCCATCCACCACGGGCTCACAGCCCAGACCCTTGAACTGGGGCTGGGTGCGGACGGCATCCCAGGCTGCAAACAGTCTGGCGGGGGCGAGGGCACGGAACTCCGCCAGCGTGCTGCACCCGGCGGCTTCCATGACCTGCTTCCAGAACGGGTAGTGGGCCGCGGCAGGCTTGGCCGTCAGCATCTGGCTCACGCCGCCGCCGCTGCTCATCACGGCCTTGGAGAACAGCCCCATGGTGATGGGGGAGAGGACGAGCTGCTGGACGCTCATGGCACCGGCGCTCTGGCCCATGATGGTGATGTTGTTGGCATCGCCGCCAAAGGCAGCGATGTTGGCGCGCACCCACTGCAGGGCCGCCAGCTGATCCAGAAGGGCGTAGTTGCCGGTGGACCCGGCCTCATCGGCCAGCTCGGGCAGGCAGACAAAGCCCATGGGGCCGAGCCGGTAGTTGATGGTCACGGCCACGCAGCCTTTGGTGGGCCAGACGGGGCCGTCGAAGTGCTTCTCGTGGCCGCAGCCGCCGGTAAAGCCGCCGCCGTGAATGTAGAAGATGACCGGCAGTCTGTCCCCGGGAGCTGCATCGGCAGGGGCCCAGATGTTCAGGAACAGGCAGTCCTCGCTGTAGGTGTACGTTTTGCCCTTACGGAACTCGTTGTAGTAGAAGGCTTTTCCGGGTGCGGCGGCTTCGTCATAGAAGGCGCGGGGCTGGTAGCAGCAGGCACCGTATTGGGCGGCATCATAGACACCGTCCCAGTGGGTGACGGGGACAGGGGACTCCCACCGCCCGGCGGTGGCGTAGCGAATGCCCTTGTAAGCGGCAATGCCCGGCCACTGGCAGGCCGTGCCGGAGATCACGCCGCAGGGCGTAGTGCGCTCAAAGCTCATAGGGGGAAACCTCCTTGTCTTACTCCGCCGCTTTCAGGCCCCGGATGTCCTCGCCCGCAAACAGGCAGGGGACAAAGGAGGAAAGGCGGCTGGAGATCTTTCGGTGTATCGCTTTTCCAGCAGGGAGCCATCCGCAATGTTGGTGGTGACGATGGTGGGCAGGCCGGCTCCCAGGCGGTTGTTCAGCAGGCTGTAAAAAGTGGTGATGAAGTAGGGGGTGACGAACTCGGTGCCCAGATCATCCAGGATCAGCAGGTCGGCAGCAGAGGCGGTGCGCAGCAGGGTCTCGGCATCCTCGGAGGAGTCGAAGCGGGCGGTTTCCAGCTTGCCGAAGAAGTCTGGGCTGGAAACGTAGATCACGTCAAAATCCTTTTGCAGCACGATGCCCGCAATGGCAAGGGCGGCGTGGGTCTTGCCCAGCCCCGCATTGCCAAAAAGCATCAGGCTCTCGCTGTTGTGGTCGAATTCCTCAGCGTAGCTGCGCAGATCCTCCAGCAGGCCGCCCATGTAGGTGCGGACAGGCTCACCCAGCTTCTCGTCCATGGTGTTGGGGTAGTACCGCAGCTCCATGGTGTCAAAGCTGGAAATGGACAGGCTGGACAGCGCCTCGATCTCCTCCCGCCGCAGACCCTGCATCAGCTTGTGAACGCAGGTGCAGGTGCGGCCCTGCACGCTGCCGGTATCCTGGCACAGCTTGCAGGTGAATTTGGGCTCCAGCGCATCCGCAGGGCGGCCGCTGGCGGCCAGCAGGGCGGTGAGCTCCTGCCGGGCTTTGCTCAGTGCGGCGGCGGCTTCGGTGCGGTCTTTTCCGGCAGCGCCTGCCAGCGCGCAGCGGATGCCCCGCACCCGCACCTCGTCCTCAGCGTGGCGCAGGGCCGGGATGGCGGCCTCCGCCTCCAGCCGGGCATCCTCGGCATTGGCGCGGGCGGTCTGCCGCCGCAGAGCCACCGTGCGCAGGGCGGCTTGATAAAGTTCCTGTTTGGTACGCATAAAAGCTCCTTATTCTGCAGGCGTGTCCGCTTTTTTTTGCGGAGCGGACGGCGGCGGGCAGCGTTCTTGAGAAAATCGTTTCCGCTGGGTTCGGCGCGGTCCACCCGGAGGTTCCGGCTGGCACCCATCCCGGCCACCGGGCCCCGCACATCGTGGACGGTGCGCAGGCCCTTGGCGTTCCAGGTCTTGAGGATGCTGTTCCAGTACCAGAGATCCCGCTTGGGGCCGGCCTGCACGGCGGCTTCCTGCACCATGGCATCATCGTAGCCGTAGACCTCGTACCAGCGGGCAATGGCCTTGCGCCCGCCAAGGGTCAGCTCGGTGTCGGCAATGCCCAGCAGGCCGCTGACGTACTGCTCCCGCTGGGCGCGCAGGGCCAGCAGCTGGAGGTGTGCGTCGGCCTGTTCGCCGGTCTCCACACCCTCGGCCCGCCAGACCTTCAATTCGTGGCTGACGGCACCCATCGTCCGCTTGCCCCGGCTGGCCACATAGGCCACGCAGAGCATGACGGTCTCGGGTGCAAAGGCCTCCTGCAC
>ENA-OQET01001465-OQET01001465.1-human-gut-metagenome-genome-assembly--contig:-NODE-1465-length-10391-cov-2.965023_pt1 | contig 10391 bp, 12 predicted proteins | sample MGYA00242800_ERZ504645 | MGnify/ENA primary metagenome ERZ504645 (study PRJEB26092, sample SAMD00036308) | human gut metagenome | host: Homo sapiens | study: EMG produced TPA metagenomics assembly of... | reverse complement strand
AAGATGGAACTCCAATGCACAGCAAAACTCCTTCATCTCTCCCTGTCCACCCTCATCCGCCGTGCGCTACACAATGCAAAGATTGAGCGCACTGTTGTCGTTGTCGGCGGCGGAGAAGAAACCCTGAACGCCGTTTCCACTCTGCTTGCCCAGTGCGGCAAGGTGGGCGGAAACCTGAATCAACTCGCACGACACTTCAACTCCGGTGGAGCAGATACCGAACAACTCCGGGCGAAACTTCTTGACGAACTTACAGACCTGACTGCCTTCCGGCTCAACGCCGAGAAAATTCTTGGTGAACTGTATGGCAACGCTCAAGCATATCGCCTCTAAGAATTCGGACTACTCCGCCATCGAAGCGTACCTGATTTACCAGCACGATGCGTTCACCGGGAAGCAGCTTCTTGATGAACAAGGCAGGCCCATGCTGCGGGATTCGTACATTCTGGATACGCTTGAATGCGGCGATTTCTCGTTTGCAACGGCCTGCCTGCTGGCAAACCGAAAGTACAACAAGAACAACCACCCCGATGATATTAAGAGCCACCAGTATATCATCAGCTTTGACCCCAGAGATGCAGCCGACAACGGCTTGACCATGGAAAAAAGCACAGGCTCTCGGCCTGAACTTCTGTAAAGAAAAGCTTTCCCGGTCATCCTGCCATCGTCTGCACCCACCCGGATGGGCATAACCATTCGGGAAATATCCACGTCCACATCGTGATCGGCAGCATCCGCACACGAGAAGTGGAACGCAAGCCCTATATGCAGAAGCCTCGTGACTGGCGTGAGGGCATGAAGCACTCCAGCACAGCCCAGACCATGCGGCACCTGCGTGTCGCAGTCATGGAAATGTGCGAACACGCTGACCTGCATCAGATCAATCTACTGGAAGCACAAGGCGACCGTATTTCTGAACGGGAATACTGGGCACGGCGGCGCTGGCAGCAATGTCTCGACCATGCCAACGCCAGATTGCTTGCAGAAGGGAAGGCTCCCAAGCAGACTGTTTACCAGACGGAACTGGAAACTCTGCGCAGGCAAATCGACTCCGTGCTGAAGAAAGCCACCACCTTCGATGAATTTTCTGCATTGCTCTTGCAGGAACATGGCATTGCCGTGAAAGAGAGCCGAGGGCGATTGAGCTACTGCCCGTCCAATCGGGTAAAATTCATCACCGCCCGGAAGCTGAGCAAGAAGTTTGAGAAAGAGCAGGTGCTTGCCGCACTCGCTCAGAACATCCGGCTTGCTCCGACCGTCCAGCCCATCGCAGCAGACAAGCCCGATAAGATTCAGAAACTGGTGGACATTCAGGCAAAGCTGAAGCAGGGCAAGGGCATCGGCTACGAGCGTTGGGCGAAAAAGCACAACCTCAAAGCCATGGCACAGACCTTGATCCTCTTGCAGGAAAAAGGTCTGCTCAACGAGGATGCACTCGACCAGAGAATCGCAGAGCTTGACACCAAGTTCCATGAATCGCTGGCCGTAGTGAAAGACCTCGAAACCCGCATGGCAGAAAACAAGAAGCTGCGCAGCCACGCTGCTGCCTACAAGCAGTACCGACCGCTTGCGCAGAAACTGAAAACTGTCAAATCCCCCGCAGCCTTTGAAGAACAGCACCGTGCAGAACTGACAGCGTACCGGACGGCAGCAGCCTATCTCAAGGCAAACAACATCACCAAGCTGCCCAGCCCGAACAAGTTGGAAGCCGAGTATGCGCAGCTGGCATCCGAAAAGGCAAAGTTCTACGAGCAGTACAAGGAAACCAAGGAAGAACTGCTCAAACTGAAAACCGCAAAGCAGAATGTTGCGTCCTTTTTCCGGGAGGAAGAACCGGCGCAGCAGGAGAGATAAAGGAGTGTGCGTATGATCAACTTGAAAATCGACCCGGAGTTCCAGAATCAGATTCCGCCGCTGACGGACGATGAGTATAAGCAGCTTGAAGAAAACATCCTCAAAGAAGGCAAACTGCTTTCTCCTTTGATCGTTTGGAATAACATCCTTGTTGACGGCCACAATCGTTATGCCATTCTCCAGAAACACCCGGAGATTTATTTCTCCACCATGCCGCTCCGATTCGAGAATCGCGAAGAAGCCCTTGCGTGGATTTGCAGAAACCAGTTGGGGCGGCGCAACCTGAGCCCCGAACAGAAGCGTTATCTGATTGGCAAACAGTATGAAGCCGAGAAGAAAGCCGCAAAAATCTTTCGGGGCAACCAGTACACTTTAGCAAAGAAAAGTGGTGGTGCTCACGATGATAACCACCACTCCGGGAAGAAAACCTGCGACCGGATCGCAGAGGAAAACGGTGTCAGCCGTGCCTCTGTTCTCCGTGCCAGCCACTACACGCGAGGCATCGACATCGCAGATAATCTCTCTCCCGGCATCAAGCAGAAAGTCTTTTCCGGTGAAGTGAAGTTCACGAATGAAGAAATGTCCAAGCTCGTGCAGAGCAGTCCTGCCAAACGGCAAGACGTATTTGCCGAGATCATGCACCCGGAAATCACGAAAGGAATGGAGGCTGCAAATGCAGACCCCAAAGCAGACGTGCCGGTTCCGATGCCCACATCCGACCCCGAGCAGTTCAAGGGATACCAAGTCCCGGACGAGTGCATGAAGGTCTACAAGACGCTGAGCATGGCCACGGAAATGATGCGAAACACATGGAAGCGAGTGCTCAAAAATAATCAGAGTTATCTTTCTGACCCGGAAAAGCAGAAGGTTCTCCGCTACGCCATGCAGCGGCCAGCCCACTATCTGAACGAGCTAGAAGCCTGCATGGAGCAGATTCTTTCTGAAACCATCGAAGAAGCTGAAAAGACCGCATAACGACAGGCACTTGTAAGCCATCAACGAGCCACCAGCCGCAAGTGCAAGGCAGAAAACTTCCGCGCCCTTGCGCCTGATAAAAATGGAGCTTTGATTTTCTTGCCCGGCTTTGCCATGGTGGGACGATCAAAGGAGCGTGCGTTTGAACAAAAAGAAAAAGTCCACAAACACTTCCCCCCTACCCCGATGAAGTCATTGACCGTCTGGCACGGGCATTCTACCCGGCCATCCTTGCCTGCTGGAACAGCGAGGAAGGTCAACGGGAGTTTGCTGCGTGGCAGGCGGAGCAGGCTCATCTCTCCGGCAAAGAGAAACAGGAAGTTCCCGTGGGGGAACTCCCTGCCTTACTTATCGTGTGTGGATTTTGGCAGGGTGCGTCCGGCAGGGCGCACCCTGTTTTTGTGTTCAGTCCTCTAATCCGTGACTTGCAGCCGCATTTCTCAGATACTCCTCCGGCTCACCGTTCAGGATCAGTTCGGCATACGCCAGCGGGTCGTTATAGATGAGGTAGTCCAGTTCAGACCTCTGCGCCATGGTAACATCCAGCGCATCCTCGACCCCAGTGCAGTCAATGGAAATTTTTCTCCCGTCCCGGAGCAGCAGTTCCACGCAGCCAGTGTCTATATTAAACTTGCAGGCTCTTTCATCGTACTTCATAATCATACCCTCCAAATCTTGTGATTGTCTTACGGTCTATGACAAGGTATCGGAGTTTTGCGCCGTCCACGGGAGCCTTCATTGCTGTACCCAAAGAAAACGAAAAATCCGAACCCTTCTCCAATCGGAAATAGGTTCGGATTTTTCTTGTTTGGTGGGCGCGGGTGGATTCGAACCACCGAAGCTGAAAAAGCAGCAGATTTTACAGTCTGTCCCCCAATTGGCCACTCGGGAACACGCCCAGATTCTGTTCACGTCCGTTGCCGGACGACTTGTTTATTTTATCAGACTGCGGGCGATTTGTCAACTACTTTTTTTGCGGATTTTTGCAGCTTTTCTGCGGAAACTGTCGGCAGGGTCAGTTTTGGGTCAGATGTTTCCGGCGCTCGTAATCCCGCAAGGCGGCAATGGCTTCGCCGGACATGGGGTAGAGGGCAATGAGATTGAATATGGTCATCAGGCCGATGCCCACATCCCCCAGGTCCCACACCACGGTATAAGCTTCCAGGCCGCCCACCATCAGCATGACAAGGGCCAGCACCTTATAGGCTGTCTGCCAGCCCCAGCGGTCACCAAAGAGGTACGCCACATTGGAGCGGGCATAGAACAGGATGCCGATGAAGGTGGAGAAGCTGAACAGCGCCAGCGTGACGGCAATGAACACCACGCCAAAGCTGCCCAGATGGTACTGCGCCGCTGCCTGCAGCAGGTCCATGCCGGTCAGCCCAGTGGTGACATTTGCGGGAGCCAGCAGCATCATAAAGGCAGTGCAGCTGCAGATGACCACCGTGTCGATCAGGACACCCAGTGCCTGCACAAAGCCCATCTTCACAGGATCATCGCAGGAGGCAGCCGCTGCGGCACAGGGGGCCGAACCGCTGCCTGCCTCATTGGAGAACAGGCCGCGCTTGACACCGTTCATCAGCACCGCGCCAAAGCCGCCCGCGGCCACCTGCCGCAGGCCGAAGGCTTCCGAGAAGATGCGGCCCAGCACAGCGGGCAGCTGGCGGAAATTTACCGCAATGATGATGACCGTCATCACGAAATAACAGCCCGCCATGATCGGCACGATGACATCCAGGCTTTTCACGGTGGCATCCTTGCGCAGGACAATGACCGCCGAGAGCACCACCAGCACCACCGTGGTCACAATGGGCGGGATGGAGAACGCATTGGCAAAGGCAGAGCTGACCGAGTTGCTGATGACCTGGCTGATGCCGCACCAGCAGATGAGGCCCGAAATGGCAAACAACACCGCGATGATAGAATGACGCAGCTTTTTGCCCCGCTTGCGCTCGGCCAGCACATGGATGTAGTAGGCCGGGCCGCCGCGCTGCCCGCCATAGAGTGGGTCAGGCTGCCGGTACTTCTGGGCCAGTGTGGATTCTACAAAGGAGGTGGAGGCCCCCAACAGGGCCGTGACCCACATCCAGAACACCGCACCGGCACCACCGGCAGACACTGCCGCCACCACGCCCACCAGATTGCCCATGCCTACCCGGGTGGCCGTGGAGACGATGAGCGTCTGAAAAGAGGAAAGGCTGTCCATGCTCTGGTTCTTCTCGCAGACAGCGGCGATCATATCCCGGAACAGCCGCATAGGCAGCAGCCGGGTGCGCAGGGTGAAGAACACGCCCGCCGTGAGCAGCAGCACTGCCATCAGCGAAATGCCGATGCCGCCGCCCACCGGCAGGGTGAACAGATCACCCCAAAGCAGGTTGTATACTGTTTCGATCAAATGGGACATTCTGAGGAGCCTCCTGTTGTGTGATTACTTTATTATAATACAGCACTTCAGGTTTGTAAATCAGAAAATCCCAGCGCAAGGAAATAAAAATCCGAACCCTTCTCTTTCGAGAAAAGGTTCGGATTTTCATTGTCTGGTGCGGATAAGAGGACTTGAACCTCCACCGAGTTGCCCCGATTAGAACCTGAATCTAACGCGTCTGCCAATTCCGCCATATCCGCATATTCTATTTTTGTCCGTGGGCCGTTCGGCTCGGAACGTTAGTTATTATACCACAGCCGTAAAAAAAGTCAAGCACTATTTTCAAAATTGTTCGACAAAAAAATGCTCTAAATTTCGGGCACTCCGTACAGGGGCATTTGGGCCGGAATATGGTACAATAAAGGCTGACCGTCCGGCCTGTATGCCGCCGGGCGAGTAATGACGGAATGAGGGAAACTGAATGTTCAATGTTCTGATCTTCATCATCGGCGCGGGCATCATGTTCTACATGGGCCTGCGCAGTGTGCTGCAGCGCCGCCGCTTACAGCAGAAGGGCCAGCGTGTGGAGGCCCGGGTGGCAGGCACCGTTCAGAGCCGGGACGGCACGGCTTATCTGCTTGAGTTCGAGACCGAGGGCGGCAGCCACCGCCTGCACTACCCCAAAGCCGCCAAGAGCAAGGGCTTTGCCAGCGGGGAAACGGTCACGCTGTACTACGACCCCGAAGATCCCGAAAAGATGTATGTGGAGGGCGACCGCTCCGTTCTGGGGGCCGAGATCCTCTATTTCTGTCTGGCCGTTGTGCTGCTGGCACTGATGGTCAGCTTTATCCGCTGAGAGGAGGTCACCGCAATGGTATTGGAACATATCGGAATGCCCCAGCCCGGGGACTGCCGGGTGGTATTTTCCGCCAGCGCCGAGGAGCTGGAAGCGGCCATTCAGGCCGAGCAGGCCGCAGAGAACCCACCGCAGGCGGAAGAGGACCTGCTGACCGCCGCCGTGAACCGGGCTATCCTGACCGGGTTTTTTCCACATTATATCAGGAGCTTGTGGAAAAAGAGCATCTGGTTCCCGTGACCGATCCGGATTTTGAGCTGCTGGCCGTCAACCGGGCCGAAGGCTTCCGGGCGGGGGCAGAGTTCTACTGCCTGCCGCCGCTGGAGCTGGAGCGTTACACCGGCTTCACCCAGCCCATCCAGCCCCGGCCCATCCGGCAGGTGAGCATTGAGTTGGAAGTGAATACCCGGCACGGCGATGAAGACCGCGCCGCCGATGCCGCAGGCAAAGCCGCCCTGCGCCAGCAGGTTGCACGGGAGCTCTATGCCCAGCGCTGTGCGCAGGCCAAGGCACTGGCCCGCCGGGAGCTTATCTTCCAGCTGGGCGGCTGTGTCAAGGGCACCCTGCCCAAGGACCTGGTCTCCGGCAACTATTTTGCCGAGCAGCGGAACTTCAACCTGCGGCTGCAGGCCAACAACGTCAACTTTGACCAGTACCTCAAGGTGCGGGGCCAGACCGTGGAGCAGTTCCGCACTGAGCTTCACGCACAGGCAGAGCAGAAGCTGCGGGGCAGTCTGGGCCTTCTGATGGTGGCCGAGCGGGAACACCTCTGGCCCACCGATGCCGAGGTGGAGGCCGCGCTGGCGCACTGGAAGGGTGAGCGCACCTTCCCTGCCAACGATTTCCGCAAGGCGCGGCAGGGCATCGCCAGCCAGCGGGCGGCAGAGTTCGTGGAAGCCCACTCCACCCTGCTTCCCCCGCCGGAGGAACCGGTGCTGGAAACCATCGCATAAAAAATGGGAGATGCCGCTGTTGGCATCTCCCATTTTGGTTTTTTCAGGTCTCCACGCCCTCGAACTGGCTGTTATAGAGCTTGGCATAGAAGCCGCCCTGCGCCAGCAGGGTGTCGTGGTCGCCCTGCTCCACGATGTGGCCATCCTTCATCACCAGGATGACATCGGCCTCACGGATGGTGGACAGGCGGTGGGCCACGATAAAGCTGGTGCGGCCCTGCATCATCCGGGCAAAGGCAGCCTGGATGCGCACCTCGGTGCGGGTGTCGATGGAGGAGGTCGCCTCGTCCAGAATCAGCATGGGGGGCAGGCAGAGCATCACGCGGGCGATGCAGAGCAGCTGCTTCTGGCCCTGACTGATGTTGCCGCCGTCCTCAGCAATGACGGTATCGTAACCCTTGGGCAGGCGGCGGATGAAGCTGTCGGCGTGGGCCGCTTTGGCGGCGGCAACGATCTCTTCCTCCGTGGCATCGGGCTTGCCGTAGGCAATGTTCTCCCGCACAGTACCGGCACGCAGCCAGGTCTCCTGCAGCACCATGCCGTAGCTGCCGCGCAGGGAGGCGCGGGTCAGGCTGCGGATATCGTTTCCGGCCACCTCAATGGAGCCGCCGTTGACATCGTAGAACCGCATGAGCAAATTGATAAGGGTGGTCTTGCCGCAGCCGGTGGGGCCGACGATGGCGATGCGCTGGCCGGGCTTCACATCCAGATTCAGGCCCTCGATGAGGGGGCGGTCCGGCAGGTAGCGGAAGGAAACATCCTTCAGCTCCACATGGCCGTCGGTCTCCAGCACCTTGGCGTTCTCCGCCTCAGGCACCTGATCCTCGGCATCCAGCAGCCTCGAACACACGGGCCGCGCAGGCCAGTGCGTTCTGCAGCTCGGTGACCACGCCGGAGATCTCGTTGAAGGGCTTGGTGTACTGGTTGGCATAGTCAGGAAGATGCTCAGCTGGCCGATGGTGATGCCGCCCGCCACAGCGTAAACGGCACCCACCAGACCGACACCTGCATAAACGATGTTGTTCACAAAGCGGGTGGCGGGGTTGGTCATGCTGGAGAAGAAGATGGCCTTCAGGCTCACGCTCTGCAGGCGGCCATTCACCTCGTCAAAGGCGGCTAGGCTCTCGGCCTCATGGCCAAAGGCCTGCACGACTTTCTGGCCCTCGATCATCTCGTTGACCAGGGCAGTCTGCTCACCGCGCACGGTGCTCTGGGCCCTGGGAAATACTTATAGCTGCGCTTGGCAAGGAAGCTTGCCACAACCAGGCTCAGCGGGGTGATGCAGACCACCACCAGCGTGATGGGCACATTCTCACTGAGCATAAACAGCAGGGTGCCAAGGATGGTCAGCACGCCGCTGAACAGCTGGGTAAAGCCCATGAGCAGGCCGTCCGCAAAGGTGTCCACATCGGCGACCATGCGGCTGACGATATCGCCGGAGGGGTGGCTGTCCAGATAAGAGAGCGGCAGGGTCTGGATCTTACGGAGCGCGGCGTTGCGCAGGTCCCGGCTGATCGAGAAGGTGATGCGGTTGTTGCAGACACTCAGCAGCCACTGGGCAAATGCAGCCACCACGGCCACGATTACGATCTCCACCACGATGCGCAGAACACCGTTGAAGTCCACATTCCCCTTGCCCAGCATCATATCAATGGCGCTGCCGCAGAGGATGGGAATATACAGCTGGGCAGCCACGCTCACAGCGGCCACGATCAGACTGCAAACCACAAAAAAGCCGTAAGGGCGGATCTTTTCCAGCACCCGCCGAAGCGTTGCGTTGCGCTGTTCCGGGGTCAGCTTACTCTTTGCTTTTGCACTCATTTCTGCGCATCCCCTTTCTTGAACTGGCTCTCATAAATTTCCTTGTAGACCGGGCAGCTTTCCAGCAGCTCGGCGTGACGACCAAGGCCCACCATGCGGCCATCGTCCAGCACGATGATCTGGTCGGCGTGCTGCAGGCTGGCGGCGCGCTGGCTGACGATGAAGACGGTCAGATCGCCCGGAAGAGCGGCCAGAGCCTTGCGCAGGGCCGCGTCGGTGGCGTAGTCCAGTGCGCTGGCGCTGTCGTCGAGGATGAGGATGTCCGGCTTGCCCACGAGGGCGCGGGCGATGGTCAGACGCTGTTTCTGACCGCCGGAGAGGTTGCGTCCGCCCTGTTCCACCGGCTCGTCGAGGCCGAGGGGCTTAGCTTTCACGAACTCCGCAGCCTGTGCCGTTTCCAGCGCAGCCCAGAGGTCGGCGTCGGAGGCATTCTGGCTGCCCCAGAGCAGGTTCGAGCGAATGGTGCCGCCGAAAAGCTGGGCTTTCTGCATGACCACGGCCACCTTGCCGCGCAGGTCGGCGCGGGGGTACTGCCGGACCGGTCGGCCCATGATCTCCACACTGCCCTCAGTGGCGTCGTAGAAGCGGGGAATGAGGCTGATGAGGCTGGATTTGCCGCTGCCGGTGCCGCCGATGACGCCGATGGTCTCGCCGGCCTTGATATGCAGGTTGATGTCGGTGAGCACACTTTTGCCGCTGCCGTGCTTATAGGAGAAGCTGACGTGATCAAAGTCGATGGAACCGTCCGCCACCTCCATGACAGGCTGCTCCGGATTGTGCAGGTCGGGGGTCTCCTCCAGCACCTCGCTGATACGGCGGATGCTGGCCATGGACATGGAGATCATAACCACCACCATAGACAGCATCATCAGGCTCATAAGCAGAGACATGATATAGCTGAACAGACTGGTCAAATCGCCTGTGCTCAGGGTACCGTCCACCACGATGAACTGCGCCCCCATCCAAGACACCATAATAATACAGAAGTATACAGCCACCATCATGGCCGGTTATTGAAAGACAACAGGCCATCCGCCTTGACAAACAGCCGGTACAGGTTGGCAGACGCCTTTTCGAATTTGCTCTTTTCGTAGTCCTCCCGGACGAAGGCCTTTACCACACGAATGGCAGACACATTTTCCTGGACGCTGGCGTTCAGATCGTCATACCGCTGAAACACCTCATTAAAAATTTTCATGGTAATCACCATGATTGCCCCGATCACTACGATCAGAAAAGCCACTGCAATAAGGAAGGTCAAACTGAGCTCCCGGTTGATATACAGGCACATGGCAAAGCTGAAAAGGAAATTGAGCGGGATCGCACCGCCACCCGAATCACCATCATAAAAGCGTTCTGGACATTGGTCACATCGGTGGTCATCCGGGTTACCAAGCCGGGAACGCTGAACTTATCAATGTTGGAAAATGAAAAGGTCTGGATATTGTTGTAGATGGCCTCCCTCAGATTGGCCGAAAGGCCGGAGGATGCGCTGGCGGCGAACTTGCCGGCAATGCCGCCGAATACCAGGCTCAAAAAGGCTAACACCACCATGACGATTCCATAG
>ENA-OQET01001462-OQET01001462.1-human-gut-metagenome-genome-assembly--contig:-NODE-1462-length-10406-cov-3.537309_pt1 | contig 10406 bp, 9 predicted proteins | sample MGYA00242800_ERZ504645 | MGnify/ENA primary metagenome ERZ504645 (study PRJEB26092, sample SAMD00036308) | human gut metagenome | host: Homo sapiens | study: EMG produced TPA metagenomics assembly of... | reverse complement strand
AAATAATCCGTTGTACCATGATACCTATAAGCTGCTCCGTTGTTACCGGGATTCTACTTATAGCCTGATGGTTGCTGTCCGAAGAGTTGGAAAAGCACGTTCCCAGTATCTCCTACCGGACGTACTATCGAAGGAGGCAGACTGCTATTAACGCTCTTAGCAGCATACTATGGGATTTTCTGCAAATGGACACTGGAAACTTTAATAAATTTTTCCCAAAATAAAATCGACATTTTCCATATAGGCACTCATAATTGAAAAAAAAAGGAGGGTGCCTATTATGGATCAATTATCAAATTTTATATCCGAATATCTCAAAACATGTGAAACAATAAAAAAATTAAATTCAAAAACCATCAAAGCATACCGTATAGATTTATCACAATTTCATACATTTATGCTACCACAGGGGAATTTCACAGAAAAATCTACCTTAAACTCGTTCCTGTCACTGTTACACCAAAAATACAAGCCCAAAACAGCCAAAAGGAAGATTGCTACTTTGAAGGCATTTTTCCATTATCTTGTTTATGAAGAATTATTATCTCAAAATCCTTTTGAGAAACTCAATGTGAAATTTCGGGAACCACAAGTCCTGCCTAGAATAGTCCCTAATACTATTATAGAAATCTTTCTCCGAACTATGTATAAACAAAAAAGGCTTGCACCTACAACATACAAATACAATTCAATCCTTCGTGATATAGCCGTAATAGAATTACTATTTGCAACTGGAGTACGTGTTTCTGAACTATGCTCACTTACTCTTTCCCAAATAGATTTCACTACTTACAAAATTATTATAAACGGGAAGGGATCAAAAGAACGTATTTTACAAATTGGGAATGAAGATGTCAAAGAAATACTATCCGAATACTATGCAGCCTTTAAAACAGATATTTCTAAAACAGGGTGGTTCTTTATTAATCGTCTTCACAAAAGATACTCTGAAGAATCTGTCCGAAGCATGATCGTCAAATATCTTAAACTTGCCGCCATAGATATGCACGTAACTCCACATATGTTCCGGCATTCCTTTGCGACACTGTTATTAGAGTCTGATGTTGATATTCGGTATATACAGAGAATGTTGGGACACAGTTCGATAAAAACAACTGAAATATATACAAATGTGTCTACCTCCAAACAAAACAGTATTCTCACTGCTAAGCACCCACTTAACTCAATGCATATTGATATTACAATGTAACACTACAGGCCGCCTAATTTGAAGCGGCCTCTCTTTTTCTCCCTCTTTGCCCATTCTAAACCAAGGATAATATCTAATTATCCGATAATTACATTCTAAATAATGCGTAGTTATCCGTACTTAGGAGGATTATACTGTGAATAAGTTAATTTCAACACGATTATCAAATGACAATACTGTAGACCGTGAAGTAGAAACTGCATTCATTTTAAAAATAATCGAAGGGAAAACAGCTGACCTACTTATTCTATACGCTCAAAGTGGTGTGGGGAAAAGTACTTTATCTAATAGAGTCTTAAGGATAGTCCCTGAATACATCCCTATTTGTGTACGAACTAGTCCTGAAAATAATAATAAATTGCAACCAGAGGGAACTTTTTTAGAAAAAGTATTCAATTGTTTTGTTAGTTTTTTCTATTTATATAAAGATGAGTATCCCAAATATTGCTTCGATTATTATGTCAGCCATAATAAAAGTATTTCTATAAAACGTGAGGCATTAGAAAATATGTTTTCTTCTGTTTCAACTGATGATCCGGTAGTATCCGCTGGCATTTCGGTAACAAAATATATAACTTCAAGATTATGTAAGCTATATGAGTACAATTCCCTAAATAGACTACATCTATCAACAAAAGAGAGCATGCTTATCGCACATGAATATATAAAATATGTACTCAGAAATGCCAATATCTGTTTAAACATAGATAATCTTCAAAATATCGATTATTATAGCTTACAACTAATAATAGAATGGATATCTATTTCTGCTAGAAATAGATTTTTTTCTGCTGGAATATACAATAGATAATACAGGGAAAACAGAATCATTAGTAAAATTTGCGTCCCATTTCCAAAGTATTGATTTAGATGTACAGTTACTTCCATTAGGAGGATTAGATGTTGAAAATGCAATTTCGGCTGTAAAAAAAGCGTATCCTGATACAAAAACAGATAATAATTTTTTCGAAGAAGTTAAAGCTTTTTATATTTACCATAGTAACGGTAATATGCAAAAACTTCTTGACTTCAGTTTAAAATATACTGCTAATTCAATACTTCAAAAAAGCTATGATCCAACTTATGAAAAGCTGTCACTTGTAAAATCAAATGGTAAGTATATTTTAGCCATTATAGTCATGCATGGAGGTGAAATAGAATCTTCATTATTACATCATATTGTTTTATCTTCTATAACTCCACTTATATTTGATTATGATAATCAAATAGACAAGCTAATCCACAAATATGAATTAATAGAAGAAAAGAATAATTACTATGTTTTAAAACATGCAACGTTAACTGACGCATGGCATAATCATCAGGAAGAATTAAACCGCTTTAATATACTTGCATATAAAAATTGCTGTTTGTATTATAATCGTGTCTTGGAAAAAGATTTCAGTGATCAAGAAAACAGTGAACAGGCTCTCTTATTTTTATTAAGAGTATATTCAAAGTATGAACCGGAAAAAATTATCGAAATTATTGACCAAATGAACAATATGGTGTCTGAACGAATAAGACCCGAACAAATTTTTGAGTATTTTCAAATATTTCTGGCTTATATAAAAAATGATGAGGCTAATCATTGCCAAGTCCTTTACAAAATGATGTATTTCTGCTTTAATCATGGATTATTCAAAAATTGTCTATATATTATTCAGATATTGGACGCCATTGATTCAGAAACAGGGAAATTTGTACTATTTGTTTATAAGATCAATTGTATTGAGTATTTAGAGCTTCATACCGATGCAATTGTTCTATGTGAGAATCGCCTTAAAGATGAAAATGACGATCGCTGCAAATATATATGTTATTTACTATTAATGGGATGTTATCGTTCTATAAATCAAATGGACAAAGTTATGCTGTATGTTGATAAGATAAGATCAATTCCCTAATTTTACAGAAATCTACGAGTATGGAATTTCTTACGCTTATCAGAAATTTATATGGATAGATCGGCTGCCTTGCCATGATGTAGAGAAATCTGTATCGTTTTATAAAGAAAGAACCGACTGCTTGAAACAAAATCCAGAATTACATATTCTTTTTTGTTAGCAGTAACGGACAATTTAGATAAAGCAGAAGAACAATTAAATATGTGTCTGGAAATTGATAACGCAACGCATTACTGGGATAGCATATTATACTTAAATAAAGCAAGTATTTTTATACTACGAAGAAACTTTGGCTCAGAAGTCGATTCCCTGTTAAAAAAAGCTGAATTAGCTACAAATAGTTCTTTTGATTTACTTCTAATTTTGACATTACAAATGATTAATGCTTACGAAATGGAACATACGTTACTAAACGATTATTTACTTAAAAGAATAGCAAGATTGATTTCTCATGAAAGTGACAAACACTTGATTGCGCTTGTGGCATATAATCTTTACTTATATTATAAGAAAATTGGAAATGAAAAATTATCCCATGAATATCGTACAATAGCAGAAAAAACTTGTAAACACAATCGTACAGTGGAACATCATTTGAGAGGGACAAAAGATAACAATACACCTAATCTCTTTCATATAGATTGGTGTATTGGATTTACCTTTTTCTGGAATGTTGATTATAATGATAATGTTTCAGCATAACCTATCAATGTGTCAAGCATTGCAGCGTAGGTATAACCTGCGCTGTAAAATGCATTGGCCATAAAGCAATCTTTATGTAAGCTGCAATCGGGTGATAACTCAATAATATAGAATTTATCATGGTATAACTTTCCATCTATACGCATACAGTCCACTTTTCCCAAAGCATTAAATAATCTTATTGCTTCCCCCAACAAATGTTGCGGTATTTCAGCAGTTACATTTTTTCTTTGAACAACGGCTTCTCCCATTTTTTTCAGTTTCATATCCCCATATACGATTTGATACTGGCTGACCATCAATAATTAGTTCAATTGCTTCTAAAACATCTATTTTTCCATTTTTTCCGGCACAACAAATAGATATCTCCCTTCCCCCTATAAATTCTTCTAGCAATATTGGTGTATAATGTAGCAGCAAATCACAGGCAATTTTTCACAGCTTCAGCTTCTGAAAATGCGATACTATGATCTGAAATTCCGACAGAGCACCCTTCATCATTAGGCTTTATTACGCAAGGATAAACAATATGTTTGAGAGCTTGTTTTAGATCATCTAGTTTAGATACTATTTTAGCTTTGGGGTATGGAAAATTATAATCTGACAAATAAAGTTTCGATAAATATTTATCTTGGCAAAGCATTTGTGTAAAGGCATCAGCTCCGATATATTTTATACTATATGCTTCACATATAGCAGGTAAATAGGAGCGTTTATTTCTGGAATGATGTCCACCCCATAAATTTGTAAATACAATGCTATTTGTATGTTTTACAATATTTTGAACAAATGCAGCTGGCGATTCATAGTATACAACTGGATACCCTAAAGTTTGTAGTACTCTAATAATATCCGTTGTTACTGTTAATGAGGAAAAATCTAATTCTTCCGAATACATATTAATTTCTGAGTTTATTACACATTTTTCTGCAACAACAACAATTTCAGGTTTTTTACTCATATTTTGAGTCCCCCTATCTGTTTCAACTAAATATAATCATTCATTTCACATACATTATTGGATAATTAGATATTATCCTTGGTTCATATAACCTCAAATTCTATATTTATTATAACGCATTCTACATTTTTGCACAACATCTCCTGAGTTAAAATCACCATGCCTTTGAATCTGAATAATGTTTGTCGCTTTTTATTTTATTAAAAAAATGTGCATATCCCGAAACCGAATATGCACTCCAAATAGCATTATATATTTATTTTCTTTTGCACAAAAAAGTACGATATTTTCTAAAACTCTATCTGTGTGTCAAAGTAAAAGCTTCTTCCACTTCCTAATCTTTGTCCGAAATGTTCCAAAAGGGGCTACTGTATTTACATGAATAAACTTATAAACTTCCCATACTGCTGTTTTGGTAGCTTCATCTGCCCACTTTCTTTTATGTGGTAAAAATAGCTCCTCTTCCGTCATAGAATCAATCATTGTAAAAATTTTCTGTATATTATCATCCAGCATGCCCATTAGTTCTTTTAGAGATAAATTGGCATAGGTATCGGTAAACCACTGATACAATTCCCCCAATTGATTCCACTTAAAACCATCCGATGGTGTTTTCACTGGAAGTCCAGCCTGTTCATCATTTTCCCATTTCAATACTAATGTGGTCCACCCAACCTGATATGCAAGATTTTCTGCAGGTGTTCGATCCACCTCCATACATCGTTTGTCCTTCAAGGATTCTGGGATATCCTCAAACTCTGCAATATATTTGTCGTAAGCCCTCTTGATTTCTGCCTTTAGTTCCTCTTTATTTTCATACGTCTTCATCATTTACCTCGCAGTCTTCCGCCTTTACTCCTTGTTCCACACTCCAAAATTGATTATCCCCTGCGAATTTCAATAAGCTGAAGTACATCCGCAAACATTTCTCCTTGATCTTCTAAATCAATCATAAGCCATTTTTGTCCATTTCCCCATCTTGTTTTTCATAAAGTTCTCTTAATTCTGGGGCACAGTCGCATAAAATATTCTCAACTGCTTCTTTTACTTTTGAACCAATCACAACCAGCACTGTGAAATACCCTTCTCTTGGATATATCGTACACAGGCTTTTCCCAGACTTTTTTAAATTTTACATTCCAACCCCGTTCCCAACTACAACGGCTAAATTCTATTTTCTCATTGCACCTGTACTTCTTTTTAATCTCGGAGCAAAATTGCATAAATACCGGATTTCTAATATATGCCGCAAAATCCTCTAAGATCGGAATTTCCTCTTGATTCTGCATATCAATCATGACCATTCTCCTTTGCTCTTTATAGAAACTGGAATTTTTTGTTGAAACACTTACACAAATGAAGCATAAATAACATAAATTTCTGCAATCAAAATAATTCCGAGAACACCATCTATCATCAAATTATACTGTATATCTGTCAAAAATGTTTTTGAATGTGTCAGGAAATATTTAATGTTTTCTTTCCCAGTCAAAAGTGTAATTATGAGTAGCAAAATAGGAAATAAAAAAATCTCTACCTTATTTCCAAAATCATCTGCTATTCCATTTGCAAAATGAACAGGAATAATCTGAGGTAAGAAAAACACACTTACTATTGCTAATAAAACACCAATACTGCAAATTCCCCATGTTAATTTTCTGCTTCCTACAAGTTTCATAAAAATGCCTTCTTTCTGCAAAATTTAATTTTATAGTTTTTCTCCTGGATATCCCTATTTCTCCACAAATCTAATAATATGGACTTCAGTATATCATAGCATTTATATCGCATCAACATCCAATCTTGTGAGGTACATTTGAAATAATTCCGGCTAAATACTCCTTGCTGTCTTGCCCCTTCTACTCTGTATCGGATTTCTCTTGATCTGCGTCTTCTCTTTTATTCCTCCTTTTCGTTAACCTGTTTTTCACTTCAACCAACCCTACAAAGGCAACAACCACTGTAGCCATCCCCATTCCTATCCCTGAAGCAATATCATTGATGATATTTTGAGCAGGAGATAACGCCCCTACCAGTAAAACGCCATATACCATCGCAAATAGTAGAGCAGAAAGAATGTCTTTGACCTTACGTTCACGAAATGTCTTCTTATACTTTTCCTCCCATTCTTCTTTCATACTTTGCAATTCTACTTTCCCTTTTTTCCCATCCTCTAATAATAATGTAAAAGGTACATAAGCTCCGATCAAAACGCTAATTGTTATATTTGGAATTTCTAAAGCCATTTTCGAAGCATCACGACTTGCAATAATAAATCCCGATATGCAGGCTCCCACATACGCCATAAAAATATAGCGTTTTTTTTCACTTATCCCCAAATCATTTTTTTTAAAACATAAAGAAAACAGATAGTCCATAGCCCAAATCAAAAGAAGTAATAGCACCGCACATATCACAGCATTAAAATCAGCCTTTATGAGTAACGAAAAGCATATATAGGCATACGATGATAGGAGCATAAGCAAAACATAAACAAATTGCTGTATCGGCTTCTTGATTCTGTTTACAAATTCAAAAACCCAATATTTCTCTCTATAAATACAATAAATAAAGCCTGCCGTAAGTATCATACCGATAACATAAGATATTATCAAAACTCTCTCCATGTATTTCTCCTTTGTAAAAATCTGTTTGATATAACCTATTTCTTATTTAGATAGATTCGTTAACTATGGAGGGACAAAACATTGCAGCTAAATATATTTTCTACCCTATATATCTCAAGGAATATGAAAAATCATATTCCCCAATTATTCTACCATCCAACACACCTACCACTTAGGTCGTAACTGTGCATTGGTAATTTCATCAATGATTCTTCACCATGTTCTGAGAACACAACCACTGCTCCTCTTAGTGAAAATTCAACTAAAAATTTCCTCTATAGTATGATTCCAAACATTTTCAAACATTTCATGCAAAATAATAATGTCTGCTTCTTGAAGAAATGCCACTAATATTTCTAAGCAGTATCTCTTAGATATATCCAATCTGCTAACCATTTCGTCTTTACAATCGGACAACTTCCCCATTCCCAGAAAGCCTTCAATCACATAATCTTTGTTTATAATTGAACCTACATTTCTCTCTATATACCGAGATACTGTAACATTATCCTCTGGCTTCATGTTTTTCAGTTCAACTTCTTTTATGCTTTTTGTTGTTCCATAGCATTTTATAATGTCTGTTATCTTACGCTCTTGTTTACTACTACAATTATAAAATCCAACTATGTCTCTCGAACTTATGCGGAACAACCCATCTTCTTCATCATTTTTACTAAACTTCATTTCTATCATATATTCCCTCAACTCCTATAAGCAATGGTAATTTGGGCATCTTATATTTTAACAAAGCATAAGCGATTCCTGATAAACCAGTCATAAAACCTGGATTGTATAATTCTGTTGGTAATATATTTTCCTCATTAAGGAATTCCAAAATCTGTTCAAATCGAGAATCACAAATGCTTCTTACCTGCTTATCATCAAAAATTTCTGCATATCTTTTTAAAATCAATAAATTTCCCATGTTTCCATGGCATAGGCAGAAACCTGCATGTAACCCGTCTTCAATTAATTTATTTTTAGCAAGGCTTATATCTTTAATAGCTTGCTGAAGCAATGCAGTTTCTCCTAAATTCTTGATGGCATTATATAAGGTTAATCTGGATAACAGAATACCCGCAGCTCCATGGCACCACGCTATTGGTTGACTCTTATGCTGATCAACCTCTGAAAACTTTCTTAAATCAATCCAATTATTATCCTTTTCTGAGTATAAAGAATTTTCATATTCTACTAAACTTGAAAGGATATCTAAATATTTTGTTTGTGGATATACCTCATATAATCTTGAAAATAGTTCTATAAAACCACTGTTTCCATGTGCAAATCCCGCCAATACTTCAGGAACCACCTCTGATTTCCAACCAACTTTTCCATTTTCAGTAATCATATTCTCTATCAATTGTTCTGCTATTTGTATAGCTTTTTGTAGATAAATAGGCTTTTTTGTTTTTCTATACATATTAATCAGAACCAAAACTATTCCCGAATTTCCCGAAATCATATCGAACAAACGATCTTCTAAGATAAGTGTTTCCATACAATTTAGCCACTTATCGAAATATTCCTTATACTTGATATCATCATATATTTCATATAAAATACCCAACGTATATAAAATCGAACCTTCGCCGCTAAAGATTCCTGTATTAAAGTCTTCGATATTCTGTTCCCCTTCACTTATAGTATCAATATACCTCAACAAACGATTATCTAAAACCTCACAAATCTTATGATATTTTCTGTCATGGTATATCCATTCATATAAATGGAATACCAAATTAATCCCAACCGTACCATCATATAATGTATTCGGTAATGCCTGGATCATCCACTGATTTTCTTTTATACCAAATAATTTTACGCCAATCCAATTAACGTCTGCTCCATCTTCGCTATAAATCGCATTTGTTCCTATTTTATCTAGCAGCTCTTTTGCCAATTCTTCTGCCGTTTTGGCCATATTACTATAAAGATCTAGTTTTAACCTTTTATTCTTTATTTTCCTTGTTCCTGCATTCTCCATATTAAAAGTAATTTTAATATATTGCGTCTGTTGTTCTAAATTCTTATAGGACAAATTCTGTATATTTTCCTCAATTTGCTGCAAAGCTGGCTTACTAAAGAAATCCTTTACTTCTCTGCCATCCCAAGTATAAATGTTTTTTTTACTTCCACGAAAATAAAAATACGGTATATCACCACTTAATAAATCTTCAATTTCATACTCAATAAGAGATCTACTCCTTTGATTTTGAAGATTTCCATTTGCCAATGAATAAAAAAATAAATTTCGTGCTCCTCCATCCACTAATAATTCAGGATGATATGAACTACTCAACACAATTGCATACTGTTGTGTATTTCTAATCAGATATCTCACCTCTAATTCACCATATTGTTGTATGATTCTTAATAGTGTTTCTGTATTTTCCATTGCACCTAAGTATGCACTTTCAAATCCCTGGATAATTTTATCTGCAAATTCGGAGGGTTGAATAAACCTTCCTTTTAGCATTGCCAAATTGTGATTTCCTTTCGATACTGGATAATCATAGACAACCCTCATGTTAACCGACTTCGGATTGATAATAAAGGGGATTTTTATCGGGAATTTTTGTCCTTCTTCTCCACTAATGGCACTCATATTGATTCCTGTATCTCCTGCGTTATTCCATGAATAAAAGGGGAGTATTCCTGAATACAACACCGATTTTCTTAAAAGACTAGCCACTTTTTCTGCTGCACTTTTCCCATTATTCTCTTCTATATTTCCTATAAATGTTTCCGCATCAATAATAACTGGATATTCATTGCATGCAATGAGATTTTCAAAATGAATATCTCCTCCTTCCAAAAGATAATTTATAAACAAAATAATCCCTATTCTTTGATAATATCTTGAAAGTTCTTCTATAGACTTACAATCTCTTTGTATTACAATTTCGCACCAACCATACATTTCTTTATCAAGTATAGAATACTCATAACTTCCCAAATTACATATTCTATAGAAATAATTTGTAATCTCTTGTAGC
>ENA-OQET01001461-OQET01001461.1-human-gut-metagenome-genome-assembly--contig:-NODE-1461-length-10408-cov-1.842233_pt1 | contig 10408 bp, 14 predicted proteins | sample MGYA00242800_ERZ504645 | MGnify/ENA primary metagenome ERZ504645 (study PRJEB26092, sample SAMD00036308) | human gut metagenome | host: Homo sapiens | study: EMG produced TPA metagenomics assembly of... | reverse complement strand
ACCGCCGCCGCCACGCCGGGAGCGGGCGGGTACGGGTTTTCGTTGGCGTTGAGCTTGACAATATCAGCGATTTTGAGTTGTTCGCCGGGGGTATATGGCTCCAGCGACGCGAGGGTTTTGGTAAAATAACGGCTCATGGGTGTTTCTCCCCCTCCGGAATATAAAACCGGTCAAGATGCCATTTGGCGGGGTTTTCTTCGATGTAGCGCCAGATGGTGTCATAGTCGAGTTGGTCGCGGATGATGTGGTCGTAATACCCGCGCTGCCACAGTTGTGTGTCTGCTGCGCGGTTTGTCATGCGCTTGAGCGTGGAAACAAATGCCGGAATGGATTGATTGGCACGCACGGTTGTAGGGGGCGGCGTCCTCGACGCCCCGGTCGGGCTTTGCGTGACTGCAACAATCAAATGGATATGATTCGGCATGACCACAAATTTTTCAATTTGCAAACCCGGGTAAAAATTTTCCATGGCTTCAATTTGCGCGATAACAATTTTACCGTGCGGCGACGGCAGCGTGCGCGGGGCGTCGAGGACGCCGCCCCCTACGACACGGCCGAAAACTTTTGCTTTATCTCGGGAACAAATCGTGATGAAATACGCGCCGACTGTGCCATAATCAAATTGCGGCAAACGGTTGGATTTTCGTTTCGGAAAACCATCCATCACTCAAACCGTATCGTCACACTCTTGGCGTGGGCGTGCAGGCCCTCGTGCTCGGCAAAATCGGCGATGCGTCCCTGCACCTCGCCCAAGGCTTCGCGGGTGTAGTAGATAAAGCTCGACTTCTTGACGAAATCGTCCACGCCCAGAGGGCTGGAAAAACGCGCTGTGCCGCTGGTGGGCAGCGTGTGGTTCGGGCCGGCAAAATAGTCGCCCAGCGCCTCGGGTACATTCTTGCCAAGGAAGATGCTGCCGGCGTTCTGCACCGAGTTCAGCACGGCAAACGGGTCGTCCACGCAGATCTCCAGATGCTCGGGGGCGATGATATTCACGGCCTCGATGGCTTTGCGCATGTCATCGGTCACGATGATCTTGCCGTTGGTGTCCACGCTCGCGCGGGCGATGGCGGCGCGGGGCAGCTGCGGGATCTGTACCTCCAGCTCGGCCTGCACGGCCTTGGCCAGCTCCCAGCTGTCGGTGACAAGCACGGGGCTGGCCAGCTTGTCATGCTCGGCCTGGCTCAGAAGGTCGGCGGCCACCCACGCGGGGTTGCAGCTGCTGTCTGCCAGAACAAGAATTTCGGACGGTCCTGCGATCATATCAATGCCGACCTTGCCGAACACCTTGCGCTTGGCGGTGGCAACGTAGATGTTGCCGGGGCCGACGATCTTGTCCACGGCGGGAACACTCTCGGTGCCATAAGCCAGCGCGGCTACGGCCTGTGCGCCGCCCGTCTTGAAAATTAAATCAATGCCCGCAATGACCGCCGCCGCCAGAATGGCGGGGTTTACCTTGCCGTCCCGCCCTGCGGGGGTTGTCATGACGATCTGCTTGACGCCCGCGACCTTGGCCGGGATGACATCCATCGAAAACGGTTGAGGGGTAGGCAGCCGTGCCGCCCGGCACATAGACGCCGGCGCGCTGGATGGGGGTGTACTTCTGCCCCAGCACGATGCCGGGGGTGTCGTTGACTACGAAACTTTTTGTGCAGCTGCTGCTCATGGAAGCGGCGGATATTCCCGGCGGCCATCTTCAGGGTCGTGATAAACTCCGGATCAGTCTTTTCCAGCTCGGCAAACGCCTCATCGATCTCGGCCTGGCTGACCCGCACATCGGTCAATTCGGCGTGGTCAAATTTGGCGGCGTATTCGATCAGGGCGGCATCGCCGCGGGCGCGCACATCGGCGATGATGGCGTCAACGGTGGCCTCCACATCGGCTTCGGCGCGGATGTCGCGGTTGAGGATCTCCTCGGGGCGTACCTCATCAAAATCATACAGACGGATCATCTTGCAAGGGCCTCCTTCATCTTGTTCAGCAGTTCTGTCAGCTGGGCGTATTTGAATTTATAGCTCGCCTTGTTGGCGATGAACCGGGCCGAGATCGGCATAAATTCCTCGATAACGGTCAGGTCGTTCTCCTTCAGGGTCGTGCCGGTCTCCACAATGTCAACGATCACATCGGACAGCCCCAGAATCGGGGCCAGCTCGATCGAGCCGTTCAGCTTGATAATATCAATGTCACGGCCGCGGCGCGCATAGTGGCTGCGGGCGATGTTGACAAACTTTGTGGCCACCCGCAGTGCGCGGCTTTCGTCATCGGCAAAGGTGGCGGGACCGGCAACGCACATACGGCATTTGCCCATGCCGGTATCCAGCAGCTCATAGACATCCGCGCCCGACTCGGTCAGGATGTCCTTGCCCACAATGCCGATGTCCGCTGCGCCATGCTCGACATAAATGGCAACATCACTCGGCTTGACGAGGAAATACCGCACGCAGGCATCGGGGTTTTCCACCACCAGCCTGCGGGTGTCGTTGTAATCCTCGGTGGCGCTGTAGCCCGCGCCCGCCAGCAGCTTGTAGGCCTTGTCGCCAAGGCGGCCCTTCGGCAGGGCGATGTTCAGCCAGATTTTTTCGCCGCCCTGCTGCTGCACGGGGGGCAGCGGTGCGGCCAGGCGCTCCAGCTCGTCCAGATAAATGGCGAAGCCGATGGCGTTGGCCCCCGGCGTGAACCGCTGCATCAGGTAATCGTAGCGGCCGCCCTTCAGCACGGCGCGGGGAATGCCCGCCACATAGCCGGTAAAGACAAGGCCGTTGTAATACTCCATCTCATCGGCCATGCTCAGATCCAGCTGGGTGCCGCGCCCAGCCTCGCCCAAGGCGTTCTGCAGCGCCTGCAGATCATCTAGGGCGGCGCGCTGGGCCTCGCACCGGCAGGCGGCGCGCGCGGCGGTCAGCGTAGCGCCCATGGGGCCGTGCAAAGCCAGTAGTCCGGTCAGGGCCTCGGCAGCGGACGCATCCAGCCCGGCATCCAGCGCGGCGGTGCGTAGCTCATGGGCGTTTTTGGCCCGCAGGAAATCAAGGATTTTGCCTCGTGCTTCGGCGGGCACCGCCAGCGCATCCAGCAGCGCGGTAGATAGCCCATGTGGCTGATTTCCAGCACGGTGGGAACTTCCAGCGCGGCAAGGCTTTGCAGCGCCAGCCGCACAACAGCGGCCTGTTCATCGGCGTCCACGGCACCCATGCTCTCAAGCCCCATCTGGTGGATGGTCTGGAAGGTGTGGCTCTCGCGGCTGGGGCGGCAGACCTCCTCATTATAATAAAAGCGCTTGCACTCCCCTGCGGCGGGCTGCGCCGTCTTGGCGATGGACAGCGTAACATCGGGCTTGATGGCGCGCAGCTTGCCGTCCAGATCGGTGAAGGTGATGACCTGCGAGTCCGGCAGGAAGCGCTGATATTCCTGATACAGCGCGTATTCCTCAAACCGGGAGGCGCGGTACTTGCGGTAGCCGGCCTGCTCATACAGGGCACGCAGACGGAAGGTCGCCTGCTCGGCGGGGGTAAAGCTCTTGAGTTCGATCTCCATAACATTCCTACCTCTCTGATCCGATACAAATTCTATTATACTTTACTGCACTAAAGTTGTAAAGTGCTTTTGTAGTAAAATCACGGACATTTGTGCGCGGAAATTGCGGCTGCGGTGCGGCGGCCAGAGGACTGGCCGCCCTACGGCCGTGGCACTTGTGTAGGGCGGGCAGTCCCCTGCCCGCTGCAGCAACAAATACAAAAAAGGCGCACCTTTGCCATAAAACAAAGATGCGCCTTGTGCGTTTGGTATATCAGCCCTTGCAGCCCTGCTCCTCCCAGTCACCGGCCACTGCAGGGTCAACGATCTGGGTGGGGTCGATCTTGCCGTCCGCCGTGCGGGGGGCCTCCGTGTGGCCCAGCTCGACCGGGTTCACATTCGGGGCGTCAAAGTCGGCAGCCTTGGGGGCGGGGGGTTCTTCAACTTCCGCGGGTTCCTCGGGCTGTGCCGTTTCGGCGGGGGCGGCAGGTTCCTCAGGTGCGGCAGCGGGGGCAGGTTCAGCCACAGCAGACGCATCCTCGTCGGCGGGCTCGGCGGACTCGGTCTCAGGCTCGACCTCGTCCTCCGGGCCCACAATATGCTCATACTCCTCGCCGTGCTCACGGTTTTTCAGGACATAAGCGGCAGCGCCCAAGGCAGCGGCACCCACGGCCAGACCGGCCAGTTTTTCAGTAAAGACATGGTCAAAACCTCTTTTCGAGTGAAATTCATTTGTTTGCGGTTAGTATACCACAGCTTATTTCAAATTACAAGTGCTGTTTCCTACAACTGCGGTGTGAAAATGTGGACGGTTTTCATACAATGTACAACTTGCCGAATGTTGACGCGCGTGGTATGATGGTACACGAATTTTGGGTAAAAGAGGGTTATTGCGTGAAGTATATTTTCCAGTTTGCCCGCATCACGGCGTTCTGCCTGGCGGGCGAGGTGCTGGCGGCGGTGCTGCCGCTGCCGATTCCGGCCAGCGTGTACGGCCTGCTGCTGCTGGTCGCGGCGCTCAAATTCGGCGTGCTCAAGCTCGAGCAGGTGCGGGAGACCGGGCTGTTTCTGACCGGCATCTTCCCGCTGCTGTTCGTGCCCGCGGCGGCGGGCGTCATGGAGCTGGGCAGCCAGTTGATGAATCTTTTACTGCCCGCCGTGCTGGCGATTGTGCCGATCACGGCACTGGTCATGGCGGTCACGGGCATGGTCGCGCAGAAATGCGCGGGCGGAAAGGAGCACAAAATGGCTGAATTTTTGCAGCAATGCGGCAGCTGGGGCGTGCTGGCCACGCTGGCGGCCTACGCCGCGGGCGTCTGGGTCAACCGCAAGACCGGCAAGGCGCTGTTCAATCCCCTTTTGATGGGCAGCATTTTTATGATCGTGTTTTTGAGCTGCTTCGGCGTGCCCTACGCCGATTACAAGTCCAGCGCCCAGCCCGTGAGCTGGCTTCTGATGCCCGCCACAGTCAGCCTGGCGATTCCGCTGTATGAAAAGTGGGAGCTGCTCGAAAAGAACCTGGCCGCGATTTTTGCGTCGATTGCCGCGGGCGTGCTGACGAGCCTGGGCAGCGTGCTGGCGATGGCCTGGCTGCTCAAGCTGGAGCGCGCCCACGCCGTGAGCTTTTTGCCGAAATCCGTTACGACGGCCATCGGCATGGATGTGGCCGAGACGCTGGGCGGCACGGCGGCGCTGGCCGGTGCGGTCATCATCCTGACCGGCATCGTCGGCAGCCTGCTGGGCGAGACAGTCTGCAAGGTCTGCCGCATCACCGACCCGCTGGCGAAGGGTTTGGCGCTCGGCACATCGGCGCACGCGATCGGCACGAGCAAGGCCCTGCAGATGGGTGAGATCGAGGGCGCCATGAGCGGCCTTGCGATTGCCGTAGCGGGCATTATGACCGCGATTTTGGCACCGGTTGTGGCGAATTTTTTGCCGTAAAAGGACGGCAGCGGTAAGGCTCGGCATCCCCGACGCCCCGCGGAGGGGTCAAGACCCCGTCCCTACAAAGCGACCATTAAAGGGGGCCATTGGCAAGGCTGCGGGCCGGGCGTGCCCGGCCCCTACAAAGCAGCTGCTCAAAAATACCCGTATTCGTATGCACATCCTGGCCTTCCAGCCCCATAGAGACCCCCAGCGCCTCATCGACGCGGCGCATATCGTCGGGCGGAATGACGCCGGCGCGCTCCCGCAGACGGCGCTTATCCAGCGTGCGGATCTGCTCGGTCAAAATGATGCTGTCCTTGGCCAGCCCGCAGCGGTCCGCCCGCACGCTGATGTGCGTCGGCAGACGGTTCTTGTCCTGGCGGCTTGTGATGGCTGCCGCAATGACCGTGGGGCTGTGCCGGTTGCCGATCTCATTCTGAATGATAAGTACCGGACGTATGCCCCCCTGCTCGGACCCCACGACGGGGCTTAGATCGGCGTAAAAAACCTCTCCGCGGTGCACTTCCATAGAAAAGACCTCCCTTTGCTTGTTACTGAAAGTATAAGCAGAGGGAGGTCTTTTTAATCATCGGCTGTGATTTTTGCGGCGAGTGCATCGCCTTTTTCACAGAGGGCGCGGAACAGCTTTGTTTTTTCGAGCGGGCGCATGACAAGCGCGGTGCGGGCAGCATCCACCGCCGCACAGCCAAGGAATACAGCCACCACCGCAAACAGCGTGTAGCCGACCGAGCCGTGGTGCGCCTGCGCCTGCAGGATCCCGTTCCAGAGGAAGCCCCGGAACGCGGGGATCTGGTGCAGAATGTAGACGCCGAGCGTTGTGCCGGACAGGGCGTTGATCCACCGGACAGAGCCTAAGGACAGCCCCTTGAACAGATAAAACAGCGCCAGTGCGGCCAGCAGGTTGGGCAGTGCGCCCAGCGCGGTGCGGTAGTAGGCAATGTACTGAAACGCTTTGCCGTCGGTCAGGCCGCGCATTTCAAGCACTGCGCGCACAGCGGTGTTGACGAGCGGCAGCCCCAGCCCGAGGAGCAGCGCAGCGCAGCGGCGCTGCAGAAGCCGCGTCAGACGGTTGTCCGGATAGCGGCGCAGATAGGCGATGAGCAGATACTCATACAAAAACATCCAGGCGGTATCGCCGGTAAGGCCGTTCTCCGCGAACAGGGTCGGGTAGACGAGCAGCGGCACAGCCAGCACCGCCAGCACGCCGCGATGCGCTGCGCGCGGCAGCCCGCGCAGCAGCCTGTTCAGCAGCGGCACACAGAGCAGCAGCAGCAGATAATCCGAGATGAACCACAGCTGCCGTGTGGACGCCGGAAAGAGCGCCCAGCGCAGTGCGCCGAGGGAGACATCCAGCCCGCCCAGACGGCAGAGCAGCGTCACCGGCACGGTGTAGAGCCAGAGCGACAGCCAGAGCGAGAGCGGACGGCGGGTCTTGTACTGCTGTTCACACAGGAACCACCCGCCGATGAGGATGAACACGCTGCAGGCGATGCGCGACCCGCAGCCGATCAGACAGAACGCGAAGGAGGACGGCAGCGTGGTATAGTCCGCAATGCCGCCCTGCCCGGTCAGATGGTCGCCGATGATAAGCAGCATGCAGAGGATGCGCAGCAGCTCCAGATTGCTGCTGCGCGCGGTTTTACCGGGCATAGGTCACCTCCGTGAAAGAATAGACAACGCCTATACTTTCTGCCAAAATCACAATCGCATTTGCCAGACGCGCTCATGGGTCAGGCTGAGATGGACGGTCACGCCCTGCTCGGCAGCCCACGCGGCGGCGGGGCCGGTCAGCGCAAAATAGGGCGCACCGCTTTCCCGGCGCAGCACGGCCAGATCGCAGAGGGCAAAGCCGCCCAGCCCGGTGCCGACAGCCTTCAAAAAGGCCTCCTTGGCCGCAAAATTGGCGGCTGCGGTCTCGGCACGGCGCTTTTCGCCAAGGGCGGAGACAGGGCTTGCTCCGCCGGTGCAAACACATGGGTCGAAGAAAGTGCTCGGCTTTGCAAGGCTTTTCTCGATGCGGTCTGCGTCACACAGGTCTATGCCAACTCCCCATATCATACGGTTGCAGCCTCCAGCAGGGCCTCCCGCTCGTTGGGCAGGCGGCCCTCCATAACGGCGGTAAGCAGTGTTTGCAGTGTTGCGCCGACGCCGGGCCCGGCGGGAATGCCCGCATCCATCAGGTCGGCGCCGTTGACGGCCAGCTGACGCATTGTGTAGCAGCCGGTCTTGGCAAGCTCGTCCATGCGGCAGGCAAAGCGTTCAACCTCGGCGCGGCGGGCCGCGACCTCCGGTGTCGCGGCGTGGGCGTCCAGATCGGCGTATTTCAGCACACAGAGCCGCCGCAGGAAGATCGCCCCGCTGCGGTTCAGCAGCTTGAGGATGCCCGCATCGTCGGCGGGCAGCGGGGCATCATGGACGGCAATCAGCCCCACCGCGCCGTCCACAAGGTAGGCGGGGGCCTTCAGGCGGCGCAGGATGACCCGCGCCAGCTGCGCACCGCGCTGGTTGTGGCCTTTGAAATGCGCAGCCCCGTCCGGCCCGACGCTGCGGCAGAGCGGCTTGGCAATGTCATGCAAAAATGTGGCCCAGCACAGCACCCGCACGCCGCGGGTGTCCTGCCCGCGCAGGTCAAGTGCGGCCACAGCGGCGGCCGAATGCTGCCACACATCGTAGCAGTGCCACCGCCCCGGCTGGGTGCAGCCGATGCAGGGCAGGATCTCCGGCACTACGCCGCCCAGAATCTCGCCGTACTGCGCAAGCGTTTTCCCGGCGCCGGGGGCCAGCAGCAGGCCGTCCAGCTCGGCGTAGAGCCGCTCGGCGCTGACAGTGCGCAGGGTGTCGCGGGCCGCCAGCGCGGCGGCAGCGGTAGCGGGCTCCAGCGTAAAGCCGAGCTTTGCGGTGAACCGCAGGGCCCGCAGGATGCGCAGCGCGTCCTCGGCAAAGCGGTCGGCAGGTGCGCCGACACACCGCACGATACCGGCGGCCAGATCACGGCGGCCGCCGTAGAGGTCGATGATCCCCTCGCCGGGGGGCGTAGGCCATGGCGTTGACGGTGAAGTCCCGCCGCGCAAGGTCGGCGGCAAGGTCGTCCACAAACTGTACGCTGTCGGGGTGGCGGTGGTCGCGGTAGCTGCCGTCCAGCCGGTAGGTCGTGATCTCATACGGCTTGCCGTGCAGGATGACCGCTACTGTGCCGTGCTTTTCGCCGGTCAGGATAAGCCGCTGGTCATGGAAGATCGCCCGCAGCTGGTCGGGCCGGGCGGAGGTGCAGATGTCCCAGTCGCCGGGCAGACGGCCCAGCAGGCTGTCGCGCACGCAGCCGCCCACCACATAGGCACTGTGCCCGGCGGCGCGCAGCGTCTGCAGCAGTCGGTAAGCATCACGCGGCAGGCGTATCGTATCGCGGCTCATGCGGTTCTCCCTCCCCTCTCGGCGTTTTTGCGGTTTATGCCTCGGCGCGCTTCCACTCCTGTGTCAGGTCCACGATGCAGGCCAGGCTGTCCTCCTCGTCCTTCAGGGAGTTGACCTTGGCGGCGGCCTTTCGGCGTCCTCCATCCAGGTCAGGATAAAATAGTTCTCAGCAGGCACAGCGTAGTAGACCCATGCGCCGTCGGCGCGCAGCATATCGGGCAGATGGTCGAGCTCATCGTCCAGCAGGCCCTGACCCTCCTCGCCGTAGATCATCTCAGGGCCGACCTGCAGAGAGTCGATCACATTGATACTGGAATTGATGTAGGTGTCGCGGTCAACGGCCTTTTCGCCGGCCTCCCACGCGCTGGCAAAGGCCTTGACCAGCAATTCACGGACCTCGAGCTTATCGTCACCGGGTTTGTACATGATAAATTCCCTCTTTTGTATTGATATATGAAAACAGTATAGCACAATTTTACGAAATATGATATGGTTATTTTACGAAAAGTATTGACCTTCCAGTGGGTGCAGGGTGTAAGGTGAAGGTGAAAGGAGCGTGATGTCATGAACATCAAGCAGGCAGCGGAGCAATCGGGCGTGTCCGCCCGCAATATCCGCTATTATGAGCAGGCAGGGCTGCTGACCCCCGCCCGCAACCCGGGAAATGAGTATCGCATCTATTCGCAGGCGGATGTACGCGCACTGAAGCTGATCCGGATGCTGCGCACACTGGATATGCCGGTCGAGGAGATCGGCACGGTGCTGAACGGCACCCTGCCGCTGGCCGAGGCTGCCGAGCGCCAGCGCCAACGGCTGGAGGCCGAGCAGCAAAAGCTGGCGGCGGCGGCCGCCTTCTGCACGGAGCTGGCCGCCGGCGACCGAACGGCGGCGGAGCTGGATGTGGACAGCTGCCTTGAGCGGATGGACTCCCCTGCCCCGGCGGGCGGCTGGTTTACCGGCTGGGTGCAGGACTACCGGAAAATGGCGGCTGCCGAGCATAAGCGGCAGTTTACCTTTACGCCGGACACCGCCATTGCAACCCCGCAGGAGTTTACCGCCGAGCTGTTGGCCTGGGCGGCGAACTGCGGCGAAGAGATCGTCATCACCCACGAGGGCATGACGCCGCGTTTTATGCTGGACGGCATCGAGTACAAGGCCGTGCGGTATTCAAGCCATGTGCGCAATATCCCGATCCTGCGGGTGCGGTGCGAGGTGTGTGATCCATCGGTGCTGGCGGCGGAGGGCGACCCGAAGCGGCTGCGGGTGCAGAGATTTCTGCACTACGGCCTGCCGGTGCTTGTATGCCTTGTACTGGCGGTGGTTTGGGTCTGCACCCGGAATATGCCGCTTTGGCCCGACAAGGCGGCTATGCTGCTGGCGCTGGGCGCTCTCGGCATCGGGTACGGCTTCCGCGGGTGGTATCTCTATTACAACGACCGGGACCAATAAAAATCGGGAGCAGCGCAGGCTGTCTCCCATTTGCATTTATCCCAGGCAGCAGCTTGTGCAGCTCGTCCACCGTGTCAGCCAGAGCAGCGGCCCC
>ENA-OQET01001460-OQET01001460.1-human-gut-metagenome-genome-assembly--contig:-NODE-1460-length-10409-cov-3.336316_pt1 | contig 10409 bp, 13 predicted proteins | sample MGYA00242800_ERZ504645 | MGnify/ENA primary metagenome ERZ504645 (study PRJEB26092, sample SAMD00036308) | human gut metagenome | host: Homo sapiens | study: EMG produced TPA metagenomics assembly of... | reverse complement strand
TTTCTGTCTAAGCTCACATAATCGCATGAATTTACCACTTTTTATAAAAGATATGCAAAATTTATCTGAAATATACAGGTGCATTTCTTGACATTGTTCGAAAAAATAAAGTATAATTATTTCATTAAAAGGGGAAAGAGGGGAAAATACTGTGAGATGCCCGTTTTGTAATCAGGATAACAGCAAGGTTGTAGACTCCCGACCGGTAGATGATACAAATTCAATCCGGAGACGGCGAATGTGTGAATCCTGTGGAAAAAGGATTTACGACATACGAAAAAGTTGAAACTATTCCATTGAGTGTCATTAAGAAGGATCAGACACGTGAACAGTATGACCGTTCCAAGATTCAGGGCGGAATTCTGCGTGCCTGCTATAAGAGACCGATTCCGGTGGAAAAGATCGAGTCGCTGATGGATTCTATAGAGGGAGATATTTTTGACACAGCAGACAAAGAAATTTCCAGTACCCGCATTGGTGAGATTGTCATGGAACATCTGAAGGACCTGGATGCAGTTGCTTATGTTCGCTTTGCTTCTGTCTACAGAGAATTTAAGGATGTCAGTACATTTATGGATGAACTGAAGAAATTTATGGAACCATAAAGAAAACATGAAAATATAAAAAGGCGCTTCGGATCAGAAATCCGGAACGCCTTTTGGATTATACATACGAATGAACAGGAGATTAAACAATACCCTGAGCCATCATTGCATCTACAACCTTTTCGAAACCTGCAATGTTAGCACCAACAACGAAGTTGTCCGGCATATCATAACGTTTTGCAGCATCGCTGATCTTAGCATAGATGTCAACCATGATCTGATGAAGTTTGGCATCAACTTCTTCGGATGTCCAGGAAAGTCTCTGAGAGTTCTGGCTCATTTCCAGTGCGGAAGTAGCAACACCACCTGCATTGGATGCTTTTCCAGGAAGGAAGAGAACACCGTTTGCCATAGCGTAGTCTGTAGCTTCTCTTGTAGTAGGCATGTTTGCACCTTCTACGATATATTTGCATCCGTTTGCAATCAGAGTTTTTACGCCATCAAGGTCAAGTTCGTTCTGAGTTGCGCATGGAAGATATACATCACATTTGATGTTCCAGATGCCAACACCTTCTGTGTAAGTAGCGCCTTCTACACGGTCAGCGTATTCTTTGATACGTCCACGTTTTACTTCTTTGATATCTTTGACAATGTCAAGGTTGATTCCGTTTGGATCATGGATATATCCGTTAGAGTCGCACATTGCAATAACCTTTGCACCAAGCTGAGTAGCTTTCTGCACTGCATAGATTGCAACATTACCGGAACCTGTAACAACAACAGTTTTTCCGTCAAGAGAATCGTTGTGGTCTTTCATCAGTTCGTTCAGAATATATACAACACCGTATCCGGTAGCTTCTGTACGGATCAGGGAACCACCATAGGTAAGTCCTTTACCTGTCAGAACGCCTTCATAAAGATCACGAACACGTTTGTACTGTCCGAAGAGATATCCAATCTCACGTCCGCCAACACCGATGTCACCAGCCGGTACGTCTGTGTCTGCGCCGATGTATTTGCAGAGTTCTGTCATAAAGCTCTGGCAGAATGCCATAACTTCTCTGTCAGATTTGCCCTTAGGATCGAAGTTGGAACCACCTTTACCGCCACCGATCGGGAGACCTGTAAGGGAGTTCTTGAAAACCTGCTCGAAGCCGAGAAATTTTAAGAATGCTCTGGTTTACTGTCGGATGGAAACGAAGACCACCTTTGTATGGTCCGATCGCACTGTTGAACTGTACACGGTATCCTTTGTTTACCTGTACTTTGCCGTTGTCATCTACCCACGGAACACGGAAAGAAATGATTCTTTCAGGCTCTACCAGACGTTCCAGAACGGAAAGACTGCGGTATTTTTCTTCATTTTTGTCGATAACAACTTTCAGAGAATCCAGTACTTCTTTGACTGCTTGATGGAATTCTGGTTCGCCAGGATTCTGTGCAACGACTCTTTCATAAACTTCTTCTGTGTAAGACATGTTGATTTCCTCCTCATTCGTTATATGAATTATGTCCATCTGTCTAAGACATTTGCCCAGGGACTATTATACACAAAAGTGGTAAAGTTGAAAAGGGTATCATAAAAATTTTTTTCAAAAAATTTATTAAGACATACTAAAAAATAATTTATATGATTTTATGATACGAGTTGTGGAGAATTTTACCTTGCGAAAATTGGGCGGAATGTGAGATTATAGTACAATACGAGTTACTGAATATAGGATTCCAGTGACCGATATGAATAAAAAAATTCACGGAGAGGAGTGAAAAAATGAGAACATTTGACAAATCAACAAAGCTCGATAATGTACTGTATGATGTGAGAGGACCGGTGGTTGATGAGGCGGCCAGAATGGAAGAGGAAGGCAAAGAAATTCTGAAACTGAATATCGGAAACCCGTATCCGTTCGGATTCTCAGCTCCTCAGGAAGTGATTCTGGATATGCTGAGCAATATCCGTACATCTCAGGGATATTCCGATTCCAAGGGAATCTTTTCTGCACGTAAGGCAATCATGCAGTATGCGCAGCTTCGTAATATTCCAAATGTTTCCATGAATGATATATATACTGGAAATGGTGTAAGTGAGCTGATCAATCTCTGTATGCAGGCACTTCTGGATAATGGAGATGAGATTCTGATCCCGGCACCGGACTATCCGCTCTGGACGGCTACAGCTACACTGGCCGGGGGAAACGTTGTCCATTACGTCTGCGATGAACAGTCAGACTGGTATCCTGATATCGATGATATCAGAAGCAAGATCACAGATAAGACAAAAGCAATCGTCATCATCAATCCGAATAACCCGACAGGTGCAGTATATCCCAAAGAAATTCTTGAACAGATCGTTCAGATCGCAAGAGAAAAAGAACTGATCATTTTTTCGGATGAGATTTATGACCGCCTGGTTATGGACGGATATGAGCATACATCCATTGCCTCTCTGGCACCGGATGTTTTCTGTGTTACATTTTCCGGATTGTCCAAATCCCACATGATCGCCGGATTCCGTATCGGATGGATGATCTTAAGTGGAGCAAAGGACAAGGCAAAAGGCTATATAGAAGGAATCAAGATGCTTTCCTCTATGAGACTTTGTTCCAATGTGCCGGCACAGTCGATCGTGCAGACAGCACTTGGTGGATACCAGAGTGTCACAGAGTATATCAAACCGGGTGGAAGAGTTTATGAGCAGAGAGAGTGCATCTATAATGCACTGAAAGATATCCCGGGAATTTCTGTAGTAAAACCTCATGCTGCTTTCTATATCTTCCCGAAGATCGATACCGAGAAGTTCAATATTACAAATGATGAACAGTTTGCACTTGATTTCCTGCATGAGAAACAGGTACTGATCGTTCCGGGCAAAGGCTTTAACTGGATGAAACCAGATCATTTCAGAATTGTTTATCTTCCAAATATAAGACAGCTTGAGAAGTCAATGGAAAAACTTAGAGAATTTCTGCGCACATATCAGCAGAGATAACTGGACTGAAATGACAGGAAATGTTATACTTATTTTAGATTAGAGATTTATTTTGAGGAGGGCCTGCGGGAAAAAGAAGCATAAGTCGAAAGGAGTATCATGCATGACAGGATTTAACACAAAAGTAACACCGGAAATTGAAAATCTGACACAGATGTGCGTAGATCATTCCAGTATGGATGTGTCACTTTATGGAAAGTACGATGTAAAAAGAGGACTTCGAGACATCAATGGTAAAGGCGTTCTGGCCGGGTTGACACAGATATCCAATGTACAGGCGGTTAAAGTTATTGATGGGAAAGAAGTTCCCTGTGCAGGAAGTCTTTATTACCGAGGGTATAATATCAAAGATCTGACGGCGGGTTTTGTCAATGATAATCGGTTTGGATTTGAAGAGACGACCTACCTGCTTTTGTTTGGTAAACTTCCAAGTGCAAAAGAACTTGCAGATTTCCAGGCTTTGCTGGCAGCCCAGCGTTCATTACCAAGAAATTTTGTGCGTGATGTTATCATGAAAGCACCGGGACGTGATATTATGAATGCGCTTTCACGAAGCGTGCTTACTTTATATTCCTATGATAATAATCCAGATGATATTTCACTTCCGAATGTACTAAGACAGTGCCTGAACCTGATCAGTGAATTTCCGCTGCTTTCCGTATATGGATATCAGGCATACAGTCATTATGTGAGAGGTAAGAGTCTTTATATCCACAATCCGAAGAAAGAACTTTCTACAGCTGAGAATATTCTTCGGATGCTCAGACCAGATAAAAAATATACAGATTTGGAAGCGAAGATCCTTGATCTGGCATTGATACTTCATATGGAACATGGTGGTGGTAACAACTCTACATTTACAACACATGTTGTTTCATCATCCGGAACGGATACATATTCTGCAATTGCTGCTGCACTCGGCTCACTGAAAGGCCCGAAACATGGCGGTGCGAATATCAAGGTTATTCAGATGTTCCAGGATATGAAGAAAGAAGTCCGTGACTGGGAAGATGAAGAGGAAGTTCGTGCATATCTGAAACACCTTCTTCATAAAGAAGCATTTGACAGACGTGGCCTGATCTATGGTATGGGACATGCAATTTATTCTGTTTCCGATCCGAGAGCAGAAGTTCTTAAGGGATTTGTAGAAAGCCTCGCAAAAGAAAAAGGACGTATGAAAGATTATCGTCTGTATTCCATGGTTGAATGGATGGCTCCACAGGTGATTGCAGAAGAACGCCGTATTTATAAGGGTGTCAGCGCCAATGTTGATTTTTACAGTGGATTTGTATACAGCATGTTGGATCTTCCACTGGAACTCTATACACCGATGTTTGCCGTGGCACGTATTGTTGGATGGAGTGCGCATCGAATGGAAGAGTTGATCAATACAGATAAGATCATCCGCCCGGCATATAAGAATGTTCTGCCTGAGGCAGAATATATTTCCTCTCAGCGAGAGATAAGATCAGACAACAGAGGAGAAAATAATGTTTCGATGTTTTTTTCCAGATGAATATCTGGATTCTGCGTATGTGATAGATTATGACCGCCTTTACCGCGAAGGGTACCGCGGTCTGATCTATGACATTGATAATACACTTGTGCCTCACGGGGCACCGGCAGATGAGCGGGCAATTGCACTTTTTTGCACATTTGAGAGAACTTGGATTTGGCTATTGTCTGTTGTCAAACAATCAGATTGAGCGGGTTTCCTCATTTGCAGATGCGATTGGCGCACAGTTTATTGAGAATGCGCACAAGCCATCTGTACGTAATTATAAGAAAGCAATGGAACTTCTTGGAACAGACACAGGAAATACCATTTTTATAGGAGATCAGCTTTTTCACAGATGTATATGGGGCCAAAAGAAGCGGCATCCGTAATATTCTGGTGAAGCCGATTCATCCAAAAGAAGAAATTCAGATTGTGCTCAAACGTTATCTGGAAAAAATAGTATTACATTTTTACAAAAAGGAGGAGGGGATTTCATGAACCACGTGGTGATCATTGGGTTTATGGGTTCGGGAAAAACGAGAGTTGGAAAGCAGCTTTCCAAAGACTTGGGATTACCATTTGTTGATCTGGAGAAGATCATTACAAAGAGGATGAATCTTTCTGCAAGAGAGATATTCGAGAGATTCGGAGAGCCGTATTACCGTGCATTGGAGACTCTGGCACTGAAACAGCTGATTCAGGATTCAGAGCGCAAGGTGATTTCACTTGGAGCAGGTCTTCCACTGCAGGAACAGAACGAAAAATATCTCAGAGAACTTGGTACAGTTGTTTATCTGAAAGGATCACTGGCAACGCTCAAGAAACGTCTGGAGGGATCCAAAAAAGATCCGATGCTGGATGGGGAAGACAGAGATGACAAGATCAAGAAACTTCTGAAACAGAGAGATCCGGTATATCAGAAGTTTGCTGATATTCAGGTAACGACAGGAGAAGTGCCTTTTGAGGAGCTTATTAAAGAAATTGAAGAGAAATTGGCTTCTTATGAAAAAAAGTAGTTGAAAAAACTTCCTGTATATTATAGAATAACTGGTAGCGAACACAAAACGAAGGAGGATAATAAAATGATTTCTGCAGGTGATTTCAGAAACGGTGTCACAATCGAAATTGAAGGAAACGTATGTCAGATCGTTGAATTCCAGCATGTAAAACCTGGAAAAGGCGCTGCGTTCGTAAGAACAAAATATAAAAACATTATCACAGGAGCTGTACTGGAAAAATCTTTCCGTCCTACAGAGAAATTCCCACAGGCTCGTATCGACCGTGTGGACATGAGTTATCTGTACAATGATGGAGACCTTTACAACTTCATGAATACAGAAACATATGATCAGGTTGCACTTACAAAAGAACAGGTTGGAGATTCTCTCAAATTCGTTAAAGAGAACGAAGTTGTTAAAGTTTGTTCCTGGAATGGAAATGTATATGCAATCGAGCCGCCTCTGTTTGTAGAACTTGAAGTTATCGAGACAGAGCCAGGATTTGCTGGAAACACAGCACAGGGTGCTACAAAACCTGCAACTGTTGAAACAGGTGCTCAGGTAATGGTTCCGCTGTTCGTTAACCAGGGAGATAAACTGAAAATCGATACAAGAACAGGTGAATATCTGTCTCGTGTATAATTAATAGGATGAATAGTTGCTGCGAACGTAGTGAGCAGTAGCAAGTTAAGATACCACCGGAGAGATTCGGTGGTATTTTTTTACTGTGCTGATTCGTGGAAAAGCAAAGAAAAAGAGCAAAAAGTGAGAAATCGTTGCCGAAAATAGAATTTTGGTTAAAATAGAAATGGAGGACATGATATGGAGTACAGAACACTTGGAAAAACAGGATTGAAGATTTCACGTATGGGATTCGGAGGCATTCCGATTCAGAAAATCGATGAAGAAGGGACAAAGAAGCTTCTTCATGCAATGGCAGAAAAAGGAATCAACTATATTGATTCCGCGAGAGGATACACAGTCAGTGAACGGTATATCGGTTATGGGCTGGAGGGAATTCGTGATAAATTTGTACTTGCGACAAAATCCATGGCAAGAACAAAAGAAGCAATGGCGGCAGATATTGAGACAAGTCTGAATAACTTCCGCACAGACTATATTGATCTGTATCAGGTACATAATCCAAGCATGGAACAGCTAGATCAGGTTATTGGAGAGGGCGGTGCACTGGAGGCGCTTATAGAAGCCAAAGCAGCTGGAAAAATCGGACACATTGGACTGACTGCGCATTCCACTGCTGTTTTTGAGCGTGCATTGGAGCTGGATTGGGTAGAAACAATTATGTTTCCATATAATATTGTAGAGCAGCAGGGCGCTGAACTGATTCGCAAATGTGCTGAAAAAAATATCGGATTTATTGATATGAAACCACTTGCCGGTGGCGCAATCGAAGATGGTACACTTGCACTTCGCTATGTCTGTTCCAATCCGGATGTGACTGTTGTGATTCCAGGAATGGCAGAGATCCGTGAACTGGACGAAAATATGGCAGCCTGCTCTGATTCTACACCTCTTACAGAGGAAGAACTCAAGAAGATGGAGGAGGTTCGCGCGCAGCTTGGAAATGATTTCTGTCGTCGCTGCAATTACTGTGCACCATGTACCGTAGGTATCAATATCCCAAGTGTATTTCTCTTTGCCGGTTATCTGCAGAGATATGATCTGGCAGACTGGGCGAAAGAACGCTACAGCACGCTGAAAGTAAAAGCTTCTGCATGCATTGGCTGTGGCAAATGTGAGCCAAGATGTCCATATCATCTGCCAATCAGAGAAAAATTAAAGGTATGCGCGAAAGATATGGGAGAATAAACATGTTCAAAGATATTGTAAAAGCAAGCAGAAGCTACAGAGGATATGATGAATCTTATCGCTTCAGCAGAGAAGAGTTGGAAGACTTCGTGGACTGCGCGCGTTTTGCACCGTCCAGCGTGAACGCCCAGCCATTTCGTTATTATCTGGCATGGGAGAATGAAGAAGTAGACCGAATCCAGAAACTGACAAACTGGGCGCGGGCGCTTCCGCAGATGCAGCTTCCTCATCCGGGCATGTGCCCGACAGGATTTATCATCATCTGCCAGGATCTGAACCTTGGAGCTTCCATCCCTAGATACCAGAAAGATGTCGGAATTGTGGCACAGACCATGCATTTTGGCGGCAGCTGAACGTGGACTTGGCGGTTGCATGATTGGAAACTACAATGCCGATTCCGTCAAAAAAAGAACTGCACCTCGCCGAAAAATCTCGCTCCGGTGCTGATCGTGGCATTTGGCAAGCCGGCAGAAAAAATTGTGATCAAAGAAATCGAGGAAGGCGAGAACATTGCCTATTACCGCGATGAGAACGATGTACATTACGTACCCAAAAGAAAACTGGAAGACATTATAATAAAGAAATAAAGAATTCCCAATACCATACTTTATTTCCTAAAAGTGCGAAGCATGACTACACCCCATCAATTAAAACTGAAGAGAGAATCTGGATATAACCACTACGGGTACAGATGCATCTGCAAGAGTTCGTAGAAATACTTGGGATGTATCCTTAGTTATCAGAACCGCAAATAGCTAAAAATTGACATTAATCAAACATTTATATTAAAAAACTGCTGTAATATCGGCAGATTTTTTGTACTTTATTTGACTTGTTGAGACAAAATGCAGTGTGCTATAATAGAAAAAGTTTGTTACTCATAATAAAAGAACAGGGGTAATAAAAGATTTAAACTCAGGAGGCGAATAAAGTGAAATATTTAAGACAGTTTGGAATCATTCTGGCTGTGACCTGCGCGGGGGAGATTATGAAATATTTTATCCCGCTTCCAATACCGGGTAGTATTTATGGACTGATTCTGATGTTTGTGCTTCTGCTTGCAAAAGTGATCAAGGTAGAACACGTAAAAGAAACAGGAGAATTTCTGATTGAGATCATGCCGCTTATGTTTATCCCGGCAGGTGTAGGACTTGTTACGTCCTGGAGTCAGTTGCAGTCTTTTCCTGGTGCCACTTTCTTGTAATAACAGTAGTATCTACATTTGTAGTTATGATTGTGACAGGAAAAGTGACAGATTTCTTAATTTCAAGAAAAGGAGAGAAGAAGAATGGATAATCTGATTTTGAGTTCTGCAACAGTTGGAATCGTGATCAGCCTGCTGGCTTATGAGATCGGCCTGGCTGCTCAGCGCAAATGGAAACTGGCAGTTTTAAATCCATTGTTGATTTCCATCATACTTGTAATTGCGTTTCTGGTAGTATTTCATGTGGATTATGAAAGTTACAATATGAGTGCCAAATATCTGAGCTATCTTCTGACGCCGGCAACGGTCTGTCTTGGCGATCCCGCTCTACGAGCAGGTGGAGCCTTTTGGAAAAAACATTCCAAGGCAATCGTGCTTGGATTGATCTCCGGTGTGATTACGAGTCTTGTGTGTGTGCTTGTACTGGCACTGTTGTTTCAATTTTGATCATGCGCAGTATGTGACGCTTCTGCCGAAATCCATCACGACCGCGATCGGCATGGGAATATCGGAGGAGCTTGGCGGTTATGTGACCATCACGGTTGCTGTGATTATTATTACCGGAGTGATTGGCAATATGCTGGCGGAGACGGTCTGCCGTATATTTAAGATTGAGGAGCCGGTGGCAAAGGGAATTGCAATCGGAGCGTCATCCCATGCGGTTGGTACAGTCAAGGCGATGGAGATAGGAGAGATCGAAGGTGCGATGAGCAGTCTTGCCATTGCGGTTGCGGGACTTCTGACAGTTGTGCTGGCACCGGTATTTGCAGGAATTATGTAGCATGCGGTCTGCCTGCCCTATATGCAGATCATTATGCACCAGGATCTTATATCTGACATAAGATAAAGAGAGAAAACAAAGAAGTGGAATCTTTATGTATTGTCAGAATAGAATGGTACACACCGTGCAGGAGGGGGATTCACTGTATCGCCTTGCGAGACAGTACCACACAACCGTCACGGAACTGATACTCGGAAATCCGGGGGTAAACCCCTACAACCTGCAGATAGGAATGAAGCTCTATGTCTGCCCGGGGGAAAGCTACGTACCGCCCCAGGGAGGCAGCGCAAACACCGGGAACACGGGAAACAGCGGAAGCACCGGGAACACCGGTAATGCTGGAAATGGTGGAAATACCAGTAATGCCGGCGTGGGCGGAAACATCGGTATCGGAGTGGTGATTCCGGGTGGACAGCGCCCGGGCGGAAATCAGACAGCGGGAGAGATGCAGAATTCGGTGAATCAGCTGTTTGAGACAATGCGTCTGGCGTGGCTGGAACTGATCTACTGGACGCGGATGTATATGATGAGTGTGGATTCCGGGGCAGATGCAAAAGAGCAAGT
>ENA-OQET01001459-OQET01001459.1-human-gut-metagenome-genome-assembly--contig:-NODE-1459-length-10411-cov-3.200214_pt1 | contig 10411 bp, 8 predicted proteins | sample MGYA00242800_ERZ504645 | MGnify/ENA primary metagenome ERZ504645 (study PRJEB26092, sample SAMD00036308) | human gut metagenome | host: Homo sapiens | study: EMG produced TPA metagenomics assembly of... | reverse complement strand
TGCTTCCGGAGATTTTTCGGAAGCATTTTGGCTGAGGTAATGCACCTGGTTATGCCGGGCATGTCTGATCGTAAAGGGAAATTATAAAATAATGAAATCAGGGATTGCCTGAGAAAGTGTAAATGTGTATAATGAGATAAAAGAGCGTGCTCGTGAACACAAATCACACAGGAGAGGTTTTGGAGGGTAAAATATGGCAGTAACATTACAACAGATTGCGGAAGCAGCAGGAGTTTCGAGGGCACTGTGGACAGAGCACTGAATAACAGAGGCCGTATCCGTCCGGAAGTAGAGGAAAGGATCAAAAGGATCGCCCGGGAGATGGGATATCAGCCCAGCCGTGCCGGTCGTGCCCTTGCCATGGCAAAGAGGAAAATCCGTATCGGTGTGATCCTTCAGTATATGGAGACTCCTTTTATGCAGCAGGTTTTAAATGGGGTCCTGGAAGCAAAAGAAGAAGTGGAGAGCTTTGGCGGAACAGTAAAGATCTATGAGATCGAGGGCGTGGAACCAGAAAAAGTAATGGCTGCAATGGAAGAACTCCGGGAAGAGGGCTTTAATGGAATCGCGCTGACTCCATCAGAAGATCAGCTTTTGAGAGCGAGGATCAATCAGTATCAGGAAGAGTATGGAATTCCGGTAGTTACCTTTAATGCGGATCTGGAAGATACAAAAAGGTTATGCTTTGTGGGACAGGATACCTTTCAGGCCGGTCGTACGGCAGCAGGCCTGATGGGGGAGATGACAGGCGGAAACGGGCAGGTTGCCATAATTTCCGGACAGGTTGCCAATCCTGGTCTGATCAGCAGGCAGAAAGGATTTACGACAGAGATTAAAGAAAGCTTTCCGGGAATCGAGATCGTGGATATGAAGGTATTGCTTATGATGACGAATGGGTGGCATCCAAGATCGTGGAAGAATTTCTGGAGCTATATCCGGAGCTGACCGGGATCTATATTACGGGTCATGGCGTAAAGGGTGTCTGCCAGACCTTGCAGAAGCTTGGAAAGGATAAAACCATGCATGTGATCGCCAATGATTTCCTGGAAGAAAATCTGAAATGGCTGAAAGAGGGGACGATCAATTTCCTTATCGGTCAGGATGCGGCTGTACAGGGACATTCTCCGGTGATTATTTTGTTCCAGCTTCTCTTTGACAGCAAGGCACCGGAAAAGGAATACCAGTATACAGATATTGTGATCCGGACGAAATATAATATGGGTTAAAAAGGAATTGTGTTGCGTATAGAACCCATGATCAGAAATATCATATGGCAGAATCCTGTACAGGGAAAGCAGATTCAGGAGGAAAAATGAATTATAAAAATGTAAAGATCGCAGAAGGTGCCAGGATCGCAAAGCAGTCTGTGATCCTTGGAAATGTAACGATCGGCCGTGACAGCTGTGTATTATATTATGCGGTGATCCGCGGGGATGATGCGCCGGTAGTGATCGGAGAAGAAACAAATATCCAGGAAAACTGTACCATTCATGTGAGCCACAACATGCCGGTCCATATCGGAAACAACGTTACTGTGGGACATAATGCGGTGATCCATGGATGTACCATCGGAGACCGGACATTGATCGGAATGGGAGCCGTGATCCTGGATGGTGCAAAGATCGGAAACGACTGTATCATAGGAGCCGGCAGTCTTGTGACTAAAAATGCGGTGATCCCGGATGGTTCTCTGGTAATGGGCAGTCCGGCCAGGATCAAACGAAATCTTACCTGGGAAGAGAAGCTTGGTATCGTGGAAAACAGCAAAGAATATCTTGCTGTGTCCGAAGAGATGAAAGCACAGGATGTATTATAAAAAAGTGAAGAAGACATTTGTAAACGGACAGCTCCGACTGCTTTGTAATATGAGAAGCAGTCGGAGCTGTAACTTTGTTATATAAAATGCTTATATTTATCGTTTTTTTATTTATCGATCACTTCCACCGGTGTGTCATCCCGTGCATCCAGATCGTTGATATATTTTTTGGTCTCTTTTACGATCACATTGGAAAGCAGTAGTACTGCGATCAGGTTTGGAATAGCCATCAGTGCATTCAGGATATCCGCTACGGTCCATACCAGGTTCAGAGAAATAACAGGGGAGATGGCAGCTACCGCAATATACAGCACACGATAGGGGATGAGTCCCTTTTTGCCGGAGAAATACTCCACGCACCGCTCGCCATAATATGCCCATCCAAGGACTGTAGAATATGCGAAGGAAATGATACCCACTACAAGGATCACAGGACCAAGAACCGGGATCTGCTGAAAAGCCAGTGTAGTAAGAACACCGCCATCAGTGATATTTCCCATGTCGATCGAAGGATTTTTCATAATACTGGTTACCAGAACAAGACCGGTCATCAGACATACCACAACGGTATCCCAGAATGTACCGGTGCTGGAAACGAGAGCCTGACGAACCGGATTTCTTGTCTGTGCGGCAGCAGCGGCGATGGGGGCAGAACCCATACCGGATTCATTGGAAAAAAGTCCTCTTGCGATTCCATACTGCATGGCCATCATGATACCACGTCCTACAAGACCTCCTGCAGCAGCACCAGGGGTAAATGCAAATTTGCAGATGGTTTTTACTGCGGGAATGATAAAATCGAAATTGATCCCCAGGATGATGATACATCCGATCACATAGAAAAATGCCATAAACGGAACAAGACGTTCACATACATTGGCGATGGATTTGATCCCGCCGAAAATAACAAGGGCAGTAAGAACTGCCACAGCAATGCCGATCGCTGCCGGCGAAATATGAAGGTTCTCATTACATACCGTTGCAATGGCATTGACCTGGGTAGCACATCCGATTCCAAAGGAAGCAAAGCCACCGAAAAAGGCAAAGATCAGACCAAGCCAGCGCATATTTAATCCGCGCTCCAGGGCATACATAGCACCACCCTGCATACGGCCGTCTTTGGTCTTGACGCGGTATTTTACAGCGATGAGAGACTCACTGTATTTGGTGGCGATTCCGAAGACACCGGTAAGCCAGCACCAGAGGACTGCACCGGGACCACCAAGAGCAATGGCAGTACCGACACCGATGATATTTCCGGTTCCAATAGTGGAAGCAAGGGCTGTTGTCAGGGCGCCAAACTGGCTGACTTCACCTTCCTCATTGGTATCTTTGGTGACAGACAGGCGAATGGCGGTACCAATCTTACGCTGGATCACACCGGTACGGATGGTCATGAAAATATGGGTGCCCAGAAGTAAAATGATCATCCACCAGCCCCACACCAGACTGTCGATCTGGTTTATCACACTTCCGATTGCATTCATCATAGAAATCTCCTCCCTTTCTCAAAGCGAAATATCCGCAGGACTGCAGAAATAACACAAAGGCGTACAGACACAGGAAATATGTGCTGTACGCCCTTGTACGTTACGCTCTTAAGTTTTGATTATTGTGTCAATTATACAGGAATATTCAGAATAATGCAATAAAAATATTCCCTCTGAACAGAAGAATTTTTGCTTCAATATATGTTGATCAAAACACTACAGGACCTTCTTCGCAGTACATATAAAATCCCGGGCGTACTGTGGGAGATAGGTACCTCTTCGGTATGCAATTGTCAGTGTGCTGAAGACGCCATCTTCACCAATGGAAAAACAGGCTGGTTTTACAGGGAGGTCCATATTTTGGACATAGGTTTCCGGGGTGAAACACATACCAAGTCCTTGCATGCAGAGTTTGACACAGGTTTCTGTGTTGCGGCTCTGAATTGGCACATAAGGCTTGATATGGGCAGCTTTCAATGCTTCCAGCGAAAGCTGTCCGGTAGTCTGTTCTGGAAAATGCAGGATAAAAGGCTCTTCTGCCAGAAGTGAGAGATCAAGCTTCGGGTATATGCCGTGAGTGGATACACTGCCGGCAGCAGCCAATGGGTGCTCCGGAGGCATGATCAGAAGGATTTCTTCTTTTTTCAGCAGTTCGTATTCCAGCTTGGGGTGTTTATGTACTTCATTGAAAATGCCAAAATCAAGCTGATCATTGAGCAGAAGTTTTTCCTGGATAGAATATGCCTCTTCCAGGATATTGACCTTTACTTTAGGATATTTTTGAAAAAAAGAGGTCATGATCTGAGGAACCATACAGGTACTCCTCATCAGTGGGAAAGCAACGTTCAGTTCTCCTTCATTATTTTCTGTAAGATCTTTCAGCTCTTTTTCCCAGTCCTGTCGTATCTGCAGGATCTTTCGGGCATACTGCATATATTTGCGGCCTGCAAAGGTAGGTGTATAGCTGTTTCCGCTGCGGCTGAACAGCTTGGTCCCCATTTCTCGTTCCAGTTTCTGGAGATGCTTGGTCAGGGTTGGCTGGGAAATATAAAGGCTCCTGTGCGGCTTTTGTAAGATTCTGATATTTGGCAATGCAGAGAATGTACTTCAGTTCATGATAGTTCATGTTTTCCTCCAACTATTCCATTTGGCATAATTTTTATGTATAATATGAATTTGACTTCCTGATATGCATATTTTACAATATCATCCTATCATCATATCAAGGGGAAAAATAATGAAAAACTGGCTGGAAAACAGTTCAGACTGTCTGAGTTCAATACAAATATAAAAACAGAACTTCTGGCAGGACTGACAACTTTTGTAACTATGGCGTATGTGCTTGCTACGATCCCAAATATTCTGGCAGGCGCCGGTTATGATAAACACACGACTCTGACAGCTATGATCATTCTGATCATTGTGACCAGCTGTGCAATGGCATTGGTTACCAATCGACCGTTTGCTCTGGCTCCGGGACTTGGAAGCGTTGGAATTATTGCGTCTATGATTACCAATGAAGGCGTAAGTATGCCGATCGCAGCAGGTGTGATATTCTGGAGTGGTGTTCTTTTTATCATAATTTCATTCTTTGGTCTGCGAGAAGCCGTGGTACGTGTGATCCCGGTAAGCCTGAAACAAGCGGTTAGTGCCGGTATTGGTCTGTTTATCGCACTTCTTGGTGCAAAAAACTGTGGACTGATCGTGGCAAATGATGCAAAAAACTGTCTTTCCTTTGGAGATCTTGCATCTCCATCTGTGATCGTAGCAGTGATCGGATTTCTGATCCTTCTGGTGATCAAGGTACGAAATATACCGGGTGGTATGATTCTTGCGATCCTGCTGACCACTCTGGCAGGAATTCCTTTCGGTGTTACACATGCTCCGGAATCCATTTTTGCATTTCCGGCAGGTATCGGCCATCAGTTCCTGAAAGTTGATTTTATGGGAGCGCTGAATTTTGCTTATATTCCATTTCTGATCGCTCTGTTTGTACCGGATTTCTTTTCTACATTCGGAACAGTTCTGGGAGTGGGAGCAAAGGCAGGCTATCTGGATAAGGATGGAAATCTTCCGGGTATTGATAAATGCTTTAAGGTAGATGCGATTGCAACAAGCTTTGGAGCATTGTTTGGAATGCCGAGTCTTACTACTTATCTGGAGTCATCTGCAGGCGTAGAAGCAGGAGGAAAAACGGGACTTACGGTTATTTTTACAAGCATTTTCTTCGGACTTTCGCTGTTTCTGGCACCACTGGCTCTTGTGATCCCATCTGCGGCAACCGGTCCGGTGCTGATCTATATCGGCATCAATATGCTTGGTGCTATGAGAAATATTGATTATTCGGATATTACAGAGTATATTCCGGCATTTTTATGTGTAACCTTTACGATTTTTGCAAATAATATCGCAAATGGTATCTGCGTGGCGCTTCCGGCTTATCTCGTTATGAAGATCGCAGCAGGAAAGATCAAAAAGATTTGAACCGGTCATGTATGTATTGGTAGCAGTCTGTCTGTTGTATTTTTATTCAATTATCTAAGGATGGTGAAATGGTATGGAGCAGGTTCATCTGCTGATCAAAAACGCAAAGGTATTTAATTCCTATCTTAAGAAATTCATATCTGCCAATGTTGCGGTGAAAGATGGAAAATTTTATTACATAGACAGAAAACAGGATACGGATCTTCAGACTGACAATGTGATCGATGCAAAGGGATCATACATGATTCCAGGACTGACAGATATACACATGCATATTGAGAGTTCTATGGCCACACCGGCTTTTTTTGGAAAATGTGCAGGAGAAAATGGTGTGACGACGGTGGTTTCAGAGCCTCACGAAATGGCCAATGTCAAAGGGATCCGAGGGATTCTGGAGATGATCTCTGCGGCAAAGAATGCACCTATCGATATTTTTTACGGGATTCCAAGCAGCGTTCCGTCAACCAGTGAAAAGCTGGAAACAACAGGCGGGATCATTGACTGCAGTGCAATGAAGCATCTGCTGGAAGAAAAAGATGTGGTATGTGTAGGCGAAATCATGAATTACCGGCAGATCATCCGGGAAAATGATCTGGAGATCAGTCGGTTTCTGGAATATCTGAAAAAAGACCATCCGGGATATGTGATCGAGGGACACTGTCCGTCATTACTGGATCTGGATCTTGCAAAGTTTCTTTATCTGGGTATTAATGGTGATCATACAGAACATACTCTTGAGGAAGTAAAGCAGCGGATCGAAAACGGAATGTTTTTTGAGATCCAGGATAAAATGCTGAAACCGGAAATCCTGGAATATATCTGTCAGAACCAGCTCTACGAGTATTGTTCCTTTGTAACAGATGATACTATGGCAGATGTTTTGTATGAGCAGGGACCGCTGAATGCAGTGGTACAGAAAGCGATCGATATGGGATTTCCGATGGAACAGGCAATCTACTGTGCCACATATACACCATGTCAGCGGATGCATTTTTATGACAGAGGAGCTATCGCACCGGGAAAACTTGCGGACTTTATGTTGCTTAAAGATCCGTCCGTTCTTAAACCGGAAGCTGTATTCAAAAATGGTGTTCCGATTTATGCAAAGGATGAACCGCAGTTGCCGCTGTCTGCTTCCACATATGAATTTCCGGCAGATTTTTACCGGAGTGTACAGCTTCCGGAGATTTTTCTGAAGGATTTTCAGGTGAATGCTCCTTTTCAGGAAGGATATGCAACGGTTCGTGTGATAGAGATCAATCCGGATCGTACCCATACTACTGAAAAACTGGTGGAAATGCCGGTGAAAGCCGGAAAGATCTGCTGGGAAAACAGCGGATGTCTTCTGGCTATGGTGGTGGAACGTCATGGGAAGAACGGAAATATCGGCTATGGATTTCTTACAGGCTCCTGCTTGAAAAAGGGAACTGTGGCAACAACATATTTTCATGATCATCATAATCTCTTTGTGGCAGGAAGCTCTCCGGATGATATGTTATTTGCTGTAAACAGGATCCGGGAACTGCAGGGGGGATTTCTGACAGTAAAAGATGGAAGGATCCTTTCTGAACTTGCACTTCCGGTATGTGGGCTTTTATCCGAAAAATCAATCAGGGAGAATGGCCTTGCATTGAAGGCGGTAAGAAAAAGCCTTACAGATCTGGGATATGTGCATAATAATCCGATCATGTCAGTGGCAACACTTGGATTACCGGTAAGCCCGGCACTGAAGCTGACTGATAAGGGACTGGTGGATGTAAAAAAAGGAGAAATTGTTCCGCTGATCGTAAACACAAAGAAAAATAAATAACGTTGTTCTTATTGCAGCAATATAAGCCGGACGTGAGTCGCGGAAGGCGGCATAATAAGGCATAATAATCAGATATCGTTGTAAAAAATCTGCATTTTTCAATCTTATGATTGGAATCTGCAGATTTTTTGTTATAGAGAAAAAACAAAAATCATGGTAAAATAAAAATGCAGGACAAAAAAGGTTAGATCAGGAGAAAACGTATGAAAAAGAATCACTTTGAATTAAAAAATTATGTTATGGCAACCGGCGTTTTTATCTTGGCGGTTATAGCAGGGATTCTTATTTTTTTCGAGTGTGTGCAGAGGGCTGTACAGGTGAATTCTCAGAATACATTGAAGATAAATGTGCAGAGACAAAGTGAACATTTGCGGACGATACTGGATATTAATTATCAATATCTGAATGAGATTGCCTCTGCAATGGGAAGATCAGAAGAACTTTTTTCAGAAGAAAATAAAGAACGACTGATATCCATTTATGAAAAGACAGACCTAGAGAGGGCTGCTCTTATTGATAAGAATGGAGATGCATACTACGACAATGGAGTAACCAAGAATGTTTCTCATCGCAGATATTTTCAGGAGGCTATCAGTGGAGAGCAGACCATCAGCGATCCCCTGGAAAGCAGTGTGGACCATAAGGTGCGGGTGGTTTTAGGTGTGCCGGTATACAAAGACCATAAAGTGATCGGTGTGTTGGGCGGATCCTGTAATGTTACAGCGCTGAGCCATATGCTTTTTAATGATCTTTTTGATGGAGCGGGAAACAGTCTTCTGGCTACAAGTGATGGAGAGATCATTGCCTTTGACAGTGGTTCGGCGTCTGGTACGGAGATCACATATGGAATCAATCTTTTTAAATATTACGGAGAAAAAAATCTTAAAGGAAAGCATACTCTTCAGGAAGATTTTAAAGTTGGCGAAAGTGGTCTGGTGAAGCTTAGTCTCAAAGAGAGAAAAGAAGCAGACCGGTATCTGGCATATATGCCTCTTGGATACAACGACTGGATGATCTGTTATGCAATTCCTGTAAAAAGTGCACAGCAGGCTTATGAATTCATTTCCGGTTATGAAATCCTATTTATGGGAAGCTTCTGTATTCTGGTGCTTCTCCTGCTCCTGTATATTGTTGTAAGAAATAACCAAGAGAAAGCGGAATTGGTACGTTCTGCCCAGAAGGATGCGCTTACAGGCGTTTATAACAGAGAGAATACGCAGAAGGTGATCGATGCTATTCTGAGAGAAAAAGCTCCGGAAGGCTTTCATGGCTTTCTGATCCTGGATATGGATCATTTTAAAGAAGTGAATGATGTTTACGGACATGTCATGGGAGATAATGTCTTAAGGATGCTGGGAGGTTTTCTTAAAGAGCAGTTCCGGGAACAGGATGTGATCGGACGTATCGGCGGGGATGAGTTTGTGATCCTGCTCTGTAATATCGGTTCCAGGGAAAATATGGAGAGCAGAATAAAAAATCTTCATGAAAATCTCAGGGAGATCCGAATGGAAGGAATGGGAGAGCATACATTCACTTTTAGTGCAGGAATTGCTTTTGCACCACAGGATGGAGATACCTTTATGGAACTGTATCAAAAAGCAGATCTTGCCCTTTATCAGGTAAAACGCTCCGGAAGGAATGGCTACCGGATCTATAAATAACAATAAAAAAGACAGAAGATATCCTGAAGAGAAAAAGGAAATCTTCTGTCTTCTTTTTGTATAAATTGGAATGGGAAGCTTTGATGTCCTTAGGCTTCCGGAATTTTTTGAATGATCGTTCTGTTTATGACAACCAGGAAAGTTACGGACACGATCAGAGAAATGATCTCCGCAATGGGGAAAGACCACCATACTGCGTGAAGTCCGCCGATGGAAGCAAGGATATAAGCAGCAGGTACCAGGACAAACAGCTGACGCATGATAGATACGATCATACTGAATACAGCTTTTCCGAGTGCCTGGAATACAGTTCCCGCAATGATACAGAACCATGCGATCAGATAGTGGATTCCTATGATACGAAGTGCAGGGATTCCGATGGTAAGCATATCTTCGGAAGCACTGAACAGCCCCAGCAGTGTTTTCGGAATAAATTCAAAGGCAAGAAAACCAATGAATGTAAAACAGAATGCGATGAACATGCTGACTTTGACAGTTTTAAGCATACGCTTTCTGTGGCGTGCACCATAATTATAGGCAATGATCGGTGTAATGCCGTTGTTAAGTCCAAATACAGGCATGAAGAAAAAACTCTGCAATTTGAAGTAAACACCAAATATTGCAGTTGCAGTGACTGTGAACTGTACCAGGATCAGATTCATGCAGTAGGTCATGATAGAACTGATGGACTGCATGATGATCGATGGAATACCTACTGCATAAATATGGCCGATGATCTTAAGGTCAGGACGGAAGCCCCTGAAGCTGAGCCGGACTTCATGATTAAATTTATGGTTGCAGATTCCTGCAACGATGCAGGCTACACACTGTCCGATCACAGTAGCTACAGCAGCTCCGGTAACACCCATTTTCGGAGCACCGAACAGACCAAAGATCAGGATCGGGTCAAGGATGATGTTGGTGATGGCACCGCACAGCTGAGAAGTCATGCTGAATATGGTTTTTCCTGTGGATGTGAGCAGACGTTCAAAGAAAAACTGTCCAAGCAGACCAAAGGAGAATATCATAACTGTGCTCAGATATTCAATCCCAAATTTAAGGATTTCAGGGTCTGCGTTATGTACCTGGCTGGCATAAAATGGTTTTACTACTGTAAATCCAAGGATCAGGAAAACCAGATAGCTTAAGC
>ENA-OQET01001458-OQET01001458.1-human-gut-metagenome-genome-assembly--contig:-NODE-1458-length-10412-cov-2.315897_pt1 | contig 10412 bp, 12 predicted proteins | sample MGYA00242800_ERZ504645 | MGnify/ENA primary metagenome ERZ504645 (study PRJEB26092, sample SAMD00036308) | human gut metagenome | host: Homo sapiens | study: EMG produced TPA metagenomics assembly of... | reverse complement strand
GCAAAACCTATGGTATACTATAAGAGATATCCGGGCAGGCATTTCTGCCCCACACACCCCCGCTGCGGGGTCAACACAAAAGGAGTATTGTAGCGTTATGGTTCGCATTACTATGGAAGACGGCGGCATCATCGACATTGAGCTGAATGAGGAAGTTGCCCCCATCACCTGTGAGAATTTCAAGAAGCTGGTCAGCGAGGGCTTCTATAACGGCCTGACCTTCCACCGTGTCATCCCCGGCTTTATGATCCAGGGCGGCTGCCCGCTGGGCAACGGCACCGGCGGCCCGGGCTGGAACATCAAGGGCGAGTTCGCTGCAAACGGTGTGAACAACCCCATCAAGCACACCCGCGGCGTGATCAGCATGGCCCGCAGCATGAACCCCAACAGCGCCGGCAGCCAGTTCTTCATCATGCACAAGGACGCTCCCCATCTGGACGGCCAGTATGCCGCTTTCGGCAAGGTCGTTGCCGGAATGGATGTTGTGGACAAGATCGCTTCCGTCCGCACGGACTGGAACGATAAGCCCACTACCCCCGTCAAGATGAAGACCGTTGAGCTCATCGAGGGCTGATCTTCTGCACTTCTGTCCCACATCGCCTGCCCGTGAAGTGCCCCGTCAAGTAGACAGAAAAAATAATATAAGATTTTTGTTCGCCGTTTCCACAAGGGAACGGCGAATTTTTTGTGCAAATCGGCGTTAGGCCGCTCGATTCATGGCACGGACGTGAGCTTGCAGCGTCCAACACGGGACATTTTTTTTGATATTTTACTTCCGCTGTATCGTGATTGTTCTTGCTTACCATGAAAATACCCCCAGAGTACGCAGAGTTTTCTTTTTACTCTGTCTACTCTAGGGGCAGCATATCATGTTGAGGATACAGGCCGGGGGCTTTCCATCTATGCGTCAGAAAGAGATGAGAGGCTTACTTTTTTTCGCCCTTGGGCAGCAGACCGGCGCGCTCCAGAGCCGGGCGCAGGGCCAGATACAGGATGACCACGCAGATGGTGGAGGCTACGCTGTTGACAAAGGTGACACCACCGGCGATCTTGGACAGGGCCTGTGCCACGGTGTACTCCTGGCCAAAGATGTAAATGTTGCGGAAATAGCCCAGGAACGGGTCGGTGATGACGTTCAGCAGCAGGCCGGAGCCGCCTGCCACGATGACCTTGAGCAGGTAGCCCTTGCTGTGGCGGTCAAGATCGCGCAGCTTGAACACCTTGTGGGCCACGGCACCGCAGGTGATGCCGATGATGAACTTCAGCACAAAGGTGGTCACGGCATAGCCCGGGTCACCGGCCAGGATATCGGCCAGAGCCAGACCGATCGCACCGGCCAGGCCGCCGGAAACGCCGTCCAGCAGCAGGGCGGTCAGGGCGGTGAAGGTGTTGCCCAGATGGAACGAGGAGCCGCCGTAGAACGGCACGCGGAAGAACAGGTATGCCACCAGGCTCAGCGCGGCCATAACGCCGGTCAGGGCCAGCTCCTTGGTGGTAAAGGTGCGCTTGTACAGCACACTGCCGAACAGGATGACGACGATCACCACAGCCAGCAGCAGCCACATTGCAGTTGTAGACATGATTTTTCCCTCCAAATTTTTCGGGGCGAACCCCCTCCATCCTGTTTCGCAGGATCGTTCGCCCGTTTCAAAGCCACTTACCCATAAAACTACTTGACATTTGGGTGTGTGGTTGGTATGCTCCTATTATACGCGAAACTGACACCATGAAAATACCCAGAATAAAGTTTTTTTATGGGGTCAGTTTGGCAAAGCACCCAAAAAGGGGAGAGGTCTTATGTTTCATCTGACAACTGCACTGGATGCCGCCAGCGGGGTGCCGCTGTACGAGCAGCTCTATGAGAGCCTTGCCGCCGAGATGCGCAGCGGGGCCATTCCGGCGGGCACCCGGATGCCCGGCAAGCGGCGGCTGGCGGCAGAGCTGTCGGTGTCTGTCAACACGGTGGACGCGGCATATCAGATCCTGGCGACCGAGGGCTACATGGAGCCGCGGGAGCGCAGCGGCTTTTATGTACAGGAATATCTTGCCCTGCCCACCCGGCCCGAGGAAGTGCTGCCCCCGGTGTCTGCCGCTCCGCCGGAAGCAGCCGAGCCGCCCGTCCGGTTCGATCTGTCCACCCGGGGCGTGGATCCGGGGCTGTTCCCGTTCCGCACCTGGGCCCGGCTGCAGAAGGAGCTGCTCTATTCCTCGCCCCAGCTGCTGACCCATGGCGATGCACAGGGGGATGTGGAGCTGCGGCAGGCGCTGGCGGACTATCTGGAGGAATACCGGGGCGTGCGGTGCACCGCCGAGCAGGTGGTGGTGGGTGCCGGCATGGAGTACCTGCTGGGCCTGCTGGCCCCGCTCCTGCCCGGCAAAACGGCGGTGGAGAACCCCGGCTACCAGCGCGCGAAGCAGGTGCTGGAAAACAACGGCGTGGCGTGCTGCTGCCTGCCTGTGGATGCGGACGGCCTTTCTGTTGAGGCATTGTCCGGCTCGGGCGCGGCGGTGTGCTATGTCACGCCCAGCCACCAGTTCCCCACGGGCGTGACCATGCCGGCGGGCCGCCGCACGGAGCTGCTCCACTGGGCCTCCCGCTGCCCGGGCCAGCGGTATATCATAGAGGACGATTACGATTCGGAGTTCCGCTTTGATACCCGCCCCCTGCCCAGCTTGCAGGGCATGGCCGGGGCCGACGGTCCGGTGGTCTACCTTTCCACCTGCTCCCGCAGTCTGGCCCCCGGCATCCGCATCGCTTACATGGTGCTGCCCCGGCAGCTGCTGCCCGCCTGGCGGGCAAAGTACCGGATCTATTCCGGCACCGTCAGCCGGTTTGAGCAGCAGACCCTGGCCCGCTTCATCCGCGAGGGCTACTTTACCCGGCATCTTGCCCGGGAGCGCGTGGCCTACAAGGCCCGGCGGGATGCTCTGGCTGCCTCTCTGCGCGCTGCCTTTTGCGCCGGACGAGCTGACCCTGACCGGCCTGCACACCGGCCTGCATCTGTTGGCAAGGCTGAAAAATTGCCCCGCCGGATGCCGCCCTTCACGCCGCCGCAAAGGCGCAGGGCGTGGCCCTGAGTTTACTGAGCGATTATGACCTGACCGGCGGGGAACAGGACTTTTCCGGTACGTTTGTGCTGGGCTATGGCTCCCTGAGCGAGGCATCATTCCCCGAGGCGGGCGAAACGCTGAGGAAGGTCTGCACCGCCGCCCGGGAAGCGTCTGTGACCGTGTAGGTGCCCGCTTTTGCATCCCACGCCCCGGGCAGGGCCTCGGCGTGGGGGAGGGCGCTGTTGTTGGCCAGAAACTCCAGGACCGTGCCCAGCAAGGTATAATCCTGTGCGGCAAAGTCGGTGAGCAGGGCCGTGCTGCTGGCCCGCAGGGCATCCGGCAGGGTGGCGGGCAGCAGGGCAAGGTTCTGCCGGAAAAAGGCTTCCCACACTGCCGCCCGGGCAGCGGCCCGGCGGGCAGGCGGAAGGGGGCCGCCTGCATCCCAGCCAGAGAGCAGAGCATGGGCCCTCCTTGGCAGAAATGCTCTGCACAGCGGCGGAAAGCCCGGTTTCGGCCAGCTCATCGGCGGTCAGTGCCCCCGAAAACCCCACCCGCACCGGCCCGTAACGGGAAGCGGTCTTTTCCAGCACGGCGGGGGACAGCGCCAGATAAAGCATATCCTCCGGCAGGCCCAGCATCTCCAGAAGCGCCTGACGGCACCGGGCAGGCCCTGCAGCTCCGTAGCAGTGGGCAAGGCTGGCAGTCTCTCCGTTGAAGGGAACCGTCAGCTCCCCCGGCACGGCCAACAGGTTCAGGCTGTTCTGGGCGGCGTTCAGGTAGACCAGCAAAAAGCCCGGCTGCTCTCCGGCGGTGCAGAGAAGCAGGGTCATCCGGTGCTCGGCCCGGGGCAGCTGGATGGGCACCCCGCTCTGGGGCTGGGCGGTCTGGATGCGGGTGCGCACCATCTGCCGGGTGAGCAGGACTGTGCCGCCCACCAGCGGCAGCAGCACCAGAAGTGCCGCCCCCAAAGCCGCCCAGAAGGGCCTCCAACCGTTCTTGTGCATCCCGTGTTCCTCCGTTCCGTTTTGGAACAGGATGGGCCGGGATGTTCTTTTTTATGCAGAAACCGCTGGCCGGGCATGAAAACGCCCCCTGTGCCATACAGTAGAGCACGGGGGGCGTTTGTGTATGTGGGAGAATCTGGCGCGGGTGAATGCGGTGGTCAGCGGTGTGGTATGGGGGCCGGTGGGGCTGGCGCTGCTGTTTGGCACCGGCTGCCTGCTGACAGTGCGCACCGGATTTTTCCAGCTGCGGTATTTCGGGTACTGGATGCGCCACACCATCGGGGCCATCTTCCTGGACCGGAACGTGACCGCCCACACGGACGATGAAGCCATCAGCCAGTTTCAGAGCCTCTGCACGGCACTGGCGGCGACCATCGGCACCGGCAACATCGTGGGCGTGGCGGCGGCCATTCTGGCAGGCGGGCCGGGGGCTGTGTTCTGGATGTGGGTCATGGCCCTGCTGGGGATGATGACCAGTTATGCCGAGAACGTGCTGGGCATCTGCTACCGCCGCCGGGATGCCGCCGGAAAATGGTGCGGCGGACCCATGTACTATCTGGCCGAGGGGCTGGGCGGCGGCTTTGGCCGGGTACTGGCGGTGCTGTTTGCCTGCTTTTGCGTGCTGGCCAGCTTCGGCATGGGGAATATGAGCCAGATCAACTCCATTGCGGGCAATCTGCAGGCGGTGTTCCGGGTGCCGCCGGTGGCAACGGGCATCGTGCTGGCTCTGCTCACCGGGCGGGTCATACTGGGCGGGCTGAAGCGGGTGGCCGCAGTCACGGAGGCCATCGTCCCGCTCATGGCCCTGTTCTACCTGTTCGGGGCGCTGACCGTGGTCTGTGTCCGATTGGGTGGCTGTTCCGGCGGCATTCGCGGCCATCTTCCGGGGGGCGTTTGGCTTGCAGGCCGCCGGGGGGCGGGTGCTGGGCCGACGGCATGGCCCGGGCCATCAGCTGGGGGATTCAAGGCGGGGAGCCTTTTCCAACGAAGCAGGACTGGGCGCGTCGGTGCTGGTGCACTGCGCGGCCAACGTGGAGGAGCCTGTCCAGCAGGGAATGTGGGGGATGTTCGAGGTGTTTGCAGATACCATGGTGGTCTGCACCCTCACGGCCCTTGTGGTACTCACCAGCGGCCTTGTGGATCTGGACACCGGTGCGGCGCTGACCGGTGTGGAGGGTTCCGCACTGGTGGGGCAGGCCTTTTCCACGGTGTTTGGGGCGTTCGGGCCGCAGTTCATCGCGGTGTCGGTCCTGCTGTTTGCCTATTCCACTACGCTGGGATGGAGCCATTACGGCACCCGGGCAGTGGTGTATCTGCTGGGGGAGCGTGCCGCCGCAGGATATAAACTGGTGTTTGCGGCCATGGTGCTGGTGGGTGCTGTGATGAAGCTGGATCTGGCCTGGGCGCTCTCCGATACCTTCAACGGCCTGATGATGCTGCCCAATCTTGTGGGCGTGGTGGGGCTCTCCGGGGGTGGTGGTCCGGGAGACACAAGCGTATCTGAAACGAAAATGACCCTCTCCGTCCCTGCAGTCTGTCTGTCAGATGCGGGATGGAGAGGGTCATTCTTTATCGCTTCCTTTTTATTCGGCTTCGGGGCAGGCCGCTTCAGGCTATGCACTGCGTCACGCCCGGCGGCGATGCCGCTGCCAAAGGCCCAGTGCAGGTTGAAGCCGCCGCAGCTGCCGGCGCAGTCCAGCGTTTCACCCACAAAGTAAAGGCCGGGGCAGCCCTTGAACTGGAAGCTGGGGGTCACTTCGGTCAGGCTCAGGCCGCCGCCGGTGGTCTGGGCCTGCTTCCAGCCGCAGGGGGTCAGGCCCTCGAACAGCCAGTGCTTGGCCGCGTTGGCCAACACCTGCCAGGCGGCATCCGGCAGGGTGTCCACCGGTTTTTCAGGCAGCTTTGCCGCTGCCCACAGGGCGCGGCCCAGCTTGGGATTGAGCAGACCTGTCCAGAAATCCGCAGGTGCCTTGCCCGGCAGCAGGGGCACCCGGGCCGCAAACAGGGCGGTCAGGGCAGTCTCGTCCAGCATGGGGAAGAGGTCCAGCTCAACGGCCGGGCGCTTGGCCCCGCCCGGGCCAGATGGCCGGACAGCTGGCATGATGCAGATGCCCGAAAGCCCGTAGTCCGTGAACTGCACCTCGCCGTTTTCCACGGCCACGGTGCAGTGGCGGTCGAGGTCCAGCAGGGTGGCGGCGGCTTTGGCCCGGATGCCGGCCAGAGATCGGTTGGGCTTTGCTGTCTGCAGGGCGGTCAGGCAGGGGTACAGCGGCTCCAGCTTTCCGCCGCACTGGGCGGCGAATCGGGTGCCGAAGCCGTCGGTGCCGAACTGCGGCCCGGCATTGCCGCCCATGGCGCAGATGACGGCATCGGCCCGCAGGGTCTGGGTCCTGACCCTCGGCATCCTCGCACAGGATGGTATAGCCGCTGCGGTTCTGGCTCAGGTCTGCACAGTGCAGCCGGTACGCACCTCCACGGCCCAGCCGGGCAAGGTGGCCTTCCAGCAGGGCCAGCACGTCTGCGGCCTGGTTGGAGTAGGGGTATACCCGCCCGGCCTCATCGGTGCGGGTGTACAGGCCCAGCGCCGCGAACCATTCCAGCGGTGCGGCGGCATCCACCGCGGCCAGCAGGGGCCGCAGGGCGGCGGGGTCAGCGGTGAAATACTGCTCCGGTGCAATGCCGGTGTTGTCCAGATTGCAGCGGCCGTTGCCGGTGGCCAACAGCTTTTGCCGCACCTGGGTTGCGGTCCAGCACCGTCACCCGCACTGCCCCTGCCGGGGCAGACTGGGCGGCGGCCAATGCGGCGGCAAGGCCCGCTGCACCGCCGCCCAATATCACGATCTGCTGCATAAGAGCACCCCCCTCAGAAATCCATACATTTTATTATAACATACACAGCAGCAAAAGGATAGAAGAATGCCCCAAATTTGCAGCGAATAATCTTTGACGAAAGCCTTGACAGAAAAAGCAGAATTTGGTAGTGTTGATTCGACGGAATTGCGTGGTTTCGCAGGCTGTGGAAATGCGGCCGGAAAAGGGCAGAGAGTTGGGACTCTGCTGAGGAGAAGCTGAATATGTGGAAGAAAAAAGAAAGATGGACGGCAGCTGCGCTGCTGCTGGCGATGGTCGTGGTGACAGGTCTGTGCTGGTACGTCCTGTACATCCGGCAGCAGTTCTATGACGAAGGCACCCGCAACCTGCTGGAGACCTATGAGCAGGTGGATAAGGCGTTTACCATCTTCAGCCGGAGCAACTGGAACATGCTGAACGAGTGGGGCAAGAGCCTGCAGGCTGCCAATGAGGAGGGCCTGGCGGAGGAACGCCTGCGCAGCTATGAGGCCGAGCGGGAGATCTGGCGGTACAGCAAGCGTGTATCTGTTCAATGAAAACTGCGAATATTGGAGCATCCGGGGCAAGCATGAAAAAGTGGATCACCTCTGGACGGCCTTTGAGGAGATGTACCGCACCGGCAAGCCTACGGTGTCCAGCTACATCATGCGGAGCGGGGAACGCCGGGTGGTATACGCTGCGCCCATTGCGCCGGTGGAGATCGACGGCACCACCTACACCAGCCTTGCCGTGAGCTATCGGAATAAGACCATAGAGGAATTGATCGGCGGCAGTGCTTACGGCGGCCAGAGCGACTGCTACATCATCCATCCCGATGGCGATGTGATGCTCTCGGAGGAGCCCAAGAGCGAGATCGAGGACTGGATGGACAACCTGTTCGACTACCTGCAGAAGTATGCGCAGGTGGATGCGGGCACACTGACCCGGGCCCGGCAGGACGTGGCAGAGGGCCGCAGCGGCAGCCTTTCCTACTGGCTTGAGGGCAAGAGCTATTATCTGGTCTACCAGCCTGTGGGCTTTCAGGATCTGTCCATTGTGGGCATCGTCGGCCGTGGCGTGGTGGACAGTGGAATGCGGAAGATCCAGAACGCCACCATCCTGCTGCTGGCTGGGCTGTTCTTCTGCGCAGGCATCGTGCTGGTGCACGGTGTCCGCACCGATGCCCGCCTGCGCGTGGAGGAAAAGGAGCGCGCCCTCCGGCAGGAAGGGGAGGCCCGCCAGCAGATGGAGGACCTGGCCAACACCGACGGCCTGACCGGACTGTATAATGAACGCTATTTTGACGCATTGTTGAAAGAAAACGAGCTGAACAGGACACCGTTTGTCCTGTTCTACCTCGACCTTGACCGTTTCAAGCCTGTGAACGACCGTTACGGCCACGATGTGGGCGACCAGCTGCTCAAGGAGGTGGCCAGCCGCCTGCGGGGCTGCGTGCGGGAGAGCGATGCGGTGTTCCGCATCGGCGGGGATGAGTTCGCCCTCATCGTCAACGGAGCCATAACGGAGGGGTTCTGCAAGAGCCGGGTGGAAAAGATCAAGGCAGCCATCCGGGAGCCTTACCGCCTGAAGGATGCAGAGGTGCAGGTTAGCACCAGCTGCGGCTGTGCGGTCTACCCAAGTGACAGTGACGATGTGCGTGCCATCCGCATCCTGGCCGACCACCGGATGTATGAGGACAAGCAGCGCACCGGCCGGAGCTGCGAGTGACGAGAACGATAAAAGATTTTTCCCAGTTTCTTGTGCTTTCTCCCAAAATGAGTGTATAATTGGGAGAAGGAAGAACGGGCTGGGAGAAGGAATGGGTGAATCATGCGTACATTTGATTATAAAAAGATTGCAGAATACTCCTGGGATAATGAGGTCTTGTCTTATGTTGCGAAGATCCATGAATGCAAGGGGCGGCAGGAACTATATCTGAAACAAAGGCCCGCTGAATTGGAGCGGCTGGTGGAGATCGCAAAGATCCAAAGTACAGAGTCCTCCAATCGGATCGAAGGGATCATCACGACCAATGCACGCCTGAAACAGCTGGTTGAAGATAAAACGACTCCACGTAACCGGGACGAAATGGAGATATTGGGATATCGGAATGTTTTAAATCTCATCCACGAGAACTATGCCTATATTCCGGTAGAGCCGGGGTACATCCTGCAACTGCACCGTGATCTGCTGAAATATACGAATTTGACCTATCGAGGACATTTTAAGACTACACCCAATGAGATCGATATGACCCTTCCCAGCGGGGAACGCCGTGTGCTGTTCCGCCCGCTGGAACCATACGAGACACCGGGTGCTGTGGAGGCACTTTGCTGCACTTATCAGGATGTGCTGCACAGAGAACTCGTTGATCCCCTGCTTTTGATCCCCTGTTTTATCTTGGATTTTCTCTGTATCCATCCTTTCAATGATGGTAACGGCAGAAATGAGCCGGCTGCTGACCCTTTTGATGCTGTATCAGAATGGATATGTTGTGGGGCAGTACATCAGCATTGAAAAAAGCAATTGCAGAGACTAAGGATGAGTACTATGCAGCACTGGCGCAGGCTGATCAGCACTGGCATGAGGAGGAAAAATGACCCGACACCGTTTATCAAAATATATGCTGGCGGTGATCTGCTCCTGTTATCAGGATTTTGAGCAGCGGGTCGATCTGGTTGGCGGGGGACAGAAGCGCGTGACGGCGTACGAACGAGTGCGCAGTTATGCGATGGAAAAGCTGGGAGCCTTTACAAAACAGGAGGCCGCAGAGGCCTGCCCGGGCTTTGGTACAAGCTCGATTGAAAGCGCGCTGAAAAAACTGACAGAGGAGGGCGTTCTGGAGAGGATCGGCGCGGGCAGAAAGACGCAGTATGTGCGCAGGTAAGGCTCCGGCCGGAGCTGAATGAATAATTCCCTTCCTGTTTCCACAGAATAACCATACTTCGCAGAAATCTGGAAGCAAAACCGGAACATGGAAAGGAAGGGAACCTTATGAAAGCAACCGGCATCGTGCGCCGCATCGACGAGCTGGGGCGGGTGGTCATCCCCAAGGAGATCCGCCGCACCCAGCGCATCCGCAGGGGAGACCCGCTGGAGATCTTCACAACAGGGGACGGCGAGGTCATCTTCAAAAAGTATTCGCCCATGGGGGAACTGAGCGGGGTGACGGCCCAGTATGTGGATGTGCTGAGCAAGTGCTTTGCCCTGACGGCCCTTTGTCTCAGACCGGGACCGCATTCTGGCGGCATCCGGTGCGGGCAGGCGGGATCTGGCAGACCGCAGCGTGAGCCAGCCGCTGGAAAAGCTGATGGACAGCCGCAAGCCCTACCAGAGCGATGGCAGCCCCGAAAAGGCATTGCTGCCCTGTGAGGGCTCACCCCGGGCGCTGCTGTGCGCTGTGCCCATCATTGCGGCGGGGGATGTCACCGGCAGGTGTGGGCCTGCTTACGGAGGACCGCACTGCCCAAGCCCGATGCCGCCCAGCTCAAGGCGGTGAACGTGGCGGCGGCATTTCTGGCAAAGCAG
>ENA-OQET01001456-OQET01001456.1-human-gut-metagenome-genome-assembly--contig:-NODE-1456-length-10414-cov-5.071838_pt1 | contig 10414 bp, 10 predicted proteins | sample MGYA00242800_ERZ504645 | MGnify/ENA primary metagenome ERZ504645 (study PRJEB26092, sample SAMD00036308) | human gut metagenome | host: Homo sapiens | study: EMG produced TPA metagenomics assembly of... | reverse complement strand
CAGAAAGAGAAGCAGGAGAAAGCGCAGGACAAGAGCCTGAAAGCTGACAAGCCCAAGAAGTCCAGAGGAATGAAAATGTAATATCCACCATTAAAAAGTAAAGAATTATGATTGCATTGATAGCAGAGAAGCCCAGCGTGGCAAAGGACATCGCCCGCATCATCGGGGCGACCGGGCGTAATGACGGTTATCTTTCCGGTAACGGGTATATGGTGACATGGGCGTTCGGCCACTTAATCCAGCTTGCCATGCCGGAAGCCTACGGCGTGGCGAACTTCCGCAGGGAGAGCCTGCCCATACTGCCGCCCGATTTTCAATTAATCCCCCGTCAGGTGAAAGCGGAGAAAGGTTACAAGGCAGACCCCGGCGTTCTGAAACAGTTGAAAGTGATAAAGGAAGTGTTCGACCAGTGCGACCGGATTATTGTCGCCACCGATGCCGGGCGTGAGGGTGAGTTAATCTTCCGCTATATCTTCCATTACCTGAACTGCCGGAAACCATTTGTGCGCCTGTGGATAAGCAGCCTTACCGACAAGGCAATCCGTGAGGGGCTGGATAACTTGCAGCCGGGAGAGCGTTACGATAACCTCTACTTCTCTGCCAAGTCCCGCAGCGAAGCGGACTGGCTGATAGGGATAAACGCCACCCAAGCGTTGAGCGTTGCCGCCGGGCAGGGGGTGTTCTCGCTGGGCAGGGTGCAGACACCCACGCTCGTGATGATATGCAGCCGCTATTTGGAGAACAAGAATTTCGTACCCGCCAAGTTTTGGCAACTCAAAGCGGCGACCGCCAGCGGGGGAATAAATTTTACCGCCCAATCGACCGCCAAGTGGGAACAGCAGCCCGAAGCCATAGCCGCCCTGCAACGGGTAAAGGATGCCGGGCAACTTGTGGTTAAATCCGTTGAGAGGAAAGAAGCCTGCCAAGAACCGCCGCTTTTGTACGACCTTACCACGCTGCAAAAGGAAGCGAATACAAAGCTGAACTTCTCGGCTGACAAGACGCTTTCCATAGCGCAAAGCCTGTATGAAAAGAAAGTGATGTCCTACCCAAGAACCGGAAGCCGCTATATTCCGGAGGACGTTTTCGATGAAATGCCGGAACGTGTCGCCCTGCTGGGGCAATACTCCCGCTTTGCCGGGTATGCCGCCGGGCTGGACGGCACACCCCTGAACCGCCGCAGCGTGAATGACGGCAAAGTGACCGACCACCACGCCTTAAGCATTACCGAGAACCTGCCCGGCGAACTTTCCAAAGACGAGCGGGCGGTTTACGAGCTGGTAGCCGGGCGTATGCTGGAAGCCTTTTCGGGCAAGTGCGTGAAAGACGTTACCACCGCCTTGCTGTCAGGGGGAGATACCGACTTCACGGTGAAAGGGTCTGTGATGAAAGAAGCCGGGTGGCGTGCCGTGTTCGGCGAGCAGGAAACGGGCGGGGATGAAGAAGCCGCCAGCCTGCCGCCACTCCAAGAGGGAGAATGTTTGCCACTCTCCGGCGTGGATCTGCTCGAAAAGCAGACCAAGCCGAAACCGCTGCACACGGAAAGCAGCCTGTTGTCGGCAATGGAGAACGCAGGCAGGGAACTGGAAGATGCCGAACTGAAAGCCAGCCTGAAAGATGCCGGGATAGGCACGCCCGCCACCCGTGCGGCGATTATCGAAACGCTGTTCGCCCGCCAGTACATCGTGCGTGAGAAGAAGAACCTTGTGCCTACCGACAAGGGGCTTGCCGTTTATGGGATTGTCAAGGACAAGAAGATTGCCGATGTCGAAATGACGGGCATGTGGGAAACCGCCCTTGCCAAGATAGAAGCGGGCAGCATGGATGCCGACACGTTCCGGAAGGGCATCGAGGTGTACGCAACGCAAATCACCGCAGAACTGCTATCGGTGCAGCTATCTGTCGCTACTGGTGAAACCTGCCCCTGCCCGAAATGCGGCAGCGGGCGCATCCTGTTCTACCCGAAAGTGGCGAAGTGTTCCAACGTGGACTGCACGCTAACCATATTCCGCAACAAGTGCGACAAGCAGCTTTCCGACAAGCAGATTGTCGAGCTGGTGACGAAACGCAAGACCGGGCTAATCAAGGGCTTCAAGGGCAAGAACGGCAAGGCTTTCGATGCTTCGCTGGTACTGGACGAGCAGTTCAATGTCGGTTTTTCATTCCCCGAAAAGAAAGCGAAACCGAAGAAATAGCCTATCTTTGCCGCTGAAATTTCATTGTGATAGGTTTTACAGCTTATAAAAATTGAAATTTTAGTGGTTGCGCCCGGAGGGAAACCGGGCGCATTTTTTATATGTTCCCGCCAAACAGGTAGGTCGAACAGACCACCCCGTTATCCAGCACCCTGCTTTCCGAGAGCTTCCACAGCGAGCCGGATGTTTCCCCGACAAAACCGATGCCTTTGCCCGCCATGACCGGGACGGTGTAGATTGTCAGGCTGTCCAGCAGTCCGGCTTTAATCAATGAAGTAAGCAGCTTGCCGCCACCCACCACCAGCATGTCGGTTTCCTGTTTCAGTTCATAGACCCTTTGCAGCGGTTCTTCGGTCAGGAACTCCACGCCGCAGTCCGGTGTAACGTTGGTGTCGTAGTGTGACACCACAAAAGACCGTTTGCTTTTGTGCGGCCACCCGCCCCAGTGTTCAAAGATGTAGTTGTAGGTGTTCGCCCCCATAAGCAGGCAGCTTGCGGCGGCGTGTTCCCTTGCCGCCAGTTCCTTGACCTCACGGGGCATCCAGTCCAGTTCATAGTCCGGCGTGGCGGTATGCCCGTCCAGCGATACGGCGATGTGCGCTTTGATTTGTTCCATATTATCAGGTATTAAAGTGATATAAATCCCTACTGTCTTGGCACGTTAGCCGCCACCCCAAAAAAGAAAGCGTGGCATGACGCTGTTTCGATGCGAGGTACTGGCATACCCAAATGTGGAAACAGTGCAGCCACGCTATGACAAACGCATAGCATATCCTGCGCTGAATATCCCCACATTTTGAAAAGTGCCAGTTTTCGCATCGGGACGTTCGGCGAACGTATATGTTATATATAAAGGCAATATTCCGGCAACCGCCGTCCAACTGCCGTTACTTTTCCGTGTAACTTCTGCAAAGTTAAGCAAATACCCTGAAAAATCACGTGCAAACAGAAAAAATCCTGCCGTGTTATCACAACAGGGCAGGACACAAGCACCTAAAAATACACAAGTTCAGCCCATACGCCTACGGGCAGCTTGCGTTCCTTTGAAGATTATATGAACCGATGACAAAACAGCTTTGGTTCGCCGTGTCTTTGGTGATGATGTCCCTTTCCCGCATGAAGCGGATATAGCTCTTTGCGGTGCGCTCCTTGATGTCCAATACCTGCTGCAACTGCTCGCAAAGGTCTATGTAGGTGATGCGTGTCTGCCGCCCGAAGATGTCACGTGCGACATTCACCAGTTCCCTTTCCTTGCGCTTCTCCTTTTCCTCACGTGGTTTCTCGCCCTTGTACACGTGCATCCCGGCTTCCTTGTCCCAAGCAAAGAGCATCAGCGGCACGTCCAGCGGGCTTCCGTCCCTTACTTTCAGGGCTTTTACCACCGACTGGGTAGGTTCTTCGTCTTTCTCAATGGACAGGATAGTAGCCGCCTTGCGCTGCAACTCGCTGCCCAAATGCCCCCGCAGTTTCAAACCGTTGGGGACGAAGTGCAGCACGCACAGAATACACGTGTTATAGATGCCCGCCAGCCGATAAAGTTCATCTATCACCGCCACGCTTTCCGCTTCATCGTTGGCACTCTTAACAAGGTCTGCGATGCCGTCAATGACGACCAACTGGATGCCGCCGTACTGGTAGTAGAACTTGTCCATGCTTTGTACAATGGCGTTCAGGCGTTCTTTGCGTGACATACCGGTAAGACAAAACGCTTTCAGTTCATCGGGCTTGTCCGGCTGTTTGGCACGTGCCAGCAGGTTGCTTACGTTCTTGAACAGTTGCACTTCCGACTGTTCGGTGTCATAGAGCAAGACCGCCTTGTGCCTGCCGTTGGCGGTTATCTGTATGCCCAGTGTATCTATGTCCGCACCAGCCGGACAGATGCAGCCCGCCACGATTGCGGCTACGTAATTGCTCTTTCCCGTTCCCTCGCCCCCGGTGATGCCGAACAGGTTGCCTTGTGTCCCCAGCGGAACGTCACCCGCCGAAATAATCTCTTGCGCTTTGGCGGGCGGGTTGTTGAAATCTATCTCGCACGATTTAAGCATAATCAATGTGTCGCTATACAGGTTGTCTAAAAATTCGATAAACAGTTTCAGGAAATCTTCACGGGTGTTCCCGGCTTTGAAGTAGTCGGATATGTCCTTTTCCTCTTTCGTTCCCGGAAGCGGTAGCAGCAGGCGTTTCACGCCAAATTCTTCCAGTAGTTTTTCCTGCTTGCATGAACTTTCCCTGCCCGTCTTGTCCATGTCAAAGAGCAGGACGATGTGCTTGAAGCGGAATGTCAACCGATAGACCAGCGTGGGCGGTATCGTCACCGTTTCGCTGTTGAAGCAGATAGCGTGAAAACCGTGCGCCGCCAGCGAAAGCACGTCTTTCTCGCCGCCCGTGATGAATAGCGTGTCGCCTTTGGCTGGCAGTTGTTCCAGCCCGAAACAGTAGTTCTCACCGAAGCTGCCGCCGTAGAGGAAGCGGGGCGTGGAGAACGGGCGGTACAGCTTGATGTGCTGTTTGCCCTTGTAGCCGTACATGGGTTCTGCCACCGATGAAGTGTAGGTGTACGGTTTGCCCTCTGCCGTTTCGCTGTTGTATTCCCGGAGCGAGCAGACCTTGTAACGTTCCAGCAGTTCGGGCGTGATGCCGTACTGTTGCCAGTACACCAGTTCGGCAAGCGGGAACTTCTGTTCCCGGAACTGGTAGGGCTTGACGGGCTTTTCGGGCGTTTCTTCGGGTTTGTCCGGCACTGCCCGGCGGACGGTTGCCGGGGGAACGGAAACCGGAGTGCCGGAAGCCAGCCCCAAGCCCAAATCCCGGTCGATGATTTCCAGTATCTCCACGAAGTCAGCCGCCCGGTTACAGTCCAGCCCCTTTAACTGCCCCACGAGGAAGAAACAGTCGCCACTGTAACTGTCGTTGCCGAAGTCCTTCATCTTGTAGATACCGCCCCGGCGGTCGAAATAGATGTTGCAGGAAGCCTTGCTGTCCTCGTACAGCGGGTTAAGGAAGTTGCGACCTATGCGCCAGTTTCCGGGCAGGTAGTGTTTGAACACCGCCAGCCCGTTACTTGTTCTTTCTAAGATTTCCTCTTTCCTTAGCATACAACTGGTGGTTGGTTATCAGGTTGTCGATGTTCTCCTTGTTGCTCCTTATCAGGCGTTCTTCCAGCATCCGGCGTATCTCGCTGACCTTGTAGAAGTAGCGTCCCCTGATGTTGGAATAGGCGATAGTTCCCGACACCCGCAGGCGTTGCAGGGTCTTTTTCGCTTATTTTCAGGAACGTGCAGACCTCGTAGCTGTCCACCCACATGTCTTCCTCGCTTTGCCTTGCCATTTCCATGTGGTTGAAGATGTAGTCGGCAATGGCGGTAATCTTGTTGTCCAGTTCCTTGTAGGCTTTGGACTCGAATGTTATTATTTCCATAACGGTAACTGATTGATTTGCCGCAAAGTTCGGGTGTCCTGAAAAATAAAACGCCACAGATGTACCCACCTGTGGCGAAATAAATTTTGTTAAAGCACGGTTGCCTAATCCTGCTCCCTCATGCGCATCAGCAACCTGTCTTTCAGGGTGGAGAGGAAGCCCGTTCGGTCTTTGGTCTTGGCTTTTAGTTCCATGTAGGTGTGGTAGAAGTCGCCGAGGTCGATGTCGAACACGTATTCAAAGTAGGCTACAATCTCCTTAATATCAACCGTCCCCTTGTTCAGACAGCCGCAGGCGTCCAGTGCGTAGATAAGTTCCACCAACGCCCTTTTCGTCCCCGTCCAGCGCAACACCTTTCCCATGAAGCCGTTCTTCACCCGCTTGCGTTGTTCCCGGCGTTCCAGCTCGTGCAGACGGTTGGTGAGGTATATTTCCAGCAGTTCGTTGGCTAAAATCTTGGCTACCTTGAAATCGTGACTGGTGCTGAACTGTGGGTCTGTTTCGTAATAGAAACTGTCCACGATGATTTGTATGTCAGGCTTCCCACGCATGAAATACTGCCTGTCCAAGTAGGTGGCTTTCGTTCGGTGGTACTGGTAGAACGCCAAGTTCCGCTGGAACGACTTTGAAATCCGGTCGGTTTCCGACAGCAGGTAGTCCCTTTGCACTTCCTCGCTGCCGCTGGGGAAGCGCACCTCTATCTTGTAAACGGTGTTGTAATAGATGATTTTGCTCGCTAAAAGCGGTTTCAGTTCCTTGAAGAAGTGTATTTCCTCTTCCGTGCTGGCGAACGGGTAGGAGATTATAAAGTTTTTGAGTTCGCCCAGTATCTCTTGCAGGTAGTCCACGCACAGGCGGCAGAGCGTCAGCGTGTCCGCTGCGGTGTCCTCGTATTCCTGTATCTGCCATTCCACTTTTTGAAGCAGTCCGGCGAAGTATGTTTCCAACGGTATCTTATGTTCCATAACCTTGTGCTTATCTTTTATGAAGCACAAAGTTACGGGCATAAAAAATCTGTTTTATTCTTGATTTTTCACATTACGTTCTTGTAACTGTGCATTTTCTTGTTTCCTGCGCTTTTCTGCGTATCTCGCCCGGTGTGTCCAGCAAGTAAGCCTTGCAGAAGTCGTTCAGGTTCGATGTCGATGCGAACCCGGTGGTGAACGCCACTTCGGTAAGTGTGAGGTTGGTGTTCTTCAGGTAGTGTTCCACGTCCTTTGCACGCTCCTTTATCACCCATTCCTTAGCCGTGTACCCGGTCATTTTCTTTACCTTCCGTCGGAACGAGCCGTATTCCATGCCGCATTTGTCCGCCAGTTGCTCGGCATCATAGACCATGTAGCCTTTCAGACGCACCATTTCGGTGAATGTCTGCCTGCCCAGCTCCGGCAGCATCCGTTCGGCGTGGCGCAGTTCCTTTTCCGTCACCAGCAGGCGGTTGTCCCTTACCGGGTTTCTCCGTAGCAGGTGGAAAGCGTGGCATACCGTGTTGTACACGTTGCAGAGGTACTGCCGTCCCGGTCGCATCCAGTGGAGCGCATCGCAGTAGGCGGTCAGTTCGGGTATCTCGTCCCGCTTGCGGTGCTGTTCCGCCAGTTCGTCCAGTATGGCGTAATGGGTGGTGGACATACCCAGCAGGATAATGATTGCCTTGTAGTCCTTGTATGTCGCCAGTGTCGGCGTTTCCGGCAGGCTCTTGAGCGTGTCGCACACGTGGGCGCACAGCCGCCCGTCCTTGCTGAACGGTTCAAGTTCCAAGTAGTTGTCCATTTTCCGGCTGTTGTGCAGCAGCCATGTTACCTTTTCGTCCAGTTCCTTGCAGGACGCTTCCAGTTCCGCTTCGGGAGCGGGCAGCAATAATGATGTAATCCGTTGTTCCATATCTGAATAAATTGATTTGTTTTCTGTACGTTACCCGGTAGCCCATAGCCAAAACTTTTGGATTAGCCGCCAAACCACGTGATAAAGGAACATGGCGGCAAGCATAAGAAAACCTGCCCGCAGGAAATATTCTTCAATGCGCTGCCAAACGCTCGTTTTTTGTTCGGGCATCAGTATGTCCGCCACTTCCTCAAAGGTCTTGCAGGCGAAAATCGCTTGCCGGAACTCGTCTGCGCTGTTCCAGCATTCTTCCTTGAACCACCGTGTCTTGGGGTATCGTTCCGCTACCAGTTCTTGCAGTTTTCGTAGTGGGAACGGTTCGGGGTTGTCCCCGTACTCGTATTCAATGGAAATCACACGTCCCTGCATCCTGATGCAATATCCGAATATCCCTTGCCACTTCACTTTGTGCGCCCCCTTTTCAACATATTTCGTCCCGGTTGCATCCACAACAATGTAGTTCTTCCGCTTCTTCAACAACTCGGTATTGGTCGTTGTGTATAGTTTTTCCTTGCGAAACACGTATATCATGTTGCCTTTGGGGGCAAAACTGAATATCGGGTATTTTAACTTCACTTTCATTGTAAATGGTTTATTATCTTATAAAAGCAAAATAAAGCAGGATAATACCCAGCGCAATTCCAAAAAAGACAAGCCCTGTCAGGAGAAAGACCCAATCCGAATAATGGAAATCAATCTCCTTGTAAGGAATGGCAGTTTTCTTCACATACTTGTTCCATGCCCATATAAGAACTCTTCCCAATCGTTCTGCTTCAATATAGCTCATAATTATTTTTACTTTTCAATTAGAATTTCCTCATACACTACTAAACAACAAATAAAAGGTTGCAAACTGGATAATCAGAGAAACGACATAGATACTGTAATAGAGCAAATACTTTTTCTTTTTGTCAAACTCGGCGAAATACTTCTTGTATTTGTCCCCCTTTAATAAGAATATCTCATTGACGTAATATCCGCATATCCCGATGAGTATCAAAAGCAAAATAAAGACACCGTTTCCCAAAATGCTTAATAGGCTTATCCTGAAAATCTTGATGTAAGCAAGGCAGACAAGACAACATATCCAAAGGCTGATGAAACATGGGGTGCTAAGTGCCATAGTGCTGTAAGGAAGATAGATGCCTTTATCCATTCCGCCTTCTTCTATTTTCTTACCAGTCGAAACTAACCATTTTATGTAGCGGTTGTCCCATTTCAAGAGGCTTAGCCAATACAAAGGGTTTAGCATCCTCCAAAAAATGAAAAACAGCAGCTTATAAGTGCAGTAATAATTGATGTTGTAATATTTCTCTAATAATTTCCTCATGCCTTTAATGGTTTGGTGAGGAACAGCGTTCAGCTGTTATCTCGACCTTGTTAACGATTTTATTTCACAATCATAAATTCATTTCCATATGGATAAAATTTTTCATCTATCCATAGTTTAGAGTAGTCTGATAATTTGTAAATTTCAGGTTTATACAGATTTAATACCTTATCCAAAACTCTCTCTCGGAATATTATTCCATCTCCATATTCTACGCTATCTAAAACGAAAAAATTCTGTTTGATTGAACAGTCTTTCAGTTTCATGTCAGGATATACTGTAAAACAAGTACCTAGTTTTTTCTGAAAGTCACTCTGATATGTTATGCCTTTCCGAAATGAAAGAATCGTTATCAAAATGATTTATACGTAAAGCGTAGTAATTTTTTATCCGTTAGAGTTTCGTTTTTCTTGTTTACTACCTTGACAGTTGCAACATCATATTTATCAATGAACCCATTTTCTTGAAGTAAAGACAAAAACTCTTCCGATACGATTTTTAGTTTTATGCTCCACTGGTCACAAAAATCAAATTGCAAAATTCCCGGTTTCTTGTTGCATACGAGGTATAAGACGGGAGGCAAGTTTTCTTCCCAGCCATTCTTGTCTTTCCACATCCATTGCCCGTGGTTTTGAAATTTTTGTCTTTTACTTTCATCATAAGTATCACATACATCAAATTTACCATATTCCAATAATCCTTTAGGAAGTTTATCTATCCCATATCGCCAAATATAAAGTTCTTCTGTATTCATAATTATTATCGTTAATGGTTTGATGAGGAACAGCGTTAAGCTGTTATCTCGACCTTGTTAATAATAGAGTTTATTATAGTAAACATCAAAGTTGGTTGTTTGACTTATAAATAATCAACACTCCATTTATCCTCACTTAAGAATTTCCTTTTTTTACTATCTATCAAATACTTATTATTTTTTTTGACGACAATATACTGTAGATATTCGTCATCAGTTCGTGTTGTCACAAAAAATTTATTTTTCCTGCTTTCTTGTATATCTATTATTTTTTCCTTATTTGGATCATAGTCATAACTTCCTTCAAGTCCCCATGACAAAGCATTCGGGCGGCTCATTTTTCGTTCCTTGTCTGTACAATATTTACTAATGATAGAAGCAACCATTTGCTTTATCTTATGCTCTGTTTCGTCCAATTCTAACTGGTCTTCGTCAAACTCGTTACAATACTTCTCCCATTCATTCATTTCTGAAATAAAATTTATAACAAGTTCTTCAAGTATTTTTTTCGTAATATCGTCCATACTTTAATTATCTTTATTATTAATGGTTAGAAAGGAGCATCGTTAGATGCTATCTTTCGTTGTTACTAACTTATTAAATCTTTATTGTATAATTTTTATCCAATGACGATGTGTTATTATAAAATAAAGTAATACAACCAAAATTGGATAAATCATCCATGATATGAAGGAAGAAATCTTTTGACTATCCTAAAATCCGCAACTATCATCCAATACACGATTAAGGGTAGATTTATGAGTCGTTAGTAGTAGCTTTCAGTAAAAAGCAACAGCACAACATCAATATGTAGCCAACATCCCCTTACCCCACGA
>ENA-OQET01001454-OQET01001454.1-human-gut-metagenome-genome-assembly--contig:-NODE-1454-length-10416-cov-3.446107_pt1 | contig 10416 bp, 18 predicted proteins | sample MGYA00242800_ERZ504645 | MGnify/ENA primary metagenome ERZ504645 (study PRJEB26092, sample SAMD00036308) | human gut metagenome | host: Homo sapiens | study: EMG produced TPA metagenomics assembly of... | reverse complement strand
TGATTGCTTCCGGCACAGTTTCCTGACAGGTCTCCACATGATGATAGGTCGGCCGAATTTCATCGCAGGTACGGTTCAGGTCATAACCGCGGAACATCCCGCCGTAACCGGCATGGGGGATATTCACGGCCCCAGAACCGCATTTCATGCTGCACTGCACAAAATGTTCTCTCCGGCAGACCCTTTCCGTCAATCAGACCAACTGCCACCGCAGCGGTCATGACGGTATCATCGGTGAAGTGCGATTTCTCGCTCAGCAGCGGAAAATCCTTGTGCTTGTAATTGTTGTGGTCAAATTCATAGGGACTGCCCACGATGTCACCCAAGATTGCTCCTAACATGGCTGTTTCCTCCCTTACCTATGATGCCGCTTCTGGAAATCAGCTTCGATTTGTTCTTTCCACTCTGCGCCGATGGTATCCTGCTCCAGCCCACCCATGGAGCCGCTGCGGTCGAGGATAAAAACAAGCTCTGTAAGATTCTTTTTCATAATAAATGCCCTCCGTTTTTGTGGTGTTCTGTCTTTCTGACAGAAGGATACCACAAACCGGCAGGCAAAAGGTCAACGGGCAGGCGACAAATCACGCACCCAGCTGTTCCTGATCGTATTCAAACAAAAGGGTATTGACCTGATTGATATTATAAATTTTCTGTTCCAGACAGTACCGCACGATCCAATCCCGCTTGGAGCCATCGGAGAAGGCATAGCCTGCGCTTTTGAGCAGGTCGATGGTCTCATCCTCCGACAGATGCAGTCCCACCGCAAAGGCAAGCACAGTCTTCTTTTTGGGGTTGTAGTCCCGGTTGCACTGAATTTTGGAGAAATGCTGCCGGGAGATGTTTGACTGCTTGTACACGGTGGAGTCTTTCAGCCCCCGCTCGTCAATGAGCCGCAGCAGCCGGGTGGTGAAGCTCTCGCCAAGGTTGTCCATCAGGCTTTCCAGACTGCGGGATGTCCTGGGTGCCGCGGCGGGTGCCGGAACTGCACCTAGCATCGGCAGGGCAGCATCTTCTTCCGGAAGCCTCCGCCGACGCTCTGTGGATTCTCTGCGCCGACGGCCAAATCCGTAGCCTTCATCGTTCTGTGCTACATAGTGGTCGTCAATGTACTCCTCCACCGAGGCGAACAGCTTCCGGCTCACGGCCAGCGAGTCCCGGTCGTAAAGCACCAGATACACAGTCAGGTCGTGCTCCATGACGTACTGTGTGATGGTGTCCACCGCAATGCGGAAGGCCTGTTCTTTGGGGTAGCCATAGTTCCCGCTGGACAGCAGCGGGAAAGCCACGCTTTCGCAGTGGTACTTTGCGGCTAATTTCAGCGCAGAGTGGTAGGCACCGGCTAATTGTTCTGCTTCGCCGAACCCGCCGTCGTGCCACGCTGGGCAGACTGCATGGAAAACGTACTTTGCCGACAGCCCGAATGCCGGAGTACACACGGCTCTGCCCAAATCGCAACGGCCGATGGCTTCGCAGGCGGCGGTCAGCTCCTGCTCCCCTGCCGCCTGATAGATGGCACGGCTGGTGCCGCTGCCCTGCAAAAGGTTCCGGTTGGCCGGGTTGACAATGGCATCCGCTGCCACCTTGGTGATGTCGTTGCGGATCATCAGAAACGGCATGGTGGTTCCTCCCTCACATGGTTTTCTTCATCCTATCACATCCGATGGGGTGGCGCAAGGGGTGCTCTTGTTTCCTGTCCGCGCAGCTATTATAATAATAGGTACCGAAAGAAGGTGAGCTTCCTGCACGACATCTGGAATCCATGGCACGGCTGCGTCAAGTGCAGCGAGGGCTGCCAGAACTGCTACATGTATTTTCTCGACCGGATGCGGGACCAGAACGGAGCCGAGATCTACAAAACGAAAAGCGGCTTTTCCTATCCGCTCCAGAAAGACCGCACCGGACACTACAAAATCCAGAGTGGTGAGCAGATCCGGGTCTGCATGACCTCGGATTTCTTCTTGGAAGAAGCCGACCCGTGGCGGGCTGAGGCGTGGGACATCATGCGCCAGCGCAGCGATGTGGTGTTTTTTCCTGCTCACCAAACGGCCGCAGCGGGTACGTGAGTGCCTGCCGCCGGACTGGGGCAGCGGTTGGGACAACATCTTTTTCAACGTCACCTGTGAAAATCAGCGCCGCGCCGATGAGCGCATTCCCATTCTGTTTGACCTACCTTCAAGCACAAGGGCATCATGTGCGCGCCCTTCATCGGGCCAGTAAGCATCCGGCAGTACCTTTCCGCCGGGCAAATCGAGCAGGTCATCTGCGGCGGCGAAAACTATGATGGTGCCCGCCCCTGCAATTTTGATTGGGTCAAGTCTCTCCGGCAGGAATGCGTGGATGCCAATGTGACCTTCTGCTTTATCGAGACCGGTACCGTGTTCATCAAGGACGGCAGGCGCTACCACCTGCCAAACAAGCAGCTGCAAAGCCGAATGGCCTGTAAATCCGGCATGAACTATCAGGGCAGGCCCATTCATTTTGACCTCGTGGACGACTGGGGCTACCCCATCCCGCAGGAAGATCTCTATGTGCCCCATTTCCGCGCAAACTGCGAGACCTGCGGCAGCAAGTTGATCTGCAACGGCTGCAGCGATTGCGGAAAATGCTTATAAAATAAAGGAGTTCTATCAGGAATCAATACAAATGGAACTTATGGCTGATCTGGTGTGCAATTTCATCCGGCAGCGGGCGGAAACCGATGCAGGTCAGGGTCATGCCTTCTCCGTTTTCATCAAATTCTTCCGGCTCCAGCTCGGTGTGGCAGGCATCCCGGATAAGGAAGAAGTCTTTGTTTTCCACAAGGCCCAATTCCTCGGCAATTGTCTTTGCTTTCAGCAGCTGATTGCGGTTCTTTGCCCCGCAGATAGTTTTGGTAAAAGAGCCATCGAACCATTCTTCATAGGTTGCTTTCTCCAACATGATTTCTGCCCGATAGCCGGTAATTTCTCCGTCTTTCTCAATGGGTTTCACGCCCTGTCCCATGCCGATGGGGTCGGTGAGGAATGCCAGCGAAGCGTGGCAGCACTGCGCCGCCAGCTTGCCAGGCGACATCTGCAGATCTTTTCGTGCAATGATGAGTTGACGCATTTTTCCTCCTTCTTACGACAGCTTGATCTTCAAATCCGCCAACAGATTCACCGCTTCCGGCAGCGAAAATTTCGCATCCTTCAGGCGGCTGCCCAGAATGTCCACCTTATAACCGGCGGCATCCCGGAAATCCGCCTTGCGCAGGTCACACTGGTAGAATTCCGTTTCGTGAAGTTCCACGCCCTTGAAATTCGCCAGCTGCATCTCGCATTTGGCAAACATTGAGCCGACAATTTCGTTGCCATCCGAAAAGTCGAAGCGGTTAAAGTTCATTTCGGTGAAGGTGTTATATTTCAGACTGCACTCTTTCAGCGTGTGAATGGGGTCTGGGAAGGCACCGTTGGACATCAGTGGTGCCCACTCGATTTCCTGCAAACGGCAGTCCTCAAAATCCAGCGACTGCACCGAAGAATGGGTGCTGCGCAGACCTGTGATCTCACACCGCACGAATTTGCACTCATTCAGCGTGGTATGATCCAGTTCGCATTTGGTAAAGGAGCAATCCACAAACACGCAGTCGGTAAAGCCGCAATCCTCAAAAGCCTCCTCGGTGAGCGACAGGTCAGCAAACCGTTCACCCTCACAATAACGCTCTGTCATAAATTCTCCTGTCAGCGCAGTTCGCCTCTTTCCATCGTGGGACAAGCCGTTCCGTGTAAGATTCTACGCCTTCGTGCAGATACACCGATACTTTTGTGATCTCCTCCGGCACCTCGGAAGGGTCATGGATGATTTGATAATTGTTCCCGATGAACTGAATACGCTTGAGCATTCCCAGACCCCGCTCCATCAGGTATGCAGTATTCTGACCGGAGAGCATCACTTCGCCCTGCCCGTCGCTGCGGGTCCACAGGTCGTTGGCGATTTCTTCGGCCAGTGCACGGGGCATCGGGTTCTTGGCGATGCACTGTTCGTCTTTATAGATCACGCCGCCGTTCTCACAAAGAAACACACAGCAGTCTGCCACCGGTGCAAAGAGCTTGCGCAGGCTGGTATACTGCCGGCCGGATGCCGGGCAGAACAAAATACCGCGCCGATGCAGCTCCCGTATCTGTTCAACGATCTCTCCTTCCAGCTCTTTCCTGCCGTATTGCAGCAGCGTACCGTCAATATCGCTGCAAATCAGTCTGATTGACATTTTCCGTCCTCATTTTTCAAGATAATTTTAGGCAATTCCCCGGCATCCAGAACGCGGATGCCTTTGTCCATCAGCATCTTGGCAAAAACACCCTGTCCGGGAATCTTTGTCCCAGAAAACGTTCCGTCGTAGATTTCCTTCACGCCGCAGCTGGGACTGCGGGATTGCAGGATGGCAAGCTCCACCCCATTTTCTTTTGCGATGGCAAGGGCCTTGGCTGCGCCCGCTCGGAACTCCCGGTCCACATTGATGCCCTCTTTGTTCGTGACAACGCCCTGCACGATTTCCGCCGGGCACCGCGGTGTGGGCAGGCCGCCCAGCACCTCCGGGCAGACCGGAACCACCTGATGCCCCCGCGCAAAATCGCAAACCGCCTGATTGTAATTGTTTCCGCCGCTGTATTTGCAGTTTTCGCCCAGCAGGCAGGCGCTGACCAGAATCTTCATTGTTGCGCGCTCCGTTTTTCAGATACTGAATCTTTTACCTATTCTACCACGCTTTTGGGCATTGAAAAAGAGGATTTTGCTTTTCCTATCCCCATACCGGGAGGTCCGCCGTAATCTTTTCTAATTCCTGTGCAAGAAACGTCAGTCTTTCCCTCAGATGGTTGTTATGCGGTGCATCTCCGTTCAGCAGATAGTCCGTTCTGACATTCAGGCAGGACGAAAGATCCTGCAGCAACTCAATCGAGCAGCAGCGGCTTCTCGTTTCAAAAGCATCAATATGTCTTAGTTTGCAGCGCAACCATATCAAATTTTCTACGTTTTTCACAGGTCTCATTTTCACGATTCCACGCAAAAAATTGAACGCTATCAGCGTTTAACAAACGCATATAGTGTGCCTACTCATTTTATCCATCCCATTTATACACAGTTCCGAACCAAAGGAACCGCATAAAGTTCTCATCAAAAAACAGGGAGTGACATCAAATCACTCCCCGTTTGCATTGATTGTATCAGAGTTTCGTCATCCAGAGCCCATGCAGATTGCAGTATGCGTAAACGGCCACCGGTTTTTCACTGCCCAGTTCAAACACCGCGTTGGGAGCCTGCCCCGGATTCAGATAGCGGATCTGCCCGCCGTTCTCAGTCTCCACGAAGATCCACTGGATATAGTGAACATCCGCCATGGGGTGCTCCACCGCGCCCACTGTGACCGTGAGACGACTGCCAGAAAGCTCTGCCACCGGCAGATGCTTCTCGCCGCTGGCTTCCACCGTATTGGGAACCAGCTCTTTCATTTTCTCCCCGCAGCAGACCAGCGGAACGCCTGCGTTATGGATGGTAGTGACGAGGTTGCCACAGTGATTGCAGATGTAAAACTTTGCCTTCATATCGAAATCCTCCATTGGAATGTTATCGGTGTGTTTCTTGTATCTATATGATAACATTTCCTATTTATGATTTCTGTAACTGAATCACGCAAAGCGTTTTTCTGCCGTCTTCACCCTTCCCTCTGCTCCACGACTTTACCAGACTATCCCGCCCTACATGGCAGAGCAAAAACAGCACTTGCACACCTGCAGCCTTTGCTTCGGCCAGTGCCGTGCCAAACTCCGGCTTGTGTGCTGACATTTGGCCGCACCTCGGTGATGCCTTCCATCTGAATCACAAAGGCCACAGCACACTGATATCCTGTCCGCTGTGCCTGTGCCAGCTCGTGCAGGTGCTTCACCCCCCGCTCGGTGGGTGCATCCGGGAAATAGCCGATACCGTCCACTTCCAGTGTGCAGCCCTTGACTTCCATCAGATACTTTTGCTCGCCCTTTTCCATATAAAAGTCGATGCGGGACTTCCCATAGGTGAATTCCGGCTTGATATAGTCGTAGCCCTGTTTTGCAAGCCACTCCCCTACCACCTTATTGGGTGCCTGACTGTCCATATTGACCCAGCCAAGTTCCTGCTTGCGTACCGCCACAAGGTCGTATTTTGTCTTGCGTTTCGGGTTGTCTGACACTTCCAGACGCACCGCCGCACCGGGCAGCAGCAGTTCCCTGCACCGCCCGGTGTTCTTGACATGGACGGTTTCCACTGCTCCATTCACTTCCACATGGGCAATAAAGCGGTTGGGACGGTCAACAAAAATGCCGTCTGCGATTTCTCTGTATTTCAATCTTTACTCCATTTTCAGTACAGGATTCGGGAGCCATGCCCATCCTGTTTACTAAGATACAGTTCCACGACCATCCTGCCGTTTTCGCTGTTGCAGAGTTCTTCCTTGCAGTAGCCGCAGAGTTTTCCTTCCGCTTCCGATACGTAGCGGTGCAGAGGTTCCTGCAGGTCTTTCGGGATGCTGCTCCATGGAATGACATAGCTCATGCCCGTATCCCCCACATCCACGATGCAGGCCCGTTCACTGTCCTCATCGGATAAAATCAGGTTCACCAGAAACACATCCGCAAACGGTGCCCCCTGATACTCTGCCTTTTGCCGTCTGCGCTCTGTCCGAAGCTCGTCCAGTGCCCGATTCAGGTCATTTTCTGGCAGCGTGGACTTGTACAACAGGACATGCAGTTTCTGCTCCACCGCCCCACTGTCATTCTGACCGTCCGTCGGGAGTTTCACGTCTGCATGAATACACAATCACTGACAAGCATCCGAAGAACAGAAATCCTGCCGCAAACCCGATCCCTGTAAACAGCTTTTTGAAAAAGCCCATCTCTCACACCTCTTCCGGTTACAGCCTTGCCTGATATACCCGCTCCGTCCGGGCATCGAAGCAGCAGAAAATCACCTGCATTGCGTAATACGCATGTGCTTCCAGCCACTGTGCCACTGTTTTGACTGCAATCTCCGTGGCATCTTCCAGCGGGTAGCCATACACGCCGGTCGAAATTGCCGGGAACGCAATGCTATGGACATCATGCTCTTTGGCAAGGTTCAGCGAATTGCGGTAGCAGTCCGCCAGCTGCGCGGCATCCTCTGCTGTGCCGGAATATATCGGGCCTACCGTATGAATGATATACTTTGCTTTCAACCGGTAGCCCTTAGTGATTTTTGCTTCTCCGGTGCGGCAGCCGTGCAGCGTACGACACTCCGCCAACAATTCCGGTCCTGCTGCCCGGTGGATGGCACCATCCACGCCACCGCCGCCCAACAGACTGCGATTGGCCGCATTCACGATGCCGTCACAGTCCAGTTTGGTAATATCACCCTGCACCACTTGAATCTGATTTTTTACTTTTTCAAAAATCATTGTAAACACATCACTTTTTGAGCAGTTCCAACGCTTTCTCCATAGGCACGCAATCGGCATAACAATCTGGCCAGAGGAATTCATTGTAATAGTGGTAGCTCTGCTCCCCTGTCATATACTCGTTGTCCTGCGTGGAATTTGCATAGGCAGGGACGATCATATGAAAATCGTGCTCAAAGCCTGCTTCTATCGTTGCATTGATGCAGAAGTCGGTCATGATGCCGCAGACCATCACATCTTTTTCGCCCTTTGCGGTCAGATATTCCAGCAATCCGCTCTCTTTCTTGAAAGCGTTGCATACAGTCTTGACGAACCGTTTTTCGGTCTGCAGTGGTGCAAACTCAGAATAGATATCAAACTCATCATCCCCGATGGAGAAACCGGTGCCGGGCCCATCGTCATGCTGGACATAGACGACCTCGATTCCCTGTTCGCGGGCAGTCCGGATCAGCTCCTTGATGTTGCTGACAAACTTTTCAAACGCATACAGGCGTTCATCCACGATACCTTTCTGTGTATCCACAACCAATAAAACCATGTGTTAGCCCTCCTGTTTTTCTTTGGTTTCATTCTACCATAGACCGTTGCTTTCTACAAGCGGATTCAAAAAATCCCCACAGGGAAAACCTGTGTTTCACCTGCAGGGATTGATTCAGCCATCCAAGATGATCAGGATCAGCACCACGACCACTGCAATAGCGATCAGGCAGCCGCATCCGCTGCCGTCCCCGCCGCCACCGCCATTGTTGTTGTGGTTTCCGCCACCACCACCGCCGCCGGACGAGCCGCCGAAGTTGCGGTTGAACGCCGTCATGTACTGGGCATAGCCCGTATCGCCTTTGCCGAAGTAACCATAATCACCGTTTGACATTGTTTTGTCCTCCTCAGAAGTTTCTTTTTGTTTCTTCTAAGGTCATTTTAGCAGAAGTAATGTCCCATAAAGTTCTCTTTTGCAAAATTTTCTTCAGGTTTCTTGCAAACTATTGCGTAAATCAGTGTAGGCTTGCCATCCTGCAACATTTCGACCGCAAGAACGCAACAGAACACAGAATTCTTCTCACATACTTTCCTTCGAATCAATTTAGCACTCACAGAAGGCAGCATGCCGTGATCGTCTGATACCATTGCTGCTCCCGTACTGCCAATGCTTTTTTCATAGAGGCTTCCTTTTCTCGGTGGTGTCCTTTTCAGGTCACTCGCTTATGGAATCTATTTTTTCGCGTTTGCCTTACGGATTTTCATTTCATTTTGCACCTTCTCGTTTTTCAATTTTACGAATTCAGTATACCACACCAAATCCCATTGCAAAAGAGGATATGTACGCCGCCCGCAGGCGGCACCCTTTATTCTCCCGGTGATTCTTGAAGCCAGCCTTTGCGCAGCTGTTCCAGTGCGTGGGTCTCGAGCCTTGAGACATAACTTCTGCTGATCTGGAGCAGCTGTGCCGTTTCCAGTTGGGTCAGGGGCGGCTGACCCGCCAGCCCGTACCGCAGCAGGATCAGCTTGCGCTCCCGGGCGGGATGTCTTTCAATATGACTGCTATGATAGCATGAATCCTGTGCTCTTACCAGAAAAACAAGGAACCACCATCCTGCTCCAACTGCACGTCTCCATTTAGCAAAGCGGAGGGCGGCTTTTATACCGTTCTCCTCTATTTGTTCTTATTTTATCTGCGGTGTATCCTTTCGCTGCCGGGTGGATCTCAGATATTCCAGCAGCGTCTGGCTCACCACCGAGCTGGCAGTTTTGGAAAACGCCAGCCCCAGCGTCCGGCAACAGGCAGGCTCCAGCGGGCGGGACACCACACCGGGGCAGCCGAATGCCTGCATCACCAGCTCCTGCGAGATGGTCACGCCCAGCCCGCTGCGCACGAACGCCATGATGAGGGTATCGTCCCGGAAGCTGTAAGAAATATTCGGCTTCACCGGGCACTTGAGCATCAGGTGCTGGATGTCATTATCACAGCCGGGCGTTTCAATGATGAGCGGATACTGAAACAGCTGCGACAGCGTTACGCTGGGTCGTGCAGCCAGTGGATGCCCCTCCGGGAACACGGCACACAACGGGTCGTCCCAGAGCGGGTAGAATTTCAGGTCGTCTGCCACAATGGATGAGAGGAAACCGCAATCCACCTGCCCATGGATGATCCATTCCCGGATCTCATCATAGTTGCCGTCCAGGATCTCTATACTCACCTTCGGGTAGTTCTCCTTGAAATAATGCACCACTTCCGGCATCCAGAGCGTTGTGATGCTGGAAATGCTGCCCACCCGCAGCTTGCCCTCCACCTTGTGGTTGATATTGAACGCAGCCTGCCGCAGCCGGTTCTTCTGGTTGGCCAGTTCCCGGACGTAGGGCAAAAGACGGGTCCCGTTGTCGGTCAGGGTCACGCCCCGGTTGATGCGGGCGAACAGCTTCACGCCCAGTTCTTCTTCCAACCCCGCCATCATCTGGCTGATGCCGGATTGAGTATAGTTCAGTGCCTCCGCTGCTTTGGAAAAACTGCCCGTTTCGCACACTTTCAAGAATATCTCGTATCGGTCTTTCTGTTCCCGCATCTCAAATACTCCATAAGTAAAATTTATAGGTCATAGTAATTTTATTCGGTTTACTGATATGATACTCCATGTTATCCTATATTACAATAGGAAATACGGATAGGAGTTTCAGAATCATGGAAAAGAAAGCAAGCAGTTTCTCCGGACAAATCGGATTTGTCCTTGCTGCCGCCGGAAGTGCGGTGGGTGTCGGCAACCTGTGGCGGTTCCCGTACCTTGCCGCAAAAGATGGCGGCGGTTTGTTTTTGCTGGTGTATCTGGTGCTGGTGCTGACCTTCGGTTTCACGCTGCTCACCTCGGATATCGCCATTGGCCGCCGCACCAAGCAGAGTGCCATCCGCGCCTACGAGGGCATGCGCCCCAAGTGGAAATTCCTCGGCATCCTGACCTTTCTGGTACCAGTTCTGATTATGACCTACTATGCCGTCATCGGCGGGT
>ENA-OQET01001452-OQET01001452.1-human-gut-metagenome-genome-assembly--contig:-NODE-1452-length-10425-cov-1.807924_pt1 | contig 10425 bp, 13 predicted proteins | sample MGYA00242800_ERZ504645 | MGnify/ENA primary metagenome ERZ504645 (study PRJEB26092, sample SAMD00036308) | human gut metagenome | host: Homo sapiens | study: EMG produced TPA metagenomics assembly of... | reverse complement strand
AAAATCTCTCTTACTGCGAACTTACAGGTTAGCCTTGAAGAAAGCCTCCAAAGCTGCTGCTGCTGCATCCTCATCAGCACCCTCGCAGGTAACAGTAATCTCTTCACCCTTTTTAACGCCCAGGGCCATAACGCCGAAAATACGCTTCAAATCACCTTTTTTAGCACCTTTGGCAATGGTGGTACTGCTGGCAAATTTGGCAGCCTCTTTAACGAGCAGTCCTGCCGGACGTGCATGGATGCCTGCTTCATCAGTAATAACATAAGTAAATTGTTTCATTTTTTATTTCCTCCGTTTCGCTAATAACAATATTCTGCTGCTAAATCCTTAAAATCCTATTTTTGTTTTTATCTTTTTTCTCTATCTGTTATTCGTTCACGTTCTTTTTAACAAACCCCATAAGCACAGCTGCCAGCACACTGCCTGCTGCCAGAGCTGCAAAATACATCGGCCAGTTCTGCACTACGCCGAAAACAAATACACCGCCATGCGGTGCCGGAACGCTGCAGCCAAAGGCCATGGAAAAAGCACCGGCTACACCGCTGCCCAAAGCGCAGGTCGGAATTACACGCAACGGGTCACTTGCTGCAAAGGGAATAGCGCCTTCGGTAATAAAGGACAGACCCATGATAAAGTTGGTCACGCCGGACTGACGCTCCTTAGAAGTAAATTTACTCTTAAACAGCATAGTACACAGTGCAATCGCCAGCGGCGGCACCATACCGCCAATCATAACCGCAGCCATAATCTCGCTGCTTACAGCGCTGCCGTCAGCTGCAGCCAAAGAAGCAGTACCGAAAACATAGGCTGCCTTGTTCAGAGGACCGCCGAAGTCAATGGACATCATAGCACCCAACACAAAGCCCATCAGCACTTTGCTTGTTGTGCTCATGCTTGCCAGCGCACCTGCCAGCCATTGGTTGAAGGCTGCAGTCGGCGGGTTGATAACGTAGGTCATCAAGATGCCCATAAGCAGCAGGCCGATAACAGGATACAGCAGAATCGGCTTCAGACCTTCCAAGCTGTCAGGCAGTACACTGAACACCTTGCGCAATGCCAGGATCAGATAACCGCCAATGAAGCCTGCAAACAGCGCGCCGAAGAAGCCGCTGCCGCCGGAGGCTGCCAAAAAGCCGCCTACGATACCAAGCATCAGTGCCGGACGCTCGCCGATACTCATTGCGATATAGCCTGCCAAAATCGGCATCATCATGCTGAACGCCAAACCGCCGATATTCTTAAAGAAGGCTGCTAGCGGCGTGCCGCTGCCAAACTTAGCCGTGCCGGCAAATTCCATATCGAACATAAATGCCAGCGCGATAAGAATACCACCGCCGATTACAAACGGCAACATGTGCGAAACGCCATTCATCAGATGCTTATAAATTTGTCTCCCCAGACTTTCCTCAGCATCTGCCACGTCACTTGTCGCCTCGCTGCCGCCCTTGCCTGCGTAAGCAGAAACATTACCGCTCAAAATCTCCTCGATAAGCTCCTTCGGCTTGTTGATACCGTCAGCTACCTTAACGAAGATAACCGGCTTGCCTGCAAAGCGCTCCACAGGCACGTTCTTGTCTGCAGCCACAATAATGCCTTCGGCTTCTTCTATCTCTGCCGCCGTCAGCTTACTTTTTTACGCCGCCGCTGCCATTGGTTTCAACCTTCATTGCAACGCCCATCTTACCGGCCATCTCCTGCAAAGCCTCTGCTGCCATATAGGTATGTGCAATACCTGTCGGGCAGGCAGTAACAGCCAGCACCTTGCGCTGCTTAGCAGGCTCTGCTGCCGGTGCCTCTTCTTCCTCATCCTCAAACTTTTCGTTTTCGTATTTGTCGATAACTGCCAAAAAGTCCTTGGCGCTACCGGCATTCAGCAGCTCGCTGCGGAAATTATCGTTCATCAGCAGCATGCTCAGATGGCTCAGCACATCAAGATGCACATTATCCTTCGTATCAGGTGCAGCAATCAGGAAGAACAGCTTCGCAGGCTCGCCGTCCAGACTATCGAAGTCAACGCCGTCCTTTACCAGCATAGCTGCCAGTCCCGGTGCCTTTACAGCACTTGTCTTGGCATGCGGAATGGCAATGCCTTCACCGATACCCGTGCTACCCTCCTCTTCACGACGCAACACGCAGGCTCTGTATTCGTCCTTATCAAGCAGATTACCGCCGCTCTCCATCAGCGTAATCAAATGCTCCAGCGCTGCTGCCTTATCCTTAGGCTGCGCTTTAAGATCAATGCTTTCTACCTTCAGCAATCAACTATTTTCATCTTATTTTTGCCCCTTCTTTTTTATTTATTAGTCACGCCCTGTAAAATAATTTTATCAATATCATCACTTGTTGCCAGCCAATCCTTAAATCGCGCTTGCGCTGCCTGCGGCTACGCCAAGGCGCAGCGCCTCCTCATAATCCTGCGTTTTAAGATAGCCAGCCAAAAAGCCGGCCACCATACTGTCACCGGCACCAACAGAGTTTACCAGTTTACCCTTCGGTGAAGCCATCATATGCTCCCTGCCATTTTCGTCCAACAGTACAGCTCCGTCCGCTCCACGCGAAACCAGCACATTACGTGCTCCCTGCTGCTGCAGCTTCAGTGCAGCAGCAAGAATATCCTCCTCATTCAGCAACGGTCCCCGGCCAAAGAACTCTCCTAATTCCTCATGGTTTGGTTTGATTAAAACGGCTTATATTTCAGCACCTTGAGCAGCAAATCGCCAGTAGCATCTACCACAACCCGTGTGCAAGCAGGCTGCAGCAGCTCCAGAATCTGCTCATAAATATCATCCGGCAGTGAAGCGGGTATACTTCCTGCCAGCACCAAAATATCATCCTGCGTCAGACCCTGCAGCTTGGTGAAAAGCTTTTGCAGCTCTTCCTTGCTCAGCTGCGGTCCCTGACCATTCAGCGCCGTTTCCGAGTCCGAAATAATCTTCGTATTAATGCGCGAGCAGCCTTGACCGGCCTGAATAAAATCACAGCGGCAGCCTGCCTCCTGCAGCAGGCGTTCTATCTCTGCACCGCTAAAGCCGGCCGTAAAGCCCAAGGCTACCGATTGCAGCCCCAGATTTTGCAGCACCAGCGAAACTTGATTCCCTTGCCACCCGGATATATATTTTCTACTTGGGTGCGGTTAATCTCGCCTACTGCAAAATTATCAACCTTTACCACATAATCCAAGGAAGGGTTAAGGTTACGTATAATCACGTACAATCACCTCCGTATGCTGCTTGTAGGACCTAACGTTCAAGCCCTCCTGCGCAGCTGTAATAATCACGCCCTTGGACAACGGGCCGAAGGACACGTTCGACAGCGCCTCAAACTTGCTGGCATCCGCCAATACATAGCATTTACGGCAATGCTCCATCGCCACACGCTTATTCATGGCCTCCTCTATATCAGGAGTTGTGAAGCCCTCTTCTACCGTAATACCGTTAGTTCCGAAAAAGCCCTTGCTGAAATGATAATGCTGCAGGGAAGCAACCGCTTCCGTACCGATTACCGCATCAGTTGTCGCCTTCACACGCCCTGCTATAAGCAGTGTTTTCAGGCCGCGCTGCACCAGCTTCTGTGCCAGCGTAATACCGTTCGTTACATAAACAGCATCCTTTTCCGTCAGGTAGGTTGCCAGCTGCTCGGTTGTCGAGCCCGCATCAAGAAAAATAAAATCGTTGGGACGCACCAGCGTTGCCGCATACGCAGCAATTGTACGCTTATCTTCAATGTTACGACTGTATTTTTCCTGCATATTGCGCTCCTGCACAGGCTCCGCCTCGCGCACGGCAGTCGCACCGCCATGCACCTTGCGTACCTTGCCCAAGCTGTCCAACTGCACCAAATCACGGCGGATAGTGGACTCAGAGGTTTCCAGAAGCCTTGCCAGCTCCGGTACTGTCGCCGCACCGTCACGCGTGACAATGCGAACAATTTCTTCAAATCTTTCTTGTGTTAGCATGAGCATCTCTCCTCTTGCAGATATTATATAATCATTTTCACGCAAAATCAATCATTTTTGAGCAAGAATCTGCATTTTTTTTGATTTTTTTGCAGATTATCTTCAGCTTTCTTTCAAAAGCAATAAAAAAGCAGATGCCTCTCCCAAATTTGGAGAAGCATCTACATGAAGAAATTGTTTGTATAGTTTTAAAAACAGTGTGCATAAAAGCGTCAGCTTATTTTACCAAAGCACGCATTTCATCCGCAGTCAGAGTAAAGTATTCCTTTACGGTATAGAGCTCACGGCGACCGCGGCAATCTGCAAACAAAGCAACATCAACATCAGGAATATTTTCTATTTCTTCCTCTACGCTCTTGCCGTTTTTGGCATAAGCCTCAAATCGCAGGACAAAATTTTTCGCCGGTACCTGCCGGAACCAGCATTGCTTCAAAATAATCATCCTCGCGCAGATAACCCTCACGGTTAACCTTACCGCGCAGCAGCACATCACTATACTGCTCCTGCGGCAGATAAATACGCATATAAGCATCCAGAATAGTACCTTCCTGCTTGCCTACGTTATCAAAAGGTACCTCTAAGGAAAAATCAATTCTGTCGGCATATACCTTATCCAAAACAGCCTTAGTGCGCTGTTTTACCAACAAACGCATTACAGCATCACCCTGAATAGAAATATATACACCTACAATTATAACGCCTAAAATAAACAGTCCTACAAGGACTCCCACAATCGTCATCAGCATCTTGCTTCCCCCTTACGCCTTATGATAATCCTTGATAATGCAGATTGGTGTTTTTTTCACTGCCGTTGCCAAAAGGATTATCAATAAGGATTTCCGCAACCTTATCCGGATCAACACCTTTAGACCAGCCAAGCACTGCAGAGCGCTTCAAATCGTTAACGTCGGCAATAGCAGCGCCATAGCAGCCGCAAGCCTTGGTAATTGCTTCGGCAACCTTTTCCGGTTCTGCCGGACCATAAACAATATGCTTGTCATACGGAGGCATTGTGCCGGTAACATCGTCAATCAGGCGAGCCTGTTTGCCTGCCATACGGTAGAAGGTACCGCTTACGCCTACACATTTAGCAGCAAAGCCGCAAATTACTGCCCACAGAACACGTGCACCGCCCTCTGCGTCAATTAGGGACTGCATGCTGTACCAGCTGCTGATACTGCCCTTGGCCGGGAACAGATGCGACAGCACCTTAGCCAGCGGTCCCGGATGGAACTCCTCGCAGCGCATTGCTCTACCTTGAGTAATAGCTACTACGCTTTCGGCAGTGCAGACAACATCATTGGGGCCGATTTTATCCTTGGCATATTCCAGAATAGCATCACAGATATCATCGTGATGAGTCAAAATTCTTGTCGGCACAGGAACAATCTTATACTTTTCCATACTCTCACATCTCCTCCGCAGCCTTATCCGCTGCATATACCTTCTGAATTTTATCATACCATTCAGGCTTCAAACGAACAATGTGGCCTTCATTATCGGTAAACACATTGCGCGTATGGCCTTCAACCGCCACAGCGCCGTCGCGCAGACGGATAACAGTATAATCAAATTCCATTTTTGCTTTATTAAAGGCACTCATTTTTACCTGTACTTCAAAATCATCATCAAAGGTACAGGAATTTTTATACTTGGCGCGCACCTCGGTAATCGGGAAAATAACGCCGTCAGCCATCAGCTCGCCCAAGGAAATACCGCAGGCACGCAGATATGCTACACGTCCCATTTCAAACCAACGCAGATAGTTGGCATGATGCACAACACCCATCATATCAGTTTCAACAAAACGCACCTTATCTCGTATTGTAATCATAAAATCTCCTTTGCATATTCAAGGCTTCCTGCAGATAACAGGCTTACAATCAATTTATTATTATAGCACTTTTAGCGCCAAGTGCCTAACAAATCTTATAAATTAGATAAATTTTTCTCTGCCAGCAAACGCTTAACCTTTTCAGCCAGCAAAGCATAAAGTACGGAAAACAGCGGTACGCAGACAATCATACCGGCAACACCGCCAAGGCTCGCGCCAATCGTCACCGCCGCCAGCACCCACAGCTCCGAAAGACCTACAGCCTTACCCACAATCTTAGGATAAAGCAAGTCAGCCTCAATGCGCTGCAGTACAATGTATAATATAATAAAATACCAAATTTTCTCCGGTGCTGCCACCAATATTAAAAAGCAGCCGATAAGAGCACTGATTAATGTACCGAGAATCGGTATCAGGCTCAGCACTGCCACCAGCAGCGAAATTACCGTCGCATAGGGAAAGCTGCAAAGCTTCATGCTGACGAAATACATCACGCCCAAAAGCAGCGCTACTACCAGCTGTCCGCCCACAAAGCCGCGGAAAATCTGCTCCGCCGTCTGCAAAACATGCAGGATATAGGCAGCGCGCTCCTTCGAGCAGAAGGCAAAAATTACCCGTTTAAAATTGCGCACCAGACGATGCTTTTCCAGCAGGCAATAAATCGCTACAACAAAACCGATAACACAGTTGGCTAGCACCTCAACGAGTGAGGCTGTTGCCAAAAATGTCTGCTCCAGCAAAAGACGCTTGTTGTTCTGCAGATAATTGAGCATCGTCTGATAAACTTCCTTAGCCTGCGCCTGTACTACAGCCAGCTCGTCTGCCGAGAAGGAAAGCTCCTGCGCCTTCTGCTGCAGATAAATATTCAGCTTGGCTAACGCCGGCGGCAGCATCTTGACGAGCATTTTCATACTGGCGTGCAGCTCGGGCACAATCGTCAGCACAAAGAAGGCCAAAAAGCCGATAATGATTGCAAGGCTCAAAAGCAAACACACAGGACGCTCAAAACGCGTTACTACGCTCTGCTTAAAAATTCTGCGCCAATATTGCTCCAGTTTTTTCATCAGAACGTTGACGATAAAAGCCATACAACCGCCAATGACAAACGGCAGCAAAACATCATATATACCAGCCAGCAGTTTTAGGCTGACATTGTAATTCCACAACGCCCATATAAGTACAATTGCAAAGGCCAGCAGACAATAAGGATTTCTTTCTTTCATAAGCAACCTCTATTCAAAGCGCATGTCCAAGGTAATACATGCTTATTAAATTAATAATTTTATTGTAACATATAAGCGCGCACAAGACAAAAAAAGAAGGCTTTTCTTTGCATAAGTTTCACATCTGTGGTATAATTCCATTGTAGTTTTTGCGCCTGTAGCTCAGTGGATAGAGCAATGGTCTCCGGAACCGTGTGCGGAGGTTCGATTCCTCTCAGGCGCACCAAAAAGAAAAGTACCCTTTCCATTTGTTTGGGAAGGGATTTTTTATGCACTGACATTATCGACTGCGTTTATACTCCTGTGTATTCCCTTTTACCCAAACGTATGTTAAAATTAATTAGTGCTACCACAGCGGTAGGCGGTTGCTCTCCTCGGAGGGCTTTGCGGCTCTCCTATTGCAAGAATCCATATCCTTATGGAAATCTACAAGAAAGAGGGTGGCGCCGATGAATATTCTTGAAGTCCTCGCATTATTAGGCTTCGGTTTGGCTTGTGTCAAATTCGGCTATGAACTCGGTAAAAACGCAAAAAAATAACCGCCAGTCTGCAAAACTTGCGGTTATTTTTTAACTGTATGATTTAAAAGGCAACCGTCTATCGGTAGCACTTTTTCTATGTCCATTATACTATATACAACAGCTAAAGACAAGTAGTTTATAACTTTGAATATCGTTACAATACAATCATGCTATTTCTCCGGAACCGTGTGCGAAGGTTTGACTCCTCCCAGAACCGCCAAAAAAGAAAAGTACCGCTAAGGCTTTCTGAAGGCTTTAGCGGTTTTTTTGATGCTCACTTTCAGTTTAGCTTGCTCAAATAATTTTTCAGGCCACGCGCACGGTTAGCAACAGCTTCGCTGATACGCGTAACGCGCTCTTTATCCAGATACGGACTTGTCAACAAGGTATTCTGTACTATCTCAGCGCAAGCATCAATTCCATTGATATCAATAAGGCACTCTTTAACTAAGGCAAGCTGCTTTTTCTGCGTATCTTTAAATGGCATAGCAGGTAATTCTGTTCCTATTTCGCTATTTAATGGACTATTTTTATTCAGTGTTTTAGGTATGCAATTTCATTTTAAAATGAACTATAGTAAATTTTTTCTGAAACAAAATTAGTCAAAAATATATACCATCTGCCAACAGTATACAAATCCTATCTGTAACAGTGGTATTCTTATTATTTTTTTTATTCATGTCAGTCACAAAAAACAAATATGGTTTCTATTCTACATTAAAAAGCGCTTAAAATGATAATATCATTTTCTTTTTTGTGCTTCTTCAATATAGTTTCTCATCATCTACCGGAGTTTCTGTCAATAATAGATTAACCATATCAACATTTTTAGCTTCTTGTAAATACTGGTCATATTTCATGCTATTTCTGTAACTTGTTTTATCATACCAGGTTCGATTTGACCATCACTTTTTACTCTTGTATTGCGCATGAATAGGAAATAAATGGTGCGCCCCTTGCCAAATGCCACTGTCTTTGTCGGCATCTTTAGTATCATTTAGAATCATAATATTGACTTCAACTATACCTTGTGCATTATTTTCCATATCGAACAAAGACTCAGATAAATCCGCTATACCAAATCTGTCATTACTTTTGTCAATTATAGCAATTTGCTGTTCTGAGCCATCATAAAGTAAAGCCACAAATCCTGCACTATTATTACCGTACGATGTTGCTAATACTTGCCTATTTATTCCATATTTTTTTTAATAATCTCGCTGTATAAGCTTTTCCCTCAGCCGATTTATCTATAATACTTTTACTTGATTCATTATGGTTTACTGTTTTGCTAGAAGGTTTAACGGAAGTAATAGCTTGTTCAGAAGTATTTTCTACATTCTTTTTACTAGTACTATATACTCCCAACTGATACACACCAAATAAAGCAATCACAGTAACAGCACCAAAAATAAACTGCTTATATTTACTAAAGAAACTTTTTTCAGTATTAGTATCGTTGTAAGACTCCTTACGTTGCAGACTACTCCCTTTTCCTACTTCATCTGCAGAATCCTTAACGTATGTATCAATCCCCTTTTCTGTGATTACATTACATTTCTGTCCTACTTGTGCTTTACACTCATCAACCTGATCGTCACTTAACGGATTTTTTGCTGAATTTATGGCTTGTTCAACCTTTTCTTGATAATCTTCAGAAGGTATTTCTTTAATCATTCCTTCGGCTGAATCATAAGCTTTCCCAGTCTTTCCCTTAAATTCATCAACTGGAATTTCACTAACTACGTTTTTTGCTGAATTTATAGCTTGTTTAGCCTTTTCCTGGTACCCTTTAACAGGGATTTCATTAATCATTCCTTTAGCTGAATCATAAACTTTTCCAGCCTTTTTCTTAAATTCATCAACCGGAATTTCACTAACCACGTCTTTTGCTGAATTTATAGCCTGTTTAGCATTTTCTTGATATTTTTCAACAGGTATTTCTTTAATCATTCCCTTGGCTGAATCATAGGCTTTCCCAGCCTTTTCTTTAAATTCGTCAACTGGAATTTCACTAACTGCATCTTTTGCTGAGTCTATAACTTGTCCAGCCTTTTTTTTATAATCTTCAATAGAAATATGATCTGCTTTTTCTTTTAAAGAACTTAACAATACCCCTGCTTTATCTTTATACTCATCAACAGGAATATTATTACCTACATCTTGAACATTGCTAACAAATTTTGCTACTCTATTTGTTGCTGTTGCTTTCGACTCCTTATTAAATAATGCTTTAGCAAAAATTGTTGGAGCACCACATCTAGTGCATTTTTCAGTTTCATTAAAATCAACCTGACCACAATTATTACAGATATATGTAAAGTTATTCACTAAATCATTACCACATGAAGAACAAACTTTAGCACCATCACCCATTATTAAATTACATTTATTGCATCTCTTCATTATCAATCACCCCTAACACATCAAATCTTACGGACACTGCCTAACGGAGTACCATTTGCTCCATATGCATTACCAAGAGCATCAGTATAAGAAACAATTCCACCAGACATATCACGTAAAGTGTTAGCACCCACGCCTTTATCAACACGACCAACTAAATGACCTGTTTCCGGCGTTCCAGCATAAATATTATTCTGTTGATCCCATGACATTACTACTTCATTGCTATTACTATTCAAAGTTGTAATGCCAGTAACATCATCATGTTTTAAACCGCCAACTAATGTATGAGTAGCATCGTAAACATTGCCATCAACAACACTGATTTGTGTCATGCCATTAGCATCTGCAATATTAAAGTTGCCAACATTAGAATGAGTTGTGAATAGCATATACGGATTACTATGAAATTACAGGAATGTCAATAGTAGTATTAATTCGTTGCTCCACCAAATCTAAAGTATTGCCAGCAGAAAAAGCTCCTAA
>ENA-OQET01001451-OQET01001451.1-human-gut-metagenome-genome-assembly--contig:-NODE-1451-length-10425-cov-4.972422_pt1 | contig 10425 bp, 10 predicted proteins | sample MGYA00242800_ERZ504645 | MGnify/ENA primary metagenome ERZ504645 (study PRJEB26092, sample SAMD00036308) | human gut metagenome | host: Homo sapiens | study: EMG produced TPA metagenomics assembly of... | reverse complement strand
GCAAATGTGGCGTTGCCTCGTCCATATGCAGATGAGCAGAGAACACTTTTAGGTTGGGATTTCGCTCTTGAAATCCACGATAATACTCATCTAAAATCTGCCGTGCAAGCTGTCCGTTTTCGCTTTCGGCACTCATATTTTCCTTATCGCCAATCTGTAAAATCAGTTCGTGAAACGGCTTTTCTTGCTTTGAGTTTCTGATTTTCTCATAGTAGTTTTCTATTCTGCGGTCGGCTCTTGTCTGCTTTTCGTTGTATCTTTTTTTGAGTGCTCGTCAAACAATTCGTGGTAGATTTTCTTTATCGGCTCGTTACAGTAATCAATATTAAGATGACTACGCTCACCGTCAACATTTTCAGCCTTAAACTTGCGGCTGTTGTGATTGACCGAGCCTTTACCCACCATTGCGCTTATCGTTCTTTGCATTTATATACCTCCAATCTCACAAACTTGCTCGTCCTCGGTTCTGTTACTCTTGTCAAGAGTAACGCAAAAGCACTTCTGACAGGCAAGCCCATCAAAAATGCGACCTGCAAGCAGGTTTTGCGCTCCCTGAGAGGCAGGAGAGGCTTTTTGAAAAAAAGCCACCTGCACCCTGCAAAAACTTTCCCTGTGTCGGTCTGTGTCGATAGTGACGGTAATTTTGCTACCGCCTAAAACAGCGACACAACCGTCACACATCGTCACGCTGTTCATAAGTCAAACTAACTTTACGCCCATCGTGACAGCGTTTGTTTTGATAACTTATCCCATATTCATTAAACAAACGCCCAGCATTGATATTCAACTTCATAGTCAATGCATTTGCTTTCATATCAACGCCGAGAAATTCAACAAGCTCCGTTGGACTGCCATACCATTCGGGATTTTCATTTGTAATTTTGCCGGCGATATTTTCAAGCAATGGTTCGGGCGGCAACTTCCAAAGTTCCGTTTCGATTTTTTCAAGTTCCCACACAAGAGTTTCGGGATTGCGATTAAGATAAATCTTTTGGTCGGGCTGATCTCTGCCTGAAACTTCAAGTGTTGCCGAATTACTTGTAGGCTTTTCTTTCCGTAAAATAAAGCCACCGTCGGCGGCGCCAAGCAATCCGTTTGTACCCGAAATCATATCAAACTTATCATCGGAGTTTTGCTTGCGTGTATGGTGAACAAGTAGCAAACATATTCCGTAACTGTCTGCAAACTTTTTAAGTCTCGTGATAATCTCATAATCGTTTGCGTAACTGTAATTATCATCGCCCACTTCACGCACCTTTTGGAGAGTGTCTATGATAATCAATTTTGTATCGGGGTGTTCTGCCATAAATCTTGTAAGCTGTTCGTCAAGTCCATTTCCAAGTTGACCCGCCGAAACAGAAAAATACAAATTATTCGCACTTTCTGTTCCGAACATCCTATACAATCTTTCTTGCAATCTGTGGTAATCATCTTCAAGCGCAAGGTACAAAACAGTTCCTTTTCTCACATCAAAATTCCAAAGCGGTGTACCTGTACTGATATGGTAAGCAAGCTGTGCCATAAGAAAACTTTTGCCGAGTTTTGGTGCTCCTGCAAAAATATATGTGCCCGGATAAAGCAAACCGTCAATCAGCGGCGGTTTACTTTGATATACCGTGTTATATAACTCACGCATAGAAATCGTTTTCAAATGTGATGGATCGAGCTGTTGCAAAAATTCTTTTTGCATTTCCTCAAGATAATCATCTAAGCTCTTGCCATCCTCATTAAAATCGGTTATACTATCATTACATACATTTAGTGACTGCTCCGTATCTGCGCCAACAGATACAACCGGAGCGGTCTTTTCTTTTTCTGTCATTCCGATTCCTCCTTTAATCCGCCGAGAATATCAGCAATCATTTTGATTAAGTCAAGTAATTCGTCATTGACTTCACCGCCGTTCTCAATCCTCTGTAATTCCGTAAGTACATCTGCAAGGTTATTACGCAAAGCCTTATATACTCTCGGATTACCTTGCACGATTACTTCTCGGTGCGTTAATCTTCGTGTTATATAGTCCTGTTTTGTCAAACCCGAAAGCTGAACATAGCGTTCAATCTGTTCCCACTCCTCTGGTGAAACTCTGAACGCTACGGTTTTATTTCTCCAACGGTTGTGTTCATCTCTGTTTTTCAGTGACATATTATTTTCTCTCCTTCCATAATTCATCAAGTGTGTTTGCCATTTCGTTTTGTTTCGACGGATATATATGGGTATATCTGTCGGTGATTTCCACTGTTTCGTGACCTACTCTATCAGCAATAGCAGCGGCTTGGTAGCCTTGATTTATTAAAAGTGAAACATGCGAATGTCTCAAATCGTGAATACGAATACGCTTTACCCCTGCGGCTTTTGAGCCTCGGTCCATTTCGTGATGAAGATAGCTTTTTGAAATAGGAAATACCCTGTCGCTGTCATCCGGTGAATAAAACATTTTCAAATACTCTTGCATTTCATCACATAGAAACTGCGGCATTTTTATTGTTCGATTACTCTTCTCTGTTTTCGGTAGAGTAATAACATCTTCTCCGTGCAATCTTTGATAAGATTTGTTGATTGTAAACATATTGTTTTTAAAGTCAAAATCACCGGCAGTTAATGCAAGCAACTCGCCTACACGAATACCTGTCCAATAAAGCATTTGAAACGCATAATATGAAATAGGCTTGTCCATCATTTCATCAGAGAACTTACTGTACTCCTCCACAGTCCAATAACTCATTTCCTTGCGTTCTTCCTTACCCATATTACCAACCGTAGAGGCAGGATTTAATCTTAAACCGTAAATCTTGATTGCGTGATTGAACAATGCACTCAACTGATTATGAATCGTCTTTAAATATCCCTGAGAAAGCGGCTCTCCACTTGAATTTGTTTGCTTTCTAATCTCATTTTGCCAAGCGATAACATCTTTTGCCGATATATCACATAATCGCTTATGCTCAAAATACGGCAATATTTTAGTTTTAATAATATGCTCTTTGGTAAGCCAAGTGTTTTCCTTTAACTTTGGTCTAACATCTTTTTCGTACAATTCCGTAAAAGTCTTAAATGGCATAGTGACATCGGCTTTCTTTTCGGTCAGGAATGCTCGTTCCCACTCCTGTGCCTCTCGTTTAGTGGCAAAGCCACGCTTTAATTTTTGCTGTCGCAAGCCTTGCCAGTCTGTGTAACGGAACTGCACATACCAAGTTCCGTTTTTTTCATTTTTAAATGCTCCCATTTTAATCGCTCCTTTCAATTGTTTTGGTTGAGTAAAATTTTTCGTAAAAGAATTTACGGTCAATTCTGCCGGGAATTGTAATACACCCGGTTGACTGCAATTCTTTATTTAATTTGCGTATAAGTTTGTAAGCGTAAGAAACGGAAACGCCCATTTCTTCTGCCACATCCTCAACACGCATAAACATTTTGTTAGACATTAACATCATCCTTTCATTTTTACATTTTCATAATTATTTAGTGTCGGAGAACTTTCTGACCGCATTCCGATTTGCCCGAGCGGATACACCATTACCGTGATATATGACGGCTATTCAGTTGTTTGCAAATAGACTTAACGCTATTTGCTTAATAATTATACTAAACATATTCCGTTATATCAAGTGGTTTTCGCGGAAATATTAAACTTTTTTGTTTTATGTTACTTGACATTGCTTAACTTGTTATGCTATGATATTTAATAGTAAAGTGAGAGGTGCTATATTATGGCTATCGGCGAAAGAATAAGATTTTTTAGAAATTTAAAAGGTATGACTCAAAAATATCTCGGTATGCAGGTGGGCTTTCCGGAGAAAACCGCAGACATTCGTATGGCACAGTATGAATCAGGGTCAAGAACACCAAAGGCTGATTTAACGAACAATCTTGCAAATGTGTTTGGCGTATCGACAAGTGCTTTAACTGTGCCAGATATTGACAACTACAACGGCTTAATGCACACACTGTTTACTCTTGAAGATTTATACGGTTTCCGTATTGATAAACTTGATGACGAGCTTTGCATACGCCTTGATAAAGGTATGGGAACAAACTATCTTAAAATGTTCGATATGTTTTCCGCTTGGCAGGAGCAAGCCGAAAAACTTAAGAACGGAGAAATCACAAAAGAGGAATACGACCGTTGGCGTTATAACTATCCTGCAATCAATATTGAATAAAGGTGTTACTTATGAAAATACAAACTAAAATTGATTTCTTTTCAAGCAATTTCATAGAAGCAATTGGAGCAGGTGTGTATAAAGTAAGTGTTATCAATGCAAATGGTGATATCGCACCTTTATACATTGGCGAATCTGTTTTTGTGTTAGTCCGTTGCGCAACTCATTTATTTGAATTTAAGAAAAATCCCGCTTATTTCGGTTTTAACGAGAAATCCATTGTTAATCCAAAAATAACATTAAAATTCGAATTATACCGTCAAATAGATGATCAACAAAAACGAAAAAAATGTGAAAAAGAATTGATAAAAGAAATACTAAAAACACAACAAATCATCTGTCAAAACGGCATAAGTGACCGTATGAAGGGTATTAACGAAAAAATCAAAGCACTAGAAAACTTTTTAAGTCAAAACAAATAAGCAAATAAACGCAAAAAGGCATTACCGACTGCAAAAGTCAGTGATGCCTTTTATAGTATTAAGATAATTGTACCTGCAAACCGATAGAACACTTAAAATAATGGCGTTTTACGGTTTGCTATCATTTTGCTATCAAATCGGGAATTTGAGAGCTGAAAACCCTGTGTTTATGCGGGTTTACAGCACTCTTGGTATTATTCCCACTCTACTGTTCCGGGGGGTTTACTTGTTATATCATAGACTACTCTGTTGACATGTTCTACTTCATTTATGATACGGTTGGAGACTCTGCCTAGGATTTCGTAGGGGATTTTTGCCCAGTCGGCTGTCATAAAGTCATCGGTTGTAACGGCACGGAGAGCGATGAGTTCGTCATATGTTCTTGCGTCACCCATAACGCCAACAGTTTTAACACCTGGGAGGACTGCGAAGAACTGGCTCATCTTATCTGCGTAACCGCACTTGTCCATTTCATCACGAAGAATTGCATCAGCTTCCTGAAGAATACGAACCTTTTCGGCTGTAACTTCACCGATTACACGCACACCGAGTCCCGGACCCGGGAACGGCTGACGCCATACGAGGTCGTGCGGAAGTCCAAGCTTCTCACCTACTACTCGTACCTCATCCTTGAAAAAGATCTTTAAGCGGTTCAATTACACCTGCAAAGTCGATATCTTCGGGGATACCAACCTGATTATGGTGCGTCTTGATCTTTGCGGCATCGCCTTTACCGCTTTCGATACGGTCGGGATAGATTGTACCCTGTGCAAAGTAACCTTCACCGTAGCTTTCACGGATTTTGTTCCAGAACACCTTATAGAATTCTGTGCCTATGATATGGCGCTTTTCTTCGGGTTCTTCAACACCTTTAAGCTTTGCAAGAAACTCTTCCTGACAATTAATGCGGACAAAGTTCATATCAAAAAGCTTTGTAAAGGTCTGCTCTACAAAGTCGCCCTCGTCTTTTCTCATAAGTCCCTGATCAACAAACACGCAGGTGAGCTGTTTGCCGACTGCCTTACTGAGAAGTGCTGCGGCAACTGATGAATCAACACCGCCTGAAAGTCCGAGAACTACACCCTTATCACCAATCTGCTCTTTAAGCTGTGCGACTGTTGTGTCAATAAAGCTCTCCATCTTCCACTCACCCTTACATTCGCATACATCATAGAGGAATGAACGGAGCATATCCTTTCCGTTCTCGGTATGATTTACTTCGGGGTGGAACTGAACACCGTAAAACTTTTTTTCGGGGCATGACATTGCGGCTACGGGACATACATCTGTTGCAGCTGTAATGCTGAATCCCTCGGGAACTTCATTGATATAGTCACGGTGGCTCATCCATGAAATTCCTTCGCTCTTTACGGATTTAAAGAGGATATCATTGTTGTTATATCTTGTAACTGTCTTGCCGTACTCACTTGATGAATTGTCTGTAGCCGAAACAACATTGCCTCCGAGCGTATATGCCATAAGCTGACAACCGTAGCAAATGCCGAGAATCGGGATTCCGAGTTCAAAAATTTCAGGAGTATAGTGCGGTGATGACTCGTCATAAACGCTGTTAGGACCGCCTGTGAAGATAATACCTTTTGGGCTAATGTCTTTGATTTTCTGAATATCAACGGTATAAGGAAGAATTTCGCAATACACATTGCACTCACGAACTCTTCTTGCAATCAGCTGATTGTACTGACCGCCGAAATCAAGAACAATGACAGTTTCTTTTGTAGCATTGCTCATAGTAAAATTCCTTTCAAATTTAAAGAATACCGCACAGAGTTTGTGCGGTATTCAATTAATATTTTAATTATCTGTAAATAATATCGTTTCTGGAAGGACCGTTTGAAACCATTGTAATCGGCACACCGATAGCCTTTTCGGCAAATTCAATGTATTCACGGCATTCCTTAGGAAGCTTGTCATATTCTGTAATGCCTGAAATTGAACACTTCCAGCCCTTGAGCTTTTTGAGGATAGGTTTGCATCTTTTAAGCTTTGTTGTTGACGGGAAGTAGTCAATTTCCTTGCCGTCAAGCTCATAACCCACACAAACAGGGATTTCATCAAGATATCCGAGAACATCAAGAACCGTGAACGCAACCTGTGTTGCACCCTGAACCATACAACCATAGCGTGTTGCAACGAGGTCAAGCCAACCCATTCTTCTCGGTCTGCCTGTTGTTGCACCGAATTCTCCGCCGTCACCGCCTCTTCTGCGAAGTTCGTCAGCCTCATCGCCGAAGATTTCAGAAACAAATTCACCTGCGCCTACTGCACTTGAATAAGCCTTGACAACTGTGATGATTTCTTTGATTTCATACGGAGGAATACCTGCGCCTACAGCACCGTAACCTGCGATTGTATTGGATGAAGTAACCATAGGATAAATACCGAAGTCAGTATCCTTGAGTGAACCGAGCTGTCCTTCAAGAAGAATATTCTTTCCGTCTTTGAGCGCATTATGAACAAAAGTGAATGCGTCACCAACATAAGGAGCAAGAAGTTCCTTATATTCCATTAGCTTGTCAAAAACTTCCTGTTCTGTGATTTCGGGCTTGTTGTAGAGGTTTTTCAGAGTTGCATTCTTGATTTCAAGAGCGTGTCTGATTTTCTCTCTGAGTGAATCGGGATCATCATAAAGTTCATTAATCTGGAAACCGATTTTTGAATACTTGTCAGAATAGAACGGAGCGATACCGCTCTTTGTTGAACCGAAAGAATTTTTGCCGAGACGCTCTTCCTCATAGCAGTCAAATGCTACATGGTAAGGCATAACAATTTGTGCTCTGTCAGAAATAATAATGTTTGGCTCAGGAACTCCGCGATCTTTGAGGTGAGCCATTTCCTTAACGAAGTTTTCAACGCTGAAAGCAACACCGTTGCCGATTATATTGGTGATATTCTGATGGAAAACACCCGAAGGAAGCTGGTGAAGAGCAAATTTTCCGTAATCGTTGACAATTGTATGTCCTGCGTTTGCACCGCCTTGAAAACGAATTACGATGTCGCTGTCGTTTGCGAGAACATCGGTAATTTTACCCTTGCCCTCGTCGCCCCAGTTGGCACCTACAATTGCTTTTACCATTTTACAAAACTCCTTTTTACAGACGCATGGTCTGCTATAAATAAAATATATACTTGAACCAAAGGTTCGATTAAATCAGTCTAATTAAACATTGATTTCAGGCTTGTCAGACTCAACATCTGCGTACTTTTCAAGAACAGGCTTGATACACTCGTTGAGGAAGTCTTCTGTCTGCTCTTTTGCTCTGCCTGTGTAGTTTTCCGGCTTGAGAATTTTTTCAAGTTCTTCAAGAGTAACGCCGAATGCCTCATCTGCGGCAATTCTTTCGAGAAGATCATTTTCGCCGCCTTCAACCTTAACTACTCTTGACGCAGCCATTGAATGCTCACGGATTCTCTCGTGAAGCTGCTGTCTGTCAGCACCACGCTTTTTAACTGCATCCATCATAATATTCTCTGTTGCCATGAACGGAAGTTCTTTTCTGAGTCTTTGTTCAATTACCTTTGGATAAACGACAAGACCGTCTGCAACATTTGCATAAAGTGAAAGGATACCGTCAACTGCGAGGAATGCCTCCGGAACGCTGAGACGCTTGTTGGCTGAGTCATCAAGTGTTCTTTCAAACCACTGTGTGGCAGTTGTAAAGTAACCGTTGAGAACATCAACCATAACATATCTTGAAAGTGAACCTATACGCTCACTTCTCATTGGGTTACGCTTGTAAGCCATAGCCGATGAACCGATCTGATTCTTTTCAAACGGCTCTTCAACCTCTTTGAGGTGCTGAAGAAGTCTGATATCATTTGAGAATTTAGCAGCTGACTGAGCAATTCCCGCAAGAACATTGAGGAACTGTGAGTCAAGCTTTCTTGAATATGTCTGACCTGATACAGGGAAACAGGCCTTGTAGCCCATTTTTTCTGCAATCTTATGATCAAGCATTTTGCACTTTTCGTGATCTCCGTCAAAGAGTTCAAGGAAACTTGCCTGTGTACCTGTTGTACCCTTTGAACCGAGAAGCTTAGCCTTTGAAAGCTGATACTCAACATCTTCAAGATCCATAAGGAGCTCCTGAAGCCAGAGAGTCGCTCTCTTACCTACTGTTGTAGGCTGTGCAGGCTGAAAATGAGTGAATGCAAGGGTTGGAAGAGCCTTGTATTCATCGGCAAACTTTGAAAGGTTGCGGATAACGGTGATAAGCTTATTTCTGATAAGCTTGAGTCCTTCTGTCATAATGATGATATCTGTGTTATCACCTACATAGCAGGAGGTTGCTCCGAGATGAATAATGCCCTTTGCGTTCGGACACTGAACACCGTAAGCATATACATGTGACATTACATCGTGACGAACAATTTTCTCTCTTTCCTGTGCAACTTCATAGTTGATATCATCAGCATGAGCCTTGAGTTCGTCAATCTGCTCCTGTGTAATTGGAAGTCCGAGTTCCTTTTCCGATTCTGCAAGAGCAATCCAGAGTTTTCTCCATGTTCTAAATTTTTTATCAGGTGAGAAAATGTATTTCATTTCCTTGCTTGCATAACGGGCTGACAAGGGTGATTCATAAGTATCTTTTACCATTATTTACATCCTTTCAATTAGTTGTCCTTTTTATTGTTTTCATCAAAGTTCATTCCGCCGCGCTCTTTGCCCTTAAAGGTTTCTTTTGTGATAGGAGCGGGGTAATTACCCGTAAAGCAACCGTCACAAAAGCCTACGGGAGCGTTGTGAATCATCTCACGAAGTGACTCAACAGGGAGGTATCCGAGGGAATCAGCCTTGCTGAGCTTTGTGATTTCTTCGATTGTATGGTTGCAGGCAATAAGTTCTCCTCTTGACGGAATGTCTGTACCGTAATAACACGGCCACATGAACGGAGGTGAACTGATACGCATATGTACCTCTTTTGCGCCTGCCTCTTTGAGCATTGTAACAATTCGGTCAACAGTTGTACCTCGCACAATGCTGTCATCAATAATAACAACTCTCTTGCCTTTGATTTTGTCGGCAATCGGGTTGAGTTTAATTTTTACGCTTTTCATTCGTTCCTTCTGACTTGGCTTTATGAAGGTTCTGCCGATGTAGCTGTTCTTCACAATAGCCTTTTCATAAGGAATTCCGGATTCTTCGCTGTAACCGATTGCGGCATCAATTCCCGATTCGGGAACACCGACAACCATATCAGCCTCAACAGGGTATTTTCTTGCAAGAATTCGTCCTGCCTGCTTTCTTGCCTCATAAACGCTTACTCCGTCAATAAAGGAGTCTGAACGGGCAAAATAAATATACTCAAAAATGCAAAGTGCCTTTTTCTTGTCACCAAAGTCGGGTTTCATACTGCGGACACCGTTTTGGTCTACAATTACGATTTCGCCCGGTTCAACATCACGGACAAATTCTGCACCGCAGGCATCAAGAGCCGCACTTTCACTTGCAAAAACATAGGAATCGTTGTACTTGCCCATACAAAGCGGTCTGAATCCGTGAGGATCACGAGCCGCAATAAGCTTTCTCGGGCTCATAACAAGGAGCGAATAAGCTCCCTCAATTACCTGCATTGTTCTTGCAACGGCATCTTCAACAGAATGACATTTAAGTCTTTCACGGGCAATTACATAGCAGATAACCTCGCTGTCGATTGTTGTCTGAAAGATTGCGCCACGCTGTTCAAGACTTCTGCGGATTTCAAGTGCATTGGTAAGGTTGCCGTTATGGGCAATTGAAAGCGTACCCTTTACATAACGCATAACAAGCGGTTGTGCATTTTCCAGCACAGAACCGCCTGCAGTCGAGTAACGGACATGCG
>ENA-OQET01001450-OQET01001450.1-human-gut-metagenome-genome-assembly--contig:-NODE-1450-length-10427-cov-4.017087_pt1 | contig 10427 bp, 9 predicted proteins | sample MGYA00242800_ERZ504645 | MGnify/ENA primary metagenome ERZ504645 (study PRJEB26092, sample SAMD00036308) | human gut metagenome | host: Homo sapiens | study: EMG produced TPA metagenomics assembly of... | reverse complement strand
GTATTCTCATACAGAGTAGCAAAATACATCGGATCTTACGCTGCAGCTATGAATGGTGTAGATGACATCGTATTTACAGCTGGTATCGGTGAGAACGATGATTATGTAAGACAGGAAGTATGTAAATACCTTGGATACCTCGGAGTGGATTTCGATTTCGAAGTGAATACAGGACTCAGAGGAAAAGAAGCTGAGCTTACAAAAGAAGGATCTAAGGTAAAAGTATTTGTTATTCCTACAAACGAAGAGCTTGCAATCGCTCGTGAGACATTAGCGCTTGTAAAATAATTGAAGAAATCTTAATATGAGAAAGTGTATACGATGGTGATCTGTAAAGATTATATCGTATATGAGCGCAGGACTGAGGTGCCAGGAGAGCAGTTCAGTCCTGCTTTTGCGCATAGAAGAAGCAAAAATGTATCCAATACATTTTGCTCTTCACAATATTTTTAATAGAAATTATAAATATCTGTTGACAAACATTTTTTCCATGATATAATAGTTTAGGTATGAATAGGAGAAATACATTATGTTGATTAACCTATCAGACGTTTTGTCAGACCAGCATAAGACGGTTGAAGAAACTGTGCGGCTGGAGATGGAAGAGATCCGGTTACAATCCGGAACCTACCCCATTATCAGCAAGGAGCCGGTTCATGTTAAAGTAGAGCATATAAGGGGAAAAGAACTGCTCATCACAGCTGAGACCAGATTGAGTGTCATGATTCCATGTGACCGTTGTCTGGAGGATGTGAAACGGGAGTTTGAACTGAATTGTGTGAAACATGTGGACGTAGGCCTCTCCGACGCAGAACTGACAGAGGAGCTGGATGAATCAAACTTTATTGACGGATATCATCTTGACGTGGACAAACTGCTCTTTCATGAGATTTTGTCGAGCTGGCCGACGAAAGTACTTTGCAGGGAAGACTGCAAGGGATTATGCAATGTATGCGGTCAGAATTTAAATACGGGGTCTTGTAACTGTGAAGATACAGGGCTTGATCCGAGAATGTCAGTTGTCCGTGACTTATTTAAGAATTTTAAGGAGGTGTAACCTATGTCAATCTGTCCAAAGAATAAATCTTCTAAAGCAAGAAGAGATAAAAGAAGAGCTAACTGGAAGATGAGCGCACCGAATCTGGTGAAATGCAGCAAGTGCGGCGAGCTTATGATGCCACACCGTGTATGTAAGGCATGTGGATCTTACAACAAGCGCGAGATCGTTTCAGTTGACTAATGATCAATAAGATATTGAGTGTACTGCGAACAGAACACTTGAGGGCGTTAAAAACTTTGTGTTTTACGCCATTTTTTTATTGATTTTTATACTGATATCCAGTAGAATAATTTCAGTAGCGCAAGGAGGAAATGATATGTCAGAGATTACAAGGGTTGCTCTTGATGCCATGGGTGGAGACAATGCACCAAGAGAGATGGTAAAAGGTGCCGTAGAGGCAGTGCAGAAGAGAAAGGATATCAAGGTACTGCTGACAGGTAAGGAAGATGTGATTCGCAAGGAACTCTCCGCTTATACGTATCCAAAGGAGCAGATTGAGATTGTGAATGCTACAGAGGTTATTGAGACGGCAGAACCTCCGGTGAAAGCAATCCGTGGTAAGAAAGATTCATCCATTGTTGTTGCGATGAAGATGGTGAAGAAAGGGGAAGCTGATGCTTTTGTATCTGCAGGAAGTTCAGGAGCTGTTCTTGTTGGAGGACAGGTTCTTGTAGGCAGGATCAAAGGCGTTGAAAGACCACCGCTTGCACCACTGATCCCTACATTAAAAGGTGTTTCACTTTGATCGATGTGGAGCTAATGTAGACGCACGCCCATCTCACCTGGTACAGTTTGCAAAGATGGGATCCATTTATATGGAAAGCGTTATGGGAAAGAAGAATCCGACAGTTGGTATCGTGAATATCGGTGCTGAAGAAGAGAAGGGAAATGCGCTGGTGAAAGAGACATTCCCACTGTTAAAAGAATGTCCTGACATTAATTTCATTGGAAGTGTTGAGGCACGAGATATTCCTTACGGAGCAGCAGATGTCATTGTCTGTGAAGCATTTGCAGGTAATATTATTCTGAAGCTTTATGAGGGTGTTGCAGGAGCACTGCTTAAGAAAGTGAAGAAAGGAATGCTTTCTTCTTTGCGTAGTAAGATAGGGGCACTGCTTGTGAAACCTGCTTTAAAGGGTGTACTGAAAGATTTTGATACAAGTGAGTATGGCGGCGCACCGCTTCTTGGCCTGAACGGACTTGTAGTAAAGACACATGGAAGTTCAAAGTCAAAGGAGGTATGCAACTCAATCATTCAGTGTGTTGCATTTAAGGAGCAGAAGATCAATGAGAAGATAAAAGAGACAATTCAACAGGAGACCCTGGAAGAAAAGAAAGAAGAGAAAGAAGTCGAATAAGACAGGAGGAGTTTTACAATGACAGAATTTGAAAAACTGCAGGCAATTATTGCGGACGTACTTAATGTTTCACCGGAGACAATCACACCGGATACTACATTTGTAGATGATCTTGGAGCTGACTCTCTGGATATTTTCCAGATCATTATGGGAATTGAAGAAGATTTTGACATCGAGATCGATAACGAAGAGGCAGAGAAGATCACAACAGTGCAGGATGCTGTTGATCAGATCCAGAAAAAGAAGGCTAATGAATAATCAGATAGTGAGATGAAAAAGCCCGTTTGGGCTTTTCGTTTATTAACACGAAGGAGGCCATTTAAATGGACAGAGTAAAAGAACTGGAACAAAAGATCGGATATGTGTTTAAAGACAAAAGCCTGATCGAACGTGCATTGATGCATAGTTCTTATACAAACGAGAAACATTTGAAGAAATATGAGTGTAATGAACGCCTGGAGTTTCTTGGAGATGCAGTATTGGAATTGGTATCAAGTGCTTATTTATTTAATGAATTTCCAAAGGTATCTGAGGGAGAACTGACAAAGACACGTGCAAGTATGGTATGTGAACCGTCTCTGGCAATGTGTGCAAGAGATATCGGACTTGGAGATTACTTGCTTCTTGGAAAAGGAGAAGAGGCGACCGGTGGAAGAAAAAGAGATTCTATCACATCTGATGCGATGGAAGCATTAATCGGTGCTATCTATCTCGACGGTGGTTTTACTAATGCAAAAGAGTTTATCCATCATTTTATTTTGACAGATTTAGAGGATAAAAAACTCTTTTATGATAGTAAAACAATCTTACAGGAGATCGTGCAGGCGAATATGACGGGGAATGTAAGTTATGAACTGATTGATGAACAGGGACCGGATCATAATAAGATTTTCGAAGTGGAAGCAAGAATCGGGGGAAAAGCCTGGGGACGTGGAAAAGGAAGCTCGAAGAAGTCAGCAGAACAGCAGGCAGCTTATGAGGCAATTCTGAATCTCAGAAAGAAAAAGTAAAGAGGACTTTATGTATTTAAAGAGTATAGAAGTGCAGGGATTCAAATCTTTTGCCAATAAGATTAAATTTGAATTTCATAACGGAATTACAGGTATTGTAGGACCGAATGGAAGTGGTAAGAGTAATGTCGCTGACGCCGTCCGCTGGGTTCTTGGAGAGCAGAGAGTGAAGCAGCTGCGTGGAGGCACCATGCAGGATGTGATTTTCTCGGGAACCGAGAACCGGAAGCCGCTTAGTTATGCTTCGGTTGCAATCACATTGGATAATTCAGATCATAAACTTCCGGTAGAGTACGAAGAAGTCACTGTTACACGTAAATTGTACCGATCCGGAGAGAGTGAGTATCTGATCAATGGTTCAGCCTGCAGACTGAAAGATATCAATGAGATGTTCTATGATACAGGTATCGGTAAAGAAGGCTATTCAATTATTGGTCAGGGGCAGATTGATAAGATCTTAAGCGGTAAGCCGGAAGAGAGAAGAGAACTTTTTGATGAGGCCGCCGGAATTGTAAAATATAAGAGAAGAAAGTCCCTTTCTTTGAAAAAGCTGGAGGATGAACGGCAGAATCTTACCCGCGTGAATGATATTCTTGCAGAGCTTGAGAAACAGATTGGTCCTTTGGAAAGACAGTCAGAGACAGCCAGAATCTATCTGAAGATGAAAGAAGAATTAAAAACATACGACATTAATATGTTTTTGTTGGAGGAAGAGCGGCTGCAGGAGCGTATTTGTGAAGTCGGTGGGAAATATGAGATTGCTTCTCAGGAGATGCAGGAATCAAATGCCCGTTATGAGAAGATGAAAGCAGAATACGAGGCAATCGAGGAAGAAGTAGATCAGATTGATCTTGCAATTGAAACTGCGAAGAACCAGATGAATGAGACGAATCTTTTAAAGCAACAGCTGGAAGGCCAGATCAATGTCCTGAAAGAGCAGATTAATACAGCCCGTATGAATGATGAGCATTATGATCATCGCCTGAGTACGATCGTCAGTGAGATAGATACAAGGCAGCAGCAGAAAAGAGAGCTTGAAGAAGAGAAGAAAAGAATTTCAGAACAGTTAGAATCAGCCAGTGGACAGGATACAGAAGCACAGCAGAGTTTAATTGAGATTCAGTCAAAGATTGCAGAACATAGTACTGAAATCGAGCAGAAGAAGCGGGAGATCATGGACCTGCTTGGAAATCGTGCTTCAACAAAAGCTAAGATTCAGCATTTTGATACAACGAAAGAACAGATCCAGACACGGAAGGCTGTCGTTGCCAGAAATATTCTTGAGATTTCGACGGTAGCAGAAGGACAGAACAACAGACTTAAGAAGTATGAAGAAGAACTTGGTCAGATCCGTGAGCGCATTCAAACCTATAAGGATAAGATTTCCCTGAACGAAGAGGAACTTGGCAAGCTTCAGAATGAGCTGAAAGAGAAGCAGGAAAAGTTACGGATCGGACAGACCGCATATCACAGAGAATCTTCCCGTCTGGAGTCATTAAAGAATATTACAGAGCGCTATGACGGATATGGTAACAGTATCCGAAAGGTAATGTCGAATAAAGAACGTGAGAAAGGTCTGATCGGTGTTGTAGCGGATATCATTAAGGTTGATAAGGAATATGAGATTGCTATTGAGACAGCACTTGGAGGAAGTATTCAGAATATTGTTACAGATAATGAGGATACAGCCAAGCGTATGATTGATTTCCTTAAGCGTAATAAATTCGGAAGGGCAACATTTCTTCCGCTGACAAGTATGCATGGCGGCGGAGGAATCAGGAATCCGGAAGCACTTAAAGAGCCGGGCGTGATCGGACTTGCGAATACATTGGTACATGTAGAATCAAGATTTGACGGACTGGCAGATCAGCTGCTTGGACGCACGATCGTAGTAGACCACATCGATCACGGAATCGCAATTGCGAGAAAATACCGCCAGTCTCTGCGTCTGGTCACATTGGAAGGTGACCTGATCAATCCGGGCGGATCCATGACAGGTGGTGCATTTAAGAATTCAAGTAATCTGCTGAGCAGACGCCGCGAAATCGAAGAATTCGAGAAGACGGTTGATATGCTCAAGTCTGACATGGATGTGCTGGAAAAAGAAGTTACAGAGGCGAAGAACCGTCGTGCAGCATGCTACAATGTGATTGATGAAGTACAGGAACATTTAAGAGAAGAATCAGTGCTGGAGAATACTGCGCGAATGAATGTTGCACAGGTACAGAGAGAACAGTTAGAATCGAAACAGCGTTACGAAGGATTCCTGAAAGAACAGAAAGCATTGCTTCAGGAGCTGGATGAAATCAATGAGAACGAAGATTCTATCCAAATGGAACTTGAGACATCAGAGAAGCTGGAAAAAGAGCTGAATGAACAGATTGAAGCTTTGCAGATGCAGATTGGAGAAAGAAAGAGAGGATGAGGCTGTCCAGATGAAACAGTCTGAGGAAGTCCATCTTTCACTGGCAGGTCTGGATCAGCAGAAAACGTTTATTGTAGAAAATATTTCCCGTATCGAGGAAGAAATCGCTCGCTACGCAAAAGAGCAGGAAGAACTCTCAGAAAATCGTGGAGATGTATCGGACGAAATTTTGCGAAAAGAAAATGAGATCGAAGGGCTTAAGAAAACGATTGAAGATTCAAAAGATCTGTTTACAGAAATCGGTGAAGAGATTAAAGTACAGAGCAAAAAGCGAGAGGAACTGAATCAGCAGCACAAAGATTTCCTGAGACAAAGAGAAGAACTTGCGAAGCATGTGTCAGATCTTGATAAAGAATGTTTCCGTTTAAATAGCCAGAAAGAAGGCTATGAGGAAGCGTCAGAGAAGCAGATGAATTACATGTGGGAGGAATATGAGCTCACTTACAATCATGCGAAAGAACTTCGTAATGAGACACTGACAGACCTGGCATTGATGAAGAAAAAGATCCAGGAACTTAAGAATGAGATCCGAAAGCTTGGTTCGGTCAATGTCAACGCAATTGAGGATTACAAAAATGTATCTGAGCGTTATACATTCTTGAAAGGTCAGCATGACGATCTTGTGGAAGCAGAAGCTTCTCTTGAGCAGATCATTGAGGAACTCGATGTTGCGATGCGCAAGCAGTTTACAGAACAGTTTGCGAGAATTGCGACAGAGTTCAATGATGTATTCCGTCAGCTTTTTGGAGGCGGAAAAGGTTCGCTTGAACTTCAGGAGGACGTAGACATCCTTGAGGCAGGAATACGCATCATTGCACAGCCGCCTGGAAAGAAACTACAGAATATGATGCAGCTTTCAGGTGGAGAGAAGGCGCTGACTGCAATCGCATTACTATTTGCAATCCAGAATCTGAAGCCATCTCCGTTCTGTCTCCTTGATGAGATTGAAGCGGCACTGGATGATAACAATGTAGATCGTTATGCGAAATATTTACATAAGCTGACAAAATATACACAGTTCATTGTCATTACCCACAGACGTGGTACAATGGCAGCAGCAGACCGGTTGTATGGAATCACCATGCAGGAAAAAGGTATATCCACACTTGTTTCTGTGGATCTGTTGGAAGATGATCTGGAAAAATAAACCTGTTTTTATTGTAAACAGGGTATTAAGAGAACAGGAGGCTTGAAAATGGGAGAAGAAAAAAAGGGATTTTTTAAACGACTTGTATCCGGTCTGACAAAGACAAGAGATAATATTGTGTCCGGTATGGACAGTATTTTTCATGGATTTTCCAAGATTGATGATGACTTTTATGAAGAACTGGAAGAAACTCTGATCATGGGAGATCTTGGTGTCAGAGCAACAATGGACATCATTGAAGATTTAAAGGTTAAAGTAAAAGAGCAGCATATCAAGGAACCGATTGAATGCAGACAGCTTGTGATCGACAGTATTCGTGAACAGATGGATGTCGGAGAGACAGCATATGAGTTTGAGAATCGTCAGAGTGTGGTTTTCGTGATCGGAGTAAATGGTGTTGGTAAAACAACAACGATCGGTAAACTTGCAGGAAAGCTGAAAGCACAGAATAAGAAAGTGATCCTTGCGGCAGCGGACACATTCCGTGCGGCAGCAGGAGAGCAGTTAAAAGAATGGTCCAACCGTGCCGGTGTTGAGATGATCGGCGGTCAGGAAGGTGCAGATCCGGCATCAGTTGTATATGATGCGGTTGCTGCTGCGAAAGCGAGAAAGGCAGATGTACTTCTGTGCGATACAGCCGGAAGACTTCATAATAAGAAGAACCTGATGGAAGAGCTTAAGAAGATCAATCGTGTGATCGACAGAGAGTATCCGGATGCGTTCCGTGAGACACTGGTTGTGTTGGATGCAACGACAGGACAGAATGCACTTGCCCAGGCAAAGGAATTCAATGAAGTAACAGATATAACAGGAATTGTTCTGACAAAGATGGATGGAACAGCCAAAGGAGGAATTGCAGTAGCAATCCAGTCTGAACTTGGTATCCCGGTAAAATATATCGGTGTAGGAGAAACAATTGATGACTTGCAGAAATTTGATTCAGAGGAGTTCGTAAACGCGTTATTTTACAGAGAGGAAGAAAGACCATGATGACATTAGAGAAATTTGAAGAAGCTAGCGAACTGGTAAAAAAGGTAACAAATCCTACAAAACTCATTTACAGTGAATACTTAAGTGCACAGACAGGAGCAAAGGTTTATTTAAAACCGGAAAATATGCAGCACACAGGAGCTTATAAGATCCGTGGTGCATATTACAAGATCAGCACACTGACAGACGAAGAAAGAAGCCGTGGACTGATCACAGCGTCAGCAGGAAATCATGCACAGGGCGTTGCATTTGCAGCAAAACAGTTTGGATGCAAAGCTACGATTGTTATGCCTACAGTTACACCGCTGATCAAAGTAAACCGTACAAAAAGCTTTGGAGCAGACGTAGTACTTCATGGTGATGTTTATGATGATGCTTACGCATATGCATGTAAACTTGCAGAAGAGAACGGATATACATTCGTTCATCCGTTTAATGACCTTGATGTTGCTACAGGTCAGGGAACAATCGCAATGGAGATCGTTCAGGAACTCCCGACTGTAGATTATATCCTTGCACCAATCGGTGGAGGCGGACTGATCACAGGTGTTTCTACACTTGCCAAGATGCTGAATCCAAAGATCAAAGTAATCGGTGTAGAGCCGTCAGAAGCGGCCAGTATGACAGCAGCCCTGAAAGCAGGAGAGCCTGTAGAACTTCCATCTGCAAATACAATCGCAGACGGAACAGCTGTAAAAGAAGTTGGAGATAAAGTTGTTCCTTATGTGAAAGAGAATGTAGATGATATTCTTCTCGTAGATGATGATGAGCTGATTGGTGCATTCCTTGATATGGTAGAAAACCACAAAATGATCGTAGAGAATTCAGGTCTTCTTTCCGTAGCTGCATTAAAGCAGATGGACATCAAAGGAAAGAAAGTAGTCTGTGTATTAAGTGGTGGAAATATGGATGTTATCACAATGTCCTCGATCGTCCAGCACGGATTGATCCAGAGAGACCGTATCTTCTCTGTATCCGTACTTCTTCCGGATAAGCCGGGTGAACTTGCACGTGTGGCACAGACAGTCGCAGATGTACAGGGTAACATCATTAAACTGGAACATAATCAGTTTGTAAGCACAAACAGAAACGCAGCCGTAGAACTTCGTATCACAATGGAAGCATTCGGAACAGATCATAAGAAGAAGATTCTGGATACACTTGATAAGGCTGGATTCAGACCAAAACTGATCAGTGCGAAGCTGTATTAATTGGTATTAAACAGCCTATAGAATGGTGTCGCAAGGCCAGCCCTGCTATTACCACGAGTACCGGCCCGCTTTACCTCATCCCTTTGAAAGTATGTAACATAAGAGCCAGAACAGTTACCGTGTGTGGTGCCTGTTCTGGCTCTTATTAACATACTGAACAAAGTGTATTCGGAACGTTCCTGCCTTACATGTGCTCGTGGCAACAGCAGGACTGTCCTTGCTTACATATTCCAAACGGGATATTTAATTCCAATCAGACAAATCCAGAAAACAAATTACAGAATCTGTAGGTAAACGTAAACGGATGTTTTATCGACTAAGATAATCGTCCCCTTTTTACGCACGTACTAAGTTTGTATTTTGTTTTCTGGATTCATTTCATTTGGAATAGCACTTACTCATTTGAAAAGCTGAGTGAGGGAGCCACTGTATTGTTGAGGACACATTTAAGGCAGGAGCGTTCCGAATACACTTTGCAGAATCTGTTAGAAAAAGCCAAACACGAATCACACACGGTGAGTGCTCTGGCTTTTTCGTTACAGATTGTCAAAGGGATGAGGTAAAGCGGGCCGGTGTCCGATGCAATACAGTGACTCCCTCACGTCTGTTTTTATCAAAAGTACTTATTTGAGTGATAATGAATCCAAGTTCAACAAATTACAACACCCCTATAAAACGATGGAATGCCTCCAGTCCTTTTTCATCACACTTATAAACTCCAGCATCTTCGAGTACTTCGCAGAATACTTTTCCGACTTCCTGCTGAAGGATCTCTTCAACATTCTCCTCTGTGATGGATGTGTAATTTGGAAGGAATTCATCTACCCAGTCAGCGTGTTTTGCAATCTGTTCATTGCTGCGGATATCTTTTTTCTGTCAGGATGTAATCTTTCAGAAGTTCCATCTCTCCTTTTAATCTTGCAGGGAGAACAGCAAGTCCCATTACTTCGATAAGACCGATGTTTTCTTTCTTAATATGGTGCAGTTAGCATGTGGTGGTAGACACCAAGCGGGTGTTCTTCTGTTGTGATATTATTTCTCAATGTCAGGTCGAGTTCGTAGAGATCTCCACGCTTTCTTGCAATCGGTGTGATCGTGTTGTGCGGTGTACCGTCTGTCTCAGCGAATGATGAAAGCATCTTCATCTGTATAAGATCTCCATGCATTTAAAATGTGTTCAGCCAGATTCAAGTCAGAGGTTTTTACTTCTTTGCTCTGAAAGACGG
>ENA-OQET01001449-OQET01001449.1-human-gut-metagenome-genome-assembly--contig:-NODE-1449-length-10431-cov-3.911200_pt1 | contig 10431 bp, 8 predicted proteins | sample MGYA00242800_ERZ504645 | MGnify/ENA primary metagenome ERZ504645 (study PRJEB26092, sample SAMD00036308) | human gut metagenome | host: Homo sapiens | study: EMG produced TPA metagenomics assembly of... | reverse complement strand
AAGTAAAACGCATTAAAGCTTCTGCACCTATAAGATTTCTTGTATGTATATCAATAATTGGTTGGTAATAAACATCAAAATTCTTAAAATTGTGATCAACTGCATTTTGTAATCCAACGCGAATTTCTCTTCTTCGAATGAATTGTTTATATTTATCTTGTGTAAAGAAATAACAACTATTCTTTCCTTTTTTCTTAGCTTCGTTTAAAGCAAATTCTGAATATTTAATAAGTGTATCATAGTCTTTCATTTCTTTATCAATCTCAACAATCCCTACTGAAATCGTATAAACTATGCGATAATCACTCTCTTCTAAAGCAACCTCAACTGATTTTTTTAATTCATCATAAAGTTCTAAGATATCTTCTTTTGAGTGATTTGCTAAGTCCATAATTATAAAGCGACCATTTCCCAATTCGTAAATCTTTTGATTTTCATTGATACACGATTGCATACACCTAGAAAACTGTTTTAAAATTTCATCTCCACACTTTAAACCAAAACGCCCATTGATTTCTTCAAAATCATCAATACCAATTTGCATAAAATAACCTGTAATATTATTTTTACTTTTAGAAGAAATATACTCCTCTAAACTTGGTTCTCTTAAAAGTCCACTAATATTATCTGCTTTTTGTCTTTTTCCAATTTCATTAACACAACCAATAAGATATAAAGGTTTATTAAATTCATCTAAAATCACATCACCTCGACAATTGATCCAAACTGGATTATGTTGTCGATCTAACCAACGATAATGTAAACTATGCTCAGTAATTTCTCCCGATTTAATTTTATTGAACTCATCAAATAATAAAGGAAGATCGTCTTCATAAACAAAATAGTTATGGGCTTTTGTTGCATCACAAAAATGATAACTTGGCAAACAAAAACGATTTACGGCATGTTTTGAAATACTATAATAATCATTTTGAATATCAAAAAGATATAAATAATCATCCATACTTCGATTAAATAATTGAATAGCTTCTTCCAATTGTTCTCTTGAAAGATTTATTTTGTTTTTTTTCAAAATAGTTCCTCCTTATCCTTTTTTTCCTCTTTGTAAATGTTTTTCCTTTTTTCTTTCGTACATTAATGAATCCGCCAATCTAATGGTATGATTTAAATCAAAAGGACTATTATAGTCAAAGACACTTATTCCATAGGATAAACTGACATAATAAGGTAACTGGTATTTTTCATTAAAATATTGTGTTCTTTCTTGAATTAATGAATCAATATGAATAATAAAATCTTCATTTTTACAAGTAAACGCAATACCAAATTCATCGCCACCTAAGCGTCCAATAACAGCATGTGTTTGAAAAATATCATTTAGTATTTCACATACTATTTGAATTGCTTTATCTCCCTGGTCATGTCCAAATGTATCATTGATATATTTTAAATTATCTAAATCTCCTATAAAGAAATAAAGATTTTCAGAAACTTCTTTATATTCTTTATAAAGAAGTTTAATATTTTGAATCAGTCCTCGTCGATTATAAATATGAGTTAATTCATCTGTATTAGAAATACTATTTAGTTCTCTAACAATGGCATTGACATTTAAAGATATCCCAATTTGATTAGAAAGATATTCAAGTGTTTCTAAATCAAAATATGTACAATCCGTCACCAAAAAGCCATAAAAATTTTCATTAGAGTAAATGCTTGTAAGTATTTTATAAGGTTGCTTTGCAAGATTTAAAACATCTTTTAGTAACACATGTGTATTTTTAATAGGCTGTCTTTGGCCATTTTCTACATTTATAATTAATTCCATTGTTTTTGGCATGATAAATGGTCTAAATTCATAAGTCATAACAGGTGTTTCAAAAAGATAAAGCTGTGCATTATGAATACCTAGAGAAGGTATATTATCCGCAATAGCATAAATATCATCATTCAAAGATTCAAACAACATCCCTTTATTCACTTGTCCAATACTTCTCATTCTCCTTGTATAACGCTTTTCTTTTAACAAAAGAAGATAATTATAACTACTAATCATTTGTAAATAAATATATTGTTTAAAAGACTGGAGTTTTATTTTATCTTCCATGTTGAGGTAGTTTTCAGTATTTATTAAAAATGATAGACACAAAAAGAGTCTTTCTAAATCCAAATAACGAATATCATCTTCATTAAAAATCAAATTAATATAATCTCCTATTTGTTGATAAACGCAATGTTTCGTACAATCTTTTACCGAAAGATCCAATAAATAAGTAAGAAACTCCATACAGTTTTTTGATAATTGGAACTATAAACCAATTTATTATCAAAAACATATTGTGTCATTCCTTGAGCTATATATTCATTACTTTCTTTTTCAGCTCTACAAAAAAGAATAAATTCACCAATTTCAGTTTCTTCATGGTTTTCACAATCAACAGAAAGACGAGGAATAAAATGGGCATCTATATATTGATTTTGTGTAGAACCATTTTTATAAAGATCATAGCCTTGTTTTATTCCTAAATAAGCAATAAAAGAAGCATCCGCATGACAAGAAGCAAGCGGTGGAACCATATGTGTTGATTCTGGTTTATCATCAAAACCAGACACCATAATATCTTTACCTACACGTTTCCCTATTTTTTCTAATTCACGATATAAATAATAAGCAATATCATCCGTCACGCACATAATTCCATCTAATTCAGGATTTTCTTGAAGCCATTTATTCATTAAATTCCCTGAATCAATATTATAACCAGGTGTCGATAAAATATACTTTTCTTCAAAAAGCATATCATGACTTGATAAGGCTTCTTGATAGCCTGCAAGTCTTTGCTTTGCAGTAACCCCACTATCATAACCAGTAATAATTCCAATATGTTGACAATGATTTTTTTCAATCATATAACTTACAGCATCATAAACAGCTCTTTTGTTATTATAGACAACAAAAGGATAATCTTTTATTTGTGAATTTAAAGTAACTACTGGTATATGAAAATATTTTGGAAAAGCCTCTCTTGTTTTTTGATCCGTACGACAAATACTTGAAGCGGGAATAACTAAAAAATCTAAATCTAAATAATTTGCAAAAGCATAGACATTTGCTTTTTGATAATCAGAAGATTGTACAAACTTTACATTTGGATCAACTGAACCACCAAAAAAGATAACAAGTTCTATTCCCAGTTCTTTACACGCTTCATTTGCTCCTCGGCATATTTCCATATTATAATCAGAGGCACTTGTAATCATAAGTCCTGCTTTAATTGAGTGTTCCATTTTTTCACCTCTCATTTTCATCAAATTATAACACAACCTATAAAAAAGATAAAAAAAGACCAAATGGCCTTCAAATAAATTCTACAAGTCTTTGTACAAATTTCAGAATATTATTGTCAAAAAATTATTTAAGGAAGAAAAACCTGTTCATGATTTGTCTATGATGTTTATTATATTTTTTCTTAAATAAAATCAATTTATTCTTATCAAAACAAAATAAAAGAAATTACATTGTTAAAAAACTTAATTAACCATCTGACACATTTTTTAATTTAACACCGTTATTATCACTTTAAACCGAGGAGTATAATCTATCACTTTTTTAAAATATTATATACTTGTCTTAAAGAGGTGGATACTATGGCTAAAAATCAAAAAAGGATTCTTTAATTCCTTTAACTAGAAAATATGCAAATCTCATAAGTCATGATAAATAAAATACCATTCATACAATAAGTTATACATAGGTATTCATCTTGCTTACCCCTTTATCATCATATATGATTACACTAAAAAAATATCAAAAAAGATGTGATTTTTAAAATCACACCTTATTCATCCTCTAATAAAACTTCTCCATTAGATTCAATTATTTCTTTATAACGATAATAAGAATCTTTTAATTTTCTTTCTAGCGTACCATGTCCATCATTAAAACGATCTACATAAACAAAACCATAACGTTTTTTCATTTCACCAGTACCAGCTGATACAACATCAATTGGTCCCCAATATAAATAACCTCGACAATCAACACCATCTTCAATAGCATCATTAACATTCTTTAAGTGTTCTTCAATATAATGAACTCTGAAATCATCATGAATTTCACCTTTTTCATCAATATTTTCATCTAAACCAACACCATTTTCTACAATTAATAATGGTAAATGATAACGATCATATAAAACATTTAAAGTATAACGTAATCCTACCGGATCAACAGCCCATCCCCAAGGTTGAGGTGCTTTATCTTTAAGATATGGATTATCACGGCATGTAAGTCCACCTGTATCTACTTTTAAGTTCACATCACGATCAAATGTTGTTGAACGATAATAACTAAATGATAAGAAATCAACTGTATTTTCTTTAATCAATTTTAATTCTTCATCACTAAATTCTACATTTACTTGATCTTCTTTCCATACTTTCTTTAAATAAGTTGGTACAATACCTAAGCAGAATGGATCTGCCATAAAGAAAATATTCATACGTTGAGCATCTAAAGTTCCAACAACATTTAAAGGATCACAGTTATATGGATAAGTAGCTACTGATGAAGCTGTCATCATACAGCCAATTTGGTAATCTTCACTAATTTCATGTCCTAATTGAACTGTTTTCGCATTTGCGACTAAGATATTATGATACGCATCCCATTGATCTTGTTTTGTAGTTGAACCAATTGGATCACTAGGATCTTTAGGATCTTTAATTGTTAAAACCCCGCCAGCAACAAGCGGCATTCTAAATAACGCATTGACTTCATTAAATGTAAGCCAGAATTTAACTTTTCCTTTATAACGTGTAAAAACAGTTTTTACATAACGTAACCAAAAATCAATTAATTGAGGATTAGACCATCCACCATATTCAGTAATTAAATGTAATGGTGTTTCATAATGTGATAAAGTAATGACAGGTTCCATTCCTAATTCATTCATGCATGCAAACATATCATCATAATAAGCAAGACCTGCTTCATTTGGTTCAAGTTCATCCCCATTAGGGAAAATTCTTCCCCAAGCAATAGAAGTTCTAAAACTATTGAATCCCATACCTTTCATTAATTTTAAATCTTCACGGTAACGATGATACCCATCTACGGCATCATGTGATAAATAAACTTTATCAGAATTTAATTTCATTTCATATTTTTTCTTATCTTCATTCCATTGAATACCAGGATCTTTAGACATAATACCTACAAGTACATCTGTAACGTTTGGTTGTTTCCCATCTTCCAACCAAGCACCTTCATATTGGTTAGCAGCAATAGCGCCACCCCATAAAAAATCTTTTGGAAAACTCATTTTCTCTACCTCCGTTTTTCTAAATGTATTATAGCACTTAGTAAACAAGGAACTTTTTCATTTCATAATTTGAAAAAATAAGAATTATATTTAATTTTTTTAATCTATGATTTAAAATATTCTTCTATTTCTTTTTCTTCATCTTCAGGAATTTCTAAAAATTGAATTGCTTCTTTAAATGTCATTTGCAATTTTGTCATCATTTTTCTTACATATTCTATATTCTTTCTAATTCTCTCTTTTTGTGTCCCTTTTTTTGTCCCTTTTTCCAACGCTTCTAATTCGATAACTTCTCCTAAATTACACATATCTCTCATCCTTTCTTCAAATTCTTCATCATCCAAGCCATATCCTTTTATTACTTCATTCTTTTCTTGATAATTCAATGTATTATTCAATAATGCGCCTATAGGCATTAGTATTTCATCATAGCTTTCATACTTATCATTAGGACTATGTCCTTTGCTTAAGTATATCATAAGTTGTTCTTCTTTATCATAATTTTCTATTTTTTCTTCATAATTTCCACTTAAATGATTTTCTGCTATTTTGAGTTGATTGATACAGCCATCTTTACTCTTTGTAGCTTGTGGCATGATCCAAAATGAATACACTTTTTTTTCATTCCATCATAATTTTCACTATCATATTCTCTTCCCCATTGACTGGAAATCATTCTTGAGCTATAAGCGATGCTTCTTGTGACAAGATGATATTTTGTATAAGGATTGTTTTGAATTTCAATATTAATGTAGACTCTTTTGGTTGATTGATCTAGCTGTGGTAAATCGATATAGAAATAAATATCATAGCACATCAATCCTTCATCTTTGATAAAAGCTTCTTTATCCATTAAATGAAAATGAGGATTGACGATTTTATCACCAATACGGACTCCTTTAATTAGCTTTTTTATTTCATCTAATGAAAGATGTTTGGCTTCTTCAACAAAACAAGAAATGATTCTTGCAAGCATATACGGATGTCCTATCAGCATTTTACAATACTGATCATACATGATTGTTTTATTAGAGCTTGTTATAAAATTTAATTGTTGCATAAGTAGTTCCTCCTACTATATATATCGTTTACTTTTTTTACTTTTTTTCTCATTTTTTTGTTAAAAAAAGGGAAAAAAAATTGGAAATTTCATTCCATTAATCTACTTAATATTCTTATTTTGACAAAAAAAGAAGAATCAAACGATTCTTCTAATATTTATAGAAACCTTCTCCTGAAGACATACCAAGTTTTCCTTCATCAATATATTTCTTTAACATTTTAGCCATCCCTTTAAAATTATATGGAGCTAAAAATGATGGTACTTTTAAATACATTGAAACAATATTATAAGCTGTTGTAAGACCAACTGTATCTAAAATTTGGAAAGGTCCTTTAGGAGCACCTGTACCAAGTGTCCAAGCTTTATCAATACTTTCAGGATCGCTTATACCATTTACATAAAGATCCATTCCTGAAAATAATAAAGGAACAAGCATTGAATTTAATAAATAACCTGATTTTTCTTTTCTTACAGGTAAAGGAATCATACGTATTTCTTTAGCAAAATCCATAATCAAATCAAAATATTTTTGATCCGTTTGTTTTTGTGCCATGACTTCTGTCATATTATTTTTCCAAATACTATTTGCAAAATGTAATGATAAATATTTTTCTGGACGTTTTGTATATTTAGCGAACTTCGATGGTAATAATGTAGATGAATTCGTAACGATAACTGTCTTTTCAGGTAATAAATCTGCCATTTTTTTATAAATATCTATTTTTTGTTCTACATTTTCAGCCATTGATTCAATAATTAAATCGGCATCACTGACTGCTTTTTGTAAATCTAATTCTAATTTAATATTTTCATAGGCCTTATTAGCTTTTTCTAAACATTGTTCTTTATCAAAATCTTCATAATCACTAATACCCATGGCCCAATTTTGAGGTGTCTTTCCTTTATCGCTATCCATTAAAGTAATCGTAGCATGATAAACCTCTTTTAAATGATCTAATTTAGGCTGACATCTTCCTATACTTCCTTCACTTCTAAGCCAAATCGTTACATCAAAACCACAATAAGCTGCTTGATAAGCAATTTGACTTCCTAAAACGCCTCCACCAATAACAACAACATTTTTAATTTCCATAGATTCATCCTCCTACCTTTATTTTATCATTTTGTTAAATTATTCACAAAAGATTTTTTACTTTTAGTTTGAACTACATATAAAAAAGAACCCTATTTCTAGGATTCCTTTATACTATTCAGCTTTTGTTGAATTTACTTCTTCAAACATTTGAGGAATTGCATGTTTATCTTCTTTGTTTTTATATTTGAAGTAAACAACTGTTAATAATGAACATACTATTAAGATTCCTGCAAACACTGCAATTTCAACTGAAATTGAAGGAGCTGTCATACTAATTGTTTTTCTAAATCCATCTACACTATAAGTATATGGTACAAATTTATGAATAGCTTTGTAGATAGCTGGACCTGTATCTAATGGATAAGTACCAGCTGAACCACCTAAGTTAACAATCATGAATACAAGTAATAAGAAGTCACCAATAAATCCAGTTGTTAAACTTAACAACATAACGAGTGACATAAATGCCGCCGATACGAGAATTGCAAGTAAGTATGTTAAACCTAAATTAACAGGTTCAAATCCATTAATTAATCTTAAAGCAGTAACCATTACGATAGCTGCTAATGTAGAAACTGTATACATAACAGTTGCTTTACTTGCCCAATATTTCCATGCATTTTCAGCTTTTTTAATACCATGTCTAATTGGATACATTAAAGCAAATGCTAAGCATGTTACATATAAACCAACTGACATCATATAAGGAGCCATTGCATGACCGTTATTTTCAACTTTAGAAATTTCTTTATGACTTGTTTCAACAGGAGTAGCTACCATATCAGTAGTTTTATCTGTTGAATCAATCTTACTTTCTTCTGCACCAGATTTTAATGCACCATTTAAAGTAGTTACACCATCAGCTGCACTCTTAATTCCATCACCTAAAGTATCAGAACCAGCAGCCAACTTACTAGCACCATCACTAATTTGACCAGCACCATCAGATAATTGATTAGCACCATTCATTAATGTAGCATTATTACTTACTAATGTTGAAGTACCTGTAGCCAATTGATCAACACCACTTGTTAAAGCTGTAATTCCTTTAGTTAATTCAGGAACATTACTGTTTAATTTTGAAGTACCATCAGCTAAAGCAGTAGCACCACTTGTTAAAGCTGTATTGTTATCAGCGATTTGTGTTAAACCTTTTTGTAAACTATCCACACCAGCTGTATAAGCTTGAACACCTGCAACTAAAGCATCTTTAGAATCAACAGTTACTTGTTTAATATTTCCATCATTGTCAACAGTTACATATTTACCACCATTAACTTTTGCATTCACTTCATTTAATCCAGCTTGGACTGTTTGAGTTCCACTTACTAATCCTGTAGGAACTTTTGTACCATCTGTTAAAATTCCACCATTAAGAGCTGCATCCAAATCATTTAAACTTGATTTAGTTGAACTAGATAATGTATTAATTGCTGTAGATGCACCTGTTGTATAAGTAGCAACAGAATCCATATATGAAGCTACACCGTCTTTATATTTATCTACAGGGAAATAATTTGTTAAACCATAAGCAACGATTTCTGCTCTTGACATTCCACTAGTTAATAATTTACTAGCAATTCCTTGTTTTTTAGCATCACCACTTGCATTTAATGTTTTAATTAATGCAGCATAATTATCTAATGATGTTTTCCCATCAGATAATTGAGTCAATGAATCTTGACTTGCTGCCATAGTTTTTTTGGAAGTTTCAAGATTTTCTTGTAATTTTTTTACACCATCAACTACTTGTTGATTTCCTACAACTAATTTTTCAGCACCTTCACCTAATGCTTTAACACCTGCATTTAATGCTGTGTTATTTTCAACCAATTGATTCGCACCAGCTAATGCTTGACTTACACCTGCTGTATAATCACTAACACCTTTATTTAATGCTTGAGTGCCAGTATTTAAATCACTTACACCACTAGCTAATGTAGGAGTAGCACTACCTAAAGTACCAACACCTGTTTTTAATTGGTAAATACCATTATTTACTGTAACGACACCATTTGTGTAATCTTTTAAACCTTTAGTTAAAGTATTTGTACCATCTTTAAATGTTAAAGAACTACTTGCTAATACTTTTAAGTTATCACTAATTGTTTTGTTACCATCTTCTAATTGAGTCATACCATCAGATAATTGTTGAGTACCATCGCTGGCTTCAGCAAATCCCATCTGACATTGTTCCAATTGAAGTAAAGATTGTTTCAGCATATGTTTTTGTTACTGAAGCTGAAACTTCAGCTTTAATTTTTGCGATTGCTGAATTCATCCATTTTTGATGCAACATAGTTTGTACCTGGATTTGTTGTATAATTTAAAACCATCTTTTTTAGGATTTTTTTAATCCAACAAAGTTGTTTGCATTCTTTGAAAAATTTACTTGGAATTGTAATGACCATATAATAGTCACCATCTTTTAGACCCTTATTTGCTTCTTTAGAATTTACAAAATGGAAATCTAATGAATCGTTGTCTTTTAACTTATCAACAAGTTCTTTTTGGAATTCTTCACGAGGGAGGCTAATTGCTTTCTCTCGAAATTGCGGACCATATAAATCTCCATTTTTTCTCGGATTTGGTCCAATAGGAAATTGCCTTGTTGGAATCAAAATCGACACCTGCGCCCAGAAAATAACAGATTCCGAGCATGTGTTGTGCAAGTGAGTTTTCTTTTTTATCTCCAACCTCTAACAGTCTGATAGCAAGATATCAAATCTTGCTTAATATCATCAAATTACCTCACCAGTAATTAGCGCTTCTGCACAGTTCCCCATTGCATAACTCAATAATTTCCAATCAACAGTAGATTCCACTGCCTTGATCAGATATTCTCGAGGATCCAGAGTGCCGCCTTCTTCGTATCTCGAGCTCAACAACTCTAAGGCCAAGTTAAACTGATCATTCGGGTTTGCAGAACTCAATAGCTCATTTTCAGCAGATTCACGAAGCTCGCTACCGAAAACTGGATGGCTAGT
>ENA-OQET01001448-OQET01001448.1-human-gut-metagenome-genome-assembly--contig:-NODE-1448-length-10437-cov-3.848885_pt1 | contig 10437 bp, 11 predicted proteins | sample MGYA00242800_ERZ504645 | MGnify/ENA primary metagenome ERZ504645 (study PRJEB26092, sample SAMD00036308) | human gut metagenome | host: Homo sapiens | study: EMG produced TPA metagenomics assembly of... | reverse complement strand
AGATTTGCATTCGATATGGAGAAAGCTCACTTCTTCGACAAAGAGACAGAGCTTACTATCACAAACTAATTCTCGTCGAATCATAAAAACAGAATGTAACCCCGGGGGATATGATTTCCCGGGGTTTTCTTTTTATTTCACTAGTTTTATTTTACATTAGAAAGGACGCTTTTTATGAAAATACAGCAAACAATTCAAAAATGTCTGGATGACTGGAACCGGATCAGCGGTCTTGATTTCTGTATTCTGGATGAAAATGACCAGATATACATTTCCACAGGGGATCGCCGGCTTCCTTCTTCTGAAAAGCTTGCTCAGTTCCGGGAGGATCCTGCCTTATGCATCTCCAATCACAGCTGCAGTCTGTACAAGCTGAACAACGCACCTCAGAGCAATATGCTTCTGATCGTATGGGGCTCCGGAGAGCAGACTTCTACCATCGGAGAGCTTGCTGTCTGCCAGGTAGAAAGTCTCCTAACCGCCTATACGGAAAAAACAGACAAGAACTCCTTTATGCAAAATCTTCTCCTGGACCGTTATTCCCAGGTAGAAGCTTTTAACAAGGCTGCCCGTCTTCATATTACACCTTCCGCCCGCCGTGCGGTATTTCTTGTGGAAACCAAGCAGCACAAGGACGAAAATGCCCTGGCTACCATCCGCAACATCTTTTCTGCCCGTACACGAGATTTTATCACTGCACTGGATGATTCCGGCATCATCGTAGTACGTGAGCTTCAGAGCACCGAAAGCTACGAAGAACTGGATGGTATCGCCTGCATGCTGGTGGATATGCTCAATACAGAGGCTATGACCTCTGCCTGGGTTTCCTACAGCAATGTTGCAGATGATATCATGGAGCTTTCCGATGCCTACAAGGAAGCCCGCACTGCTCTGGAGGTCGGCAAGATCTTTTATGCTGACAAAAACGTTTTCGGTTACAACCGTCTGGGCATCGGACGTCTGATCTATCAGCTTCCCACTCAGGTCTGCAACATGTTCGTAGGCGAGATCTTCGGAGAAGAATCCCTGGAATCTATTGACGACGAAACCCTCAATATCATCCGGACCTTCTTTGAAAATAACCTGAACCTTTCTGAAACCTCCAGACAGCTCTATGTGCACCGGAATACTCTGGTGTACCGTTTTGAAAAGCTACAGAAGCGTTTTGGCCTGGATATCCGTACCTTTGAGGATGCACTGGCCTTCAAGCTTGCCATGATGGTGTCCGATTACATTACCTATTCCGGAAATCATGGAAAATAGATTCTGCTCGTAAAAATCCATCCAAAATGCAGGAACACCAAAAAATCCCCGGAAACAGCAGATAATGTCTGTTTCCGGGGGTTCTTTATTTCAGCAGCATCAGATGCTCCGGTGGAAAATACAGATATTCCGGAAGATCTTTGTCCGGATCCTCCGTAAAGCTGTTTTTGGGACGCATCCACCATAATCCGGCAGCATTCTCTTCCGCTTTGTTTCGGATCATATACTGATGTTCAAATGTAGTTTCTATGTATTGGTCTACCCGTACTGCCATACAATTCTCACCCGGCTTTGATTCCGGGCGGATCCAGTGGCCGCGGATCCCTACATGGGTAATATCCTCATCTACATTTTCTTCGGTATGGAGCTTCATTTTCCAGTCCGCCGCATAGATCTCGTGAGGTCCCAGCCTCTCCGCTCTGGAAAAATTCTTACAGCCGGTAAGCTTTGCTGCCTCCAGAAGTCCCGGTCTCTCAAACAGCTGCTTTGTCTCCCCTGTCACAAGGATTCTGCCTTCATGTACAATGGAAAGCTCCCTGCAGAATTTATAGGCCTCATCTCTGCTGTGTGTCACAAGGATCATATCTCCCGGATAGTCCTTGAGGAAATCCTGCATCTCCCGCTGGAGCACATCCTTCAGGTAACCGTCCAGTGCGGAAAACGGCTCATCCAGAAGAATAGCTTCCGGCTCTCCAATCATCATTCTGGCCAGTGCCACTCTCTGCTGCTGTCCGCCGGAAAGCTGTGAGGGCAGGCGCTTCTCCAACCCCTCCAGATGATATCGCCGGATCAGATCTGCCACTTTTTCTCTGGCGGAGGATTTTTCCCCACGATAACCGCAGCGGATGTTCTGTTCCACTGTCATGGTTGGGAACAAGGCATAATTCTGAAACAGATATCCGATTCGCCGCTTCTGCGGTTTCAAATTGATCCCCTTTTCAGAATCAAACACTGTTTTTCCATTGATGACGATTCTTCCCTTATCCGGTGTTTCGATCCCTGCAATACAACGTAAGGTCATGCTTTTTCCGCTGCCGGAAGCACCAAGAAGCCCAATGGATGCCGAACTGCCTTCAAAAATTCACCTTCAGGGAAAAAATCACGGAAGTTTTTTTTCGATATTTACTTTGACTGCCATCAGATCCACCTTCTTGTCTTCATTCCTCTTCCGGATACGATATTGATCAATGCCACGATCACAAAGGATATCAGCACGATCACAATGACCCAGAATCCTGCAGTTCCGTAATTTCCGGCTGCTGTCTCTGATGCAATCGCAACAGAAACTGTTCTGGTTTTTCCAAGGATATTTCCGGCAAGCATGGAGGTTGCGCCATATTCTCCGATCGCGCGTGCAAATGCCAGCACTGTTCCGGATGCGATCCCCGGTCCTGCCGCCGGCATGACTACTCGCCAGAATATCCGGCTGTCGCTCATCCCCAGAGTCTGACCTGCATGGATAAGATTTATATCCACCTGTTCAAAAGCAGCCCGTGCATTGCGGTACATCAGCGGAAATGCGATCACTGCCGCTGCAATCACACAGCCCTTCCAGGTCTGCACGATCTTAATATCAAAATTATCCAGAAGAAAGCTTCCGAAGGGCCTTTTCAGGCTGAAGATCAGAAGCAGAAAAAATCCAGCCACTGTAGGAGGAAGTACCAACGGAAGAGTAAGGATCCCGTCCAGTACTGCTCTGGCTCCCGGCTTCAGTTTCATAATCTTTCGGGCACAGAATATTCCCAGAAAAAAAGCGATCACTGTCGCTGCCAGACCTGTTTTTAAGGAAATCCACAGAGGACTCCAGTTTATTTTGCTCAAAAATTCTGCCATATTTCATTCCTGCGTCAGCATTTACTGTGTTTCAGTATTTACTGCCGATTTTCTACATCATGCTCATTTGGATGTGCTGTCTGCGGAAGCTGTACTGTCCTCAGCCTCATATGCTGTAAATCCATAGTCCTCAAATACCTTGATTGCTGCGTCAGACTCCACATAATCAAGAAAAGCCTCTGCTGCCCTGGTATCGTCTTCCGATGCTTCCTTGTCCTCGATAAGTCCCACAGGATAAAGAACCGGCGTCTTAAGGCTGTCTGCCGGCGCCTCTGCGATGATATCTACTTTATCAGTAACAGATGCAGCATCTGTCGCATATACAACACCAACCTCATTACTTCCTTCACTGACTGCTGCAAGTACATCCGTTACATTCTTGCACTCGTTGATCTCCATTTTGTTTACATCGTCCATGATTCCAAGATTGTTAAAGATCTCACGGGCGTACTGTCCCACCGGAACATCCTCTCCTGCAAGCGCCATATTCTCAGCGTCTGTGATATTCTCGAATCCTGTTACCTTTGTCTCTCCGTCCTTTGGTCTGATCAGAACGACTTTGTTCTCAAGAAGATCCTTAACGGTGTCTTCCTTTGTCAGTTTTTCCTCTGTGAGGGCATCCATCTGTTTATCTGCTGCTGAAAAAAAAAGATCACAGCGTGCACCTTCCTCGATCTGTGTCTGCAGTGTACCTGAACTGTCTGCACTGTAATAGATCGTTACATTCGGATAAAGCTCATTGAAATCCTTCTGGATCTCCTCCATGGAATTGCTGAGGCTGGCAGCAATAAATGCATAAACCTCTCCCTTCAGGTTCTCATCACCTTTCGCTTCTGTGTCTGCCGCAAAAACAGTTCCGGTCATAAGGCCTGTTGTTAAAATTCCCGCGGTAAGGGCTGCTAAGATTTTTTTCTTCATCTTTTGTTTCCCTCCTTTTCCGTTTCGTTCAGTTTTGTTTAGTTTTGAATGGTTTTGTTTAATTTTACCGAAAGGAAAGTTTCTTGTCAAGCTATAAGGCATTGCTGTTTTTCTCTACAAGTGCTATCATAAATACATAGTTGACAAGCCAGGCGGATGTTCACGATCCGCTTCGTTTCTTATCATGAGTGGCTTACAGCACTCCTGATACAGACAAATCCCACACAAGGTTCATTGCTCTGCACAACGGAAGCAGAGAACTTGCCTGATCCGGTTCATTCAATATTCAAAAAAAGGAGACTTACTTATGAAACTCAGTGCACGTAATCAGTTAAAAGGAAAAATCATCAACATCAACCAGGGAGCTGTAAATTCCATCGTTTCCATCGATATCGGTGGTGGAAATATCATCACTGCTACCATCTCCTGTGCGGCGGTGGAAGAACTTGGACTGAAAGTAGGCTCTGATGCTTACGCAGTTATTAAGGCAACCAATGTTATGGTAGGTATCGATGAATAAAGTCTACACAGCACAGGAAGTTGCAGATAAACTAAAGATCAAAAAATCCACAGTATATGACCTGATCAAACGCGGAGAGCTTTCCTCCTCCAAAGTCGGCAAACAGCTGCGGGTCAGCGAGGAACAGCTGTCTCAGTATCTTAAGGGTTCGGAATGTTCTGCGTCTTCTGCTCAGTCTTATGATCACCAGCCGGAGAGTTCTCTTTTGAAAAGGGATTATCTTCTGCATTCCAGTGGACTGATCATCAGCGGACAGGCTTCTCCGGCTCTGGATCTTCTCCTGAATCAGCTTCCCACACACCCGGACAATCTGCCTGTTCTGCAGTCTCACATGAATACCTACAACGGACTGTATTCTCTCTATTTTGAAAAAGTCCACATTGCCTGTGCATCCGCCTCACCGGAAGATATCCATAGCCTTATACCCGGTATCCCACTGACTGTGATCTCTCTGTGTCAATATCCCGTCGGCTTCTATGTAAAAAAAGAAAATCCCAAGAATATCCGGGGATTTTCTGATCTTACACGGGCAGATATTATTTTTGTGAACCGCGAAAAAGGAAGCAGCCGTCGCATCCTTCTTGACCGTACACTTCTGTCTTCCGAAATTTCACCGGATTCCATATCCGGATATCGAAATGAGCTTGTTACCGATCACTCCACGGCTGCTGCAGTGGCTGGCGGACAGGCAGACATAGCTCTTGGCGAGGCCTGTGTAGCGAGAAACTTTCCGGAGCTGGATTTTCTTCCTGTTTGCCAGGAATCACTCTTCCTGGTTATGCAGACCAAAAATCTGAGCACCCCCGGCTTTCAGGCCGTAGCGGAAACCATTGCATCCGAACCTTTCCGCCGGTTTTTAGCTCTTCAAACCGGATACGATACTACTGACACCGGAAATATCCGGCATATTTAGGGCTAAGAAAAACGCTTATGTAAAAAATTCTTCCGCAACCATTTCTTTGATAATACAAAATCAGCCAGCACGTCAATGATCACTCCTTATTTTTGCCCAATTAAGGAAGTTTCTTGATCCTATGACTGCTGGCTGATCTTTATTTATTCAGATATTGATATACTCTTGAAGAAATCGAACGGATTCCATGCAGTAAATGATCTTCGGAAGCACCTTCTGAAAATATACATAATACATAATTTGTTTTCTTTCCATAGACGATTGCCATATCATGCTGAACTGAGCTTGTCTCACCAGTTTTGTTCGCGCATACTATACCTGTCGGAAGACCTGATGGAATTTTGTATCGTTTCGTCTGATGCAGTAAAAGATTTAGCATTTCTCTGGAATACTGTTGAGAAACACACTGACCTCGATAGATTTTTTCTAAGAGTATCCCACAATCTTTTGCAGATGCCGTGTTACGCCAGCCATCACTGCTCCAGGCAGAAGAAGACGGATGCAGGGAACTGTGACAACCGGTATTTTTGTAACCGTTCTTTCGAAGATATTGGTTCACTACAGCCGTTCCTCCTACAAAGCTTCCGCCTCCCTGACGCCTTACCAGTTCATTATAACATTCATTATCACTGACGGTGATCATATCCCACAGCAAGCTGTACACACCGGAGCTGTATTGCATTTTTCCCTGACGGATCTGATCATAGACCGACGCCATCACAAATGCCTTGATCGTACTTGCCGGATACATTTCCCGATCATTTATGTTTACAACATTTCCTGTTTTCAGATCTTTTATATAAACAGACCAGTCTCCACCGTAGGCAGAAACAAAGCTCTCCAATTCCGATTTAAATGCACTTAAAGCATACTCTGATCTTGTACTTTTTCTTCCCTGCCAGTCCACATACTGACCATCCGGTGTTTTCATATTTTTCGCAATAGTTCCGTTCGATTTCAGGTAATAACCATCTTTCCACCGGTTCACCAGCATTTTTCCATTTTGGTCTACATAATATTGCTGGCCCTCACAGGTTACCCACCCTGCCTTCTGTACCATTCTTCCGTTATCATTGCCAAAATAATAAATTCCGTTAAACTTTTTTCCCTGAACTGTTTTGTTCACTTTATGAAAAGACGGACGCATGCAGATTCTTCCGGTTCCATAGAAATAATAATAACCACCTTTAAAATTACGCCCACCGAATCTTCTCTGTCTTATATAGCGTATTGTTCCACGATCAGCCAGTTTTCCGTACGCTTCCACATAATAAATGCCTGCGATAATTTTTTTGCCCCGTACCTTCTGTTCAGCTACGTTTACAAAGCCACGCTCTCCCTTTGAAATTCTTCCATTGAAGTCTGTGATGTGGTATTTATCAAAGCGGACACCAGAAACTGTCTTTTTATCGAAATAATAAACGGATTGCTTTCTCAAAAGTTTTCCGTTTTTATCAAACATATAAAATCCTGTTTTTAAAAACTCTGTCTTTGGGATTGACAAATAACGTAATCCGGTAAGTTTTCGCTTCTTAGAATCTTTCAAATACCAATTCCCGCCAGATTTCTGAAGATAATTTCCACTGTTATCCCAAAATCGTACCGTTCTTTCAGCAGCCTCGACCTTTATCTCTGTACTTCTGGCACCAATAATACATCCAAAAACCACTACTAATATCAACCAATATATACAAACTGTTTTTTTTGCTTTCATACTTTAACAAGACCTGCCACAGACGATGGCAGGTCTTTCTCCTTTATCTTTATTATCCTATTTTCACACAGATGTTCTGGATCAGGCGGTTGTATCCGCTTACCTTTTTCAGCCATTCCAGCGCTATGGACACTGCCAGTGAAGCCAGCAGAAGCGTCAGTGTATTGGTCAGAAAATATCCACTCACATACACAAAAGAAGATTTTCTTATAAATGTATGTATCAGAAATATATTCATGGAATGTTTTCCGAGGAACAATAAAATCTGTCGCACTCCCGGAATGACATTAATAAATTCGCAGCAAAATGCCATAAATACAATTGGATACACACCCCAGTGGATCTCACTGTATACCGTCAGCGGCAAAGTTCTGTACGCTTTATACAAAATAAACACCGCAAGAAGCTCCAGAAGAAATTTGAAAACATGCTTCATTCCAGCATTCCATATCTTAAACCATCGGTTAAACAGATCATACTTGGCTACACACATTCCCATGAGAAATACCGGTAAAAATGCATAAATACCCGTAATTCCCATAACCTCCAGGGAAATTATCCGTGGAAATGCTGCAACAGCCACAAGAATAAATACCAGATATTCTTCCTTTATCATAAACAGTGGCACGCAGATGATAAAAATGATCGCCGCACTCATATACCACCAGGTTCCGTTCAGAGTCGAAGTTCCGAAAAGTTTCGCCAGACCAAAAAAATCCAGCACCATTGCGCTAACACCTTTGGCAATATTTCCGTTTCCGAAATATCTGGCCACGGCATAGCCGTTATAAAGCTGTGAGCTCACAACAGAAAGCCCCCATATAATCCAGAACCCTCCCATTGTTTTTATCAGTCTTTTGGCTGTCCACTTGCCAGGTGTAGAATTATTTTTTCTGTAACTGAGATACAGTCCGTATCCGGAAATAAATGCATAGATCGGTACACAGATCTTAAATGTTCTGCACAGATACATGATCCGATCTGCTGAAAACGGAGTGAAAACAACATTCAGCCCCTCAAATCTATCTTGACTCAGATACATATGATGGAACAGCATTATAACAATGGCAATGCCCTTCATCGCCTGAGAATTATATTTATCAAACTTTATTGCCTGCTTTCCTTCCAAAATCCAACCTCCATATTACCGATTCTCGATGATCCTCTCATAAACTCGTTTGGAACAGTTACGGTCATTAAATGCAAAGGTCTCATCCATTCGTTTCCGATATTCCTCTTTCATCTGACAGCCGTCTGCCATATATTCGATGATCCGGTCCACAGTTCCGTCCAGTGTATGCTCCACCTCTCCGAAGCCATCTCTCTCATAGTCAAAGTATCCCTCTGTGTAGGAATGCGCGCCACTGAAAAAGCTGTCTCTGTCAAACTGGGAGTATACGATGGGTTTTCTCAGGTATGCAAAATCAAAGGCAACCGAAGAATAGTCCGTGATCATCAGATCTGTCTGGGCAAAAATGTCCTTGTAGGAATAAGACGAATCCATAAATTTTACCCGTGGATCATGGCGGAACATATGCAGGCCGTCAATGGTATTTGGGTGAGGCATGAAGCAGATGGTATATCCGTATTTCTCTGCCGCTCCCAGAAGTTTTTCGTTGTTGAGAAGATCATCATAAAAATGGAAATATTCGCTTTCCTGAAATTCTTTTCCAAGCTGCCATACTCCTCTGGCATCGGTTCCTGAGGAAAGGCTCTTGCGCCAGGTAGGCATCACCGTCACATACTTGCGTTCATCATGGACCAGACGGTCATAACGCGGCATTCCCGTAAGCCAGATATTTTTTTCCGGATAAAAATAGTCATAGGTAAAGGCAGAATCATACTCCGGCTTTGTGCTGACGATAAATCCGAAAAGATTACGGTTGTATTTGTTCAGCCACTTGGACTGGTTGTCTTTGGTCACACCATGCTGTAAAAATACCAGCTTTTTGTCATAGATGATATCGCGGTACAGATACTCCAGCTTTCCAAAAGGATTGATCACCGGTTTGTTAGCCTGGGAGGACAGTGAAAATTCATTCAGCAGGAACAGAAGCTTATGCTTCCAGGAGAAAGGCTCCACAACCTTTCCAAGCTTCTTCATTTCCACATAATCCTGTGTATCCTTGTTGACTACAAAGTACGGCTCCACCGTAGGGTCCGGATTGGCGCAGAGATAGCGGAACATCACTTCGCCGTTGTCATCTCCGCGTGTTGTACGATCGGAGATCAGCCAGATCTGCTTTTTCTGCTTTGCCTTCTGCATCTCGTAGAGCTTACGTACGAGAACTGCCTTTTTTCCGGCCTTTCCCTGAGAAATATTGCTTTGGTGCGTTTTTTCTTCAGCTGTTTCTCCCTACTCTGACTGTATGGCTCTACCGTTACTTCATACTGATGGCCCAGAACCTTTGCATCTTCCTGATCCTCTCCACGGATCATCCGGACCTTTTTCGATTAAGACTACAGAAGCTTATCCTCTATATGCAGGAAAGCGGCAGCTTCTTTGTCAAATGGCACATATTTTCCGTAGGAAATATTGTACACTTTATTTATATGTCCATCTGTGCCTGTGCCCCAGCTGATAAACTCCCGGATCTCGGAAAGCGGAATGTCCACGATATACAGCTTCTCAACGGCACTTTCTTCTCTGCACCAGCCGGTTCTTTCCAGTGTATATTTCCATCTGGCTTCATAGGTGTTGCCACCAGTCATCATATATGCACGGTTTGTCCTGCTCACAGGCTCCACAATGGAAAATTCACAGTGCAGCTGGTCCTTTTTTCCGGCTGGAATATCTTGACACGGAGATTGTCATATATGGGATTCAGGATCGTGTCTGCCTGATCCGGAAAATTTTTTGCATATATCCGGATAATATTTTCGGAGAAGATATACTTTGTTTGCCCTGCTGATATGCTGATTGGACATCACGATCTCCGGAAACTCCATCTGCTTCAGGAAGCTTTCGATACCTTCCTCATATCTGCACATTTTTCTCTTCATCAAGCTTCTCGTTATCAAATATGATATCAGCTAATTTTTGCGCTGTAATACAGCAGCACATAATCTGCAATTTTTTCATGAACAGGAGTTTTCATTTTATTCTGCAGTCTGCGATCTTTCGGGAAAAATTCCTGATAAAATACCTCCAGCTGGTCCGGATCCTGCAGCATATTCTTCCAGTCCTCCACCATGAGATGGTCCGCAAGGATCTGCACATAGATATCTTCCCCTGAAGTCACTCCCAGACTCCGGCAGCTTACAACGGACTGATAT
>ENA-OQET01001445-OQET01001445.1-human-gut-metagenome-genome-assembly--contig:-NODE-1445-length-10459-cov-2.786198_pt1 | contig 10459 bp, 8 predicted proteins | sample MGYA00242800_ERZ504645 | MGnify/ENA primary metagenome ERZ504645 (study PRJEB26092, sample SAMD00036308) | human gut metagenome | host: Homo sapiens | study: EMG produced TPA metagenomics assembly of... | reverse complement strand
GGGAGCTGAACAAGGTAATGGAACAGCTGACCTACGGCGAAGAGGTCTACCGCTTTGAGCTTGGTCCCAGCCGCGACCCCCAGCTGGCCGCATTCTATCAGGTCATCGTGGATAAGGGAAACCAGCAGATGACCGACGGCGACTCGCTGGACAACCTTGCCGCCACCGCCGACCCCGTCTATGAGCGTCAGGTAGACGAGCTGATGGAAAAGATCATGGCTGATGTGGACGAGAACACCCGCGCCCGGCAGGAGGGCCGCCGCCCTGAGAATGTCACCCTTTCGGATTATGTAGACTACCGCACCTACCTCGACTACGACATCAAAGTGACCAACACCGTCTCCGGCCAGCAGGCCTCCCTTTCCCGCGTCAGCCGCGATTCTTCCGGCGGCGAGAATCAGGCCCCCTTCTATGTAGCCATCTGCGCGTCGCTGCTCCAGATCTACCAGAAGAGCGAGAACAGCATCCGTCTGGTGCTGCTGGACGAAGCGTTCAGCAAGATGACCAGCGACCGCATCCGCCCCATGATGGAGCTGTTCCGCCGGATGCAGCTGCAGGTCCTGCTCATCTCCACCGTCGAGAAGAGCACCGCCATCCAGCCCTACTGTGACATCACCTATTCCATCGTGCGCCACGGCGACGTGAACGCCATCGCGCCCTTTTACCGTCTAAATGCATCGGAGGAAATTGGATCTTGAACGAACATCTTGTAAAATTCTGGCTCTTTGCCACCCACTGGACCGAGCTGGACACCTTTTGGACACCGAAGAAGAGCTGAACGACGAGATCGAACTGCTCCACCGCCAGAACCTGCCCACCAAGGTGCGTCAGCGCACCAAAAAGGACGGCGGCGAGGAGCTGGTGCTCTACGTCAAGCAGGCAGACCGGGATTATGCCCGCTACTGCACCGGCTGGCGGCCCGGCGGAATGATGTGAGCCACCCCTGCAAAAAGGAGAATCCATGTCAAAAAAGAAAATCCAACTTTCGGATCACTTTGATTATTCCCGGCTGATCCGTTTTGTGCTGCCCTGCATCGGCACCATGCTGTTTACCTCCATTTACGGCATCGTGGACGGCCTGTGTGTCTCGAACTTTGTGGGCAAAACGGCCTTTGCGGCAGTCAACCTCATCATGCCTGTGCCCATGCTGGTGGGTACCGTGGGCTTCATGCTGGGCACTGGCGGCAGCGCCATTGTGGGCATTACGCTGGGCGAGGGCGACAATGCAAAAGCTGACCGCTATTTCAGCCTGTTCATGTCAACGGCGCTGATCGCCGGCATCGTGTTGTCCGTGCTGGGGATGCTGCTGCTCCGGCCGGTGGCCCTGATGCTGGGTGCAGAAGGCGAGATGCTGGACTACGCCCTGCGCTATGGCCGGGTGCTGATGCTCAGCCTGCCCACCTTTATCCTGCAGAATATGTTCCAGAGCTTTTTTGTTACCGCCGAAAAGCCGCATCTGGGCTTTTATTTCACGGTGGGTGCGGGCTGCACCAACATGGTGCTGGACGTGCTGCTGGTGGGCATCCTGCACTGGAGCGTGGAGGGTGCCGCCATTGCCACCATGCTCAGCCAGGTGGTGGGCGGCCTGCTGCCGGTGTTCTACTTCCTCAACCGGAACAACACCAGCCGCATCCACCTCTGCCGTCCCCGCTTTGAGGGCAAAGTTCTGCTGAATGCCTGCATCAACGGCTCCTCCGAGCTGATGACCAACCTTTCCATGTCGCTGGTGAACATCCTGTACAACTATCAGCTGCTCCGCTTTGCGGGCGAGGATGGCGTGGCCGCCTATGGTGTGATCATGTATGCGTCCTTCCTGTTCGTGGCGGTGTTTGTGGGCTATGCCGTGGGCAGTGCGCCCATCGTCAGCTACCACTATGGTGCCAATAACCGCAAAGAGGTCAACAACCTCTACCGCAAGAGCCTGAAGCTCATCGGCGTGGTTGCAGTGGGAATGACCATCGGCTCCATGTTCATCATCCCCCATGTGGCCCGCTTCTTTGTGGGCTATGATGAAAACCTGCTCATTCTGACCACCCGGGCCTTCCGGCTCTATGGCCTGAGCTTCCTCATCATGGGGTTCAACGTCTATGCGTCCTCCTTCTTCACGGCCCTGGGCGACGGTGTGACCAGTGCGCTCATCTCGTTCCTGCGCACCCTGCTGTTCCAGGTGGCGGCGGTTCTGCTGCTGCCGCTCCTGCTGGGCATTGACGGCATCTGGCTGGCCGTGACAGCCGCCGAGCTGGCCGCTCTGCTGGTCAGCATCGGCCTGTTCATCACCAGAGACCGGCAGTTCCACTACCGCAAGGCGGAATAACTGCAAACAAAGAAAGGACCCACGGCGGGTCCTTTCTTTGTTCAGAATGTAAATTCCACGAACTCGCAGTTTTTGATGCCTGCCGCCGCGTACTCCTCGTTGGTCATATCGTAAAAATAGGACTGCACCACCCGGGCAATGCCGTTGTGGGCCACCAGCAGGTAGGTCTTATCGGTGTTGGCCCGGAGCTCGTCCAGCAGGTTGTAGATGCGCTGGGCCAGCTGCATCATGCTCTCGCCGCCGGAGTAGCGGTCGGCAAAGTGGGTCTTGGAAATGCGGAACTCTTCGCCGTCCCGGGGCGTGCCCTCGTAGCGGCCAAAGCACTGCTCCCGGAGCCGGGGCTCACACCGGGCAGGAATGCCGGTGGCCTCTGCAATGGCCTGGGCGGTGTCGGCAGCGCGGGACAGGGGAGAGTACAGGATCTCATCGATGCGGAGACCGCTGGCCCGGAGTTTTTCGCCCAGCTCCCGGGCCTGGGCGCGGCCTTTTTCGGTCAGGGGGCTGTCGGTCATGCCGCAGATCTTGTTTTCCACGTTCCACACGGTCTCGCCGTGGCGGGTGAAATAGACCTTGTGCGCCGCCTTGATCAGTCTGTGATCCCGCAGGGTGACAGTGCTGCCCTCGTTGATGTCCAGCCGGGTCAGCTCGGCATCCGGGTAGGGGAGAACCCGCTGCGTGCCGTCGGCAGCCTCCAGCAGAACATCACAGAGCACGGGCTGGCCCTCGGGCAGCTCCTCGCAGCCATAAAGCTGCTCCTCAATGCGCAGAACGCGGTAGTTTTTTTCTTCCATCCTCTTCGACCTCTTTCGGGCAGATTGTTTCTTACATTATAAAACGGCAGCGGGGGCCCCGTCAACGCTTGACAGCCCCGTGTGCCGCCTGATAAACTAGGCGCAAGGGATAAAACGCCAAAAGGAGAGAAAAGTTGAACATTACAGAACTGCGGTATCTCGTCGCCATCATGGAATGCGGATCTGTGAGTGCGGCGGCAAAGCGGCTGTATGCCGCTCAGCCCAATGTGAGCAGGCGCTGAAAATCTGGAAGAAGAATACCATCTCCGCATTTTTGAGCGGTCATCCACCGGCATGATCCCCACGGAGCAGGGGCGGCATTTCATCGAGCAGGCCGAGCGGGTGCTGCGGGAGGTGGACCGGCTGGACCGGAGCGTGCAGGAGGAGCAGGAGCGCTGCGCCGAACTGCGGGTAATGATCCCCCACGCCACCTATGCCTCCTATGCGGCGGTGGATTATCTGGAGCGGGCAGCATCCATTGAGCGGCTCCACATCCACATCCGGGAGGGCGGCTCCATGGAGGCACTGGATCATGTCCTGCGGCAGGGGTATCATCTGGCTCTGCTGCGGTACGCCGTGGAGGATGACGAGCACTATACCCATTACTGCGCCCGGCGGGGCCTGAAAATGGAACCCATTATGGATTTTGAATACAGTCTGCTGACCAACCGGGACGGCCCGCTGGCCCGGAAGGAGATCCGCGACCTGTCTGAGCTGGACAAGTATATGGAGATCCTCCACGATGATTTCCAGCTGCCCGGCGAGGAGGGCGGCGACGGTGTGCGCTGGCATGTCAACCCGGAGCGCCGTATCCATGTGTATGAGCGGTGCAGCCAGTTCTCGATCCTGCAGCGGCTGCCCACGGCCTACATGTGGGCATCGCCCATGCCCCGCAGGGCACTGGAGCAGTACCATCTGGTGCTGAAGAAGTGCCCGGCCCAGCGCCAGCAGATGCGGGATGTGCTGGTCTACCCGGACAAGGGCCGCCTGCGCCCCGAGGAGCAGGCCTTTGTGGATCTGCTCCACAAGGAAGCGGCTTCCACCGTGAAATAAAGGGGCTTTCCGGCTAAGGCACGGCAAAGGTTGCTCCCTTCGGAATTGACAGAAAAACCAATAAATGGATGCAAAACTGGGCGAAAATGAGCGCCCGGTTTTATTTTTGCCGATAAATGGTCAAAAATAAACGGAAAGCGGCAAAAATTCTTTGCAGCTATATCAGAAACCATATGGCCCCATGCCAGAAAGATATTCTCCACTGGAAAAAAGTGTGCTACCATGAGGCCAGAAAAGAGCCCCGGGTATGCGGCAGAATGGGGCCGCGGCCGGCAGGGGCCAAAAAGGAGGTTTCTGGTATGATTAGTTTCCTGCTCTGTCTTGCGATCCTGGTGGGCGGATACTTCGTCTATGGCAAGATCGTGGACAATACCTTCGGCCCGGACGACCGTGAAACGCCTGCTGTGCGCATCAACGACGGCGTGGACTATGTCGTGATGCCCCAGTGGAAGCTGTTCCTCGTCCAGCTGCTGAACATTGCGGGCCTTGGCCCCATCTTTGGTGCCATGCAGGGCGCTTTGTGGGGCCCTGTGGTGTTCCTGTGGATCACCTTCGGCACCATCTTTGCCGGTGGTGTGCATGACTACTTCTCCGGCATGATGAGTGAGCGCAACGACGGTGCTTCCATCGCGGAGATCACCGGCAAATACTTAGGCCCCGTGATGCAGAACGTGATGCGTGTGTTCTCTGTTGTGCTGCTGATCATGGTGGGCACCGTGTTCGCCGTCGGCCCCGCCGGTCTGATCGTTGAGCTGTGCAGCCAGAGCGGTGCATCCGGCGTGATGACTTCGCTGCTGTTCTGGCTGGTCATCATTCTGACCTACTACTTCATCGCGACCTTTATCTCCATTGATGCGGTCATCGGCAAGATCTACCCCGTGTTCGGCATCTGCCTCATCATCATGGCCATCGGTGTCATCTTTGGCATCTTCACCAACCGGCTTATACCATCCCTGAGATCTGGGATCACTTTGGCAGCATGCACCCGTCGGGTACGCCCATCTGGAGCTTCATGTTCATCACGGTTGCCTGCGGCGCGATCTCCGGCTTCCACTCCACCCAGTCGCCTCTGATGGCCCGCTGCATGAAGAGTGAGAAGCAGGGCCACTTTGTGTTCTACGGTGCTATGGTCTGCGAGGGTGTCATTGCCCTGATCTGGGCCGCTGCAGGCTGCTCTCTGTACGAGGTCACCGATGGCTTGAACACCGGTCTGGCACAGGCACTGGCAATGGGTCAGTCCAAGGCCATCTATGATGTCTGCTCCAAGACCATGGGCGGCGTGGGCATCGCACTGGCCATGATCGGCGTGGTCGTCTGCCCCATCACCTCCGGCGATACCGCCTTCCGTTCTGCCCGCCTGACTCTGGCCGACTGGTTCAAGATCGATCAGGACAGCTACGGCAACCGCCTGAAGCTCTGCGTCCCCGTGCTGGGCGTGGGCGCTTTCCTGGGCATCGGCAACGCGCTGGGCTTCATCAACTACACCGTGATCTGGCGCTACTTCAGCTGGACCAACCAGACACTGGCCATGATCGTTCTGTGGGCCGCTTCCATGTACCTGTTCAAGGAGAAGAAGAACTACTGGATCACCGCAGTGCCCGCTGCCTTTATGAGTGCCGTGTCCGCTACTTACTTCGTGCTGGCTCCCGAGTGCCTGGGCGGCCTGCTGAACCATAAGACTGCTGAGGGCGCTATCGTCTATAACACCGCAGTTGCTTACCCGGTGGGCATCCTCTTTGCGATCGCCATGCTGGCGCTGTTCATCTATGCAACCAAAAAGCAGACAGTGAAAAAGACTGCATAATTGACATTTCCCCCTCTTCATCCATCCCGATACCCATTCACAACCGCAAAAACCGCCTGCCGGGCCGTCCGGCAGGCGGCTTTTGCTTGTGCAGAGAAACGACGAATTGCGGCAAAAAGAACAGGAATGCAGACAAGGTGCACAAAAATGTGCCAAAAAGTTTGGCAGGGTGCACTGAAAACGGAAAACCACCCGCTGAAACGATTCCGGTAAAGAAGTTTTGCCGAGGATACGTTAAAAAATCTTTGCCGGGATTCCCGGGAACGGCTGACTTATATAGTTTTTGATATAAGGGCCATTCTGGAAGGATATTACCAGATTTATGAAGATTGTGTTAACATAGGGCCAAGGAATGGCCGTGACGGGGCAGAATGGGGCTCCGGGCACGGACAATAAAAGGAGGTTTCTGGTATGATTAGTTTCTTACTCTGTCTGGCGCTCCTGATCATCGGCTACTTTGTCTATGGCAAGATCGTTGACAATACGTTCGGACCGGACGACCGCGAAACTCCTGCTGTGCGCATCAACGATGGCGTTGACTACGTTGTGATGCCCCAGTGGAAGCTGTTCCTCGTTCAGCTGCTGAACATTGCAGGTCTGGGACCCATCTTTGGTGCACTGCAGGGTGCTCTGTGGGGCCCCGTGGTGTTCCTGTGGATCACCTTCGGCACCATCTTTGCCGGCGGCGTGCATGACTACTTCTCCGGCATGATGAGCGAGCGCAACGATGGCGCTTCCATCGCAGAGGTCACCGGCAAGTACCTTGGCCCCGTGATGCAGAACATCATGCGTGTGTTCTCTGTTGTGCTGCTGATCATGGTCGGTACCGTGTTCGCAGTGGGCCCCGCAGGTCTGATCGTGACCCTGTGCAAGAACAGCGGCATGAGCGGTATGCTCACCACCACCCTGTTCTGGCTGATCATCATTCTGGTCTACTACTTCATCGCAACCTTTATCTCCATTGATGCCATCATCGGTAAGATCTACCCCGTGTTCGGCATCTGCCTGATCATCATGGCAGTGGGCGTTATCTTTGGTATCTTCACCAACCCCGCCTACACCATCCCCGAGATCTGGGCAAACTTCAGCAATATGCACCCCTCCAACACTCCCATCTGGAGCTTCATGTTCATCACCGTTGCCTGTGGTGCAATCTCCGGCTTCCACTCCACCCAGTCGCCTCTGATGGCCCGCTGCATGAAGAGTGAGAAGCAGGGCCACTTCGTGTTCTACGGTGCCATGGTCTGCGAGGGCGTTATCGCTCTGATCTGGGCCGCTGCAGGCTGCGCACTGTACACCATCACCGACGGCAAGATGGCCGGTCTGGCCGAGGCTCTGAGCGCCGGTCAGTCTGCCGCTATCTATGATGTCTGCTCCAAGACCATGGGCGGCGTTGGCATTGCACTGGCTATGATCGGTGTCGTCATCTGCCCCATCACCTCTGGTGATACTGCGTTCCGTTCCGCTCGTCTGACCCTGGCCGACTGGCTCAAGCTGGATCAGGACAGCTACGGCAACCGCCTGAAGCTCTGCGTTCCCGTTCTGGGCGTGGGTGCATTCCTGGGCATCGGCAATGCACTGGGCTTCATCAACTACACCGTGATCTGGCGCTACTTCAGCTGGACCAACCAGACACTGGCCATGATCGTTCTGTGGGCCGCTTCCATGTACCTGTTCAAGGAGAAGAAGAACTACTGGATCACCGCAGTGCCCGCTACCTTTATGAGCGCTGTGTCCTGCACCTACTTCGTGCTGGCTCCTGAGTGCCTGGGCAAGATGATCAACACCTATGCAGACGGCAAGCTGGTGGCTTACAACACCGCAGTTGCATATCCCATCGGCATCGTCTTCGCAATTGTCATGCTGGCGCTGTTCATCTATGCAACCAAGAAGAACACCGAGAAGAAAGCCGCATAACCCATTCATAGCGGCAATTTCTCAGTAAAACAAACCGGCCGCTGTCAGCTCAGCGGCCGGTTTCCTGTTTTTTGGCTAAGAGTGCGGGCTGGGCCTTGCATTTTCATTGCCGGAGTGGGAAAATGGGTACAAACAAAAACGCAAAAGAGGGATGAACGTTATGCTCTTCAAACCTGCACAATTGGGCCTTGCCAGGCTCGACTCTGCCGAGCTGGAGGCCGACCGGAAGGCCTGCAAAAAGATCGGCCCCTGCGGCGTGGGCAAAAAAGCCCTGTATCTGAACAGCTTTTACATCGACCGCCGCTACTACCTGCCCTACACCAGCATCACCCGCGTGTTCAAGCGGGTGGCCATGAGTGCGGGCGGCTTTACCGGCAAGGGAATGTTTGCCTCCATGGCTTACCTTGTGGTGGAGTACGACGGCGGCAAACAGAAGCAGTGCAACTTCAAGGACGAGCGGGACGTGGATGCCCTGCTGGAGCTGCTGGCAAAGCAGCAGCCCCAGATCCGGCTGCTGAGTGCCGCCGGGGAGCAGGCATTGCAGAAAAAGGCTGAGGAAAAGGCCGCCCGCAAGCTGCCGGAACTGTCTGACGATGCCAAACACACCGTGACGGTCCTGCGCAGGGCAAAGGAGTATCTGGACGCAAAGCCCGAGCTTTCCAATGAGCTCAGTGCTGCCCAGCGCCGCAAGCGCGCCCAGCTCAAGAGCAAGCCGGTCTACCGCTATGTGGCCCTTGCCATCTTCCTGTTCGGCACTGCCGCCGCGGCCTACGGCCTGTACGCGGTGTTCACCCACACCGGCAGCTACGGTGTGTACTTTGCACTGTTCGGCTTTGCAGCCATCTTCCTCTTTTCCAGCTACAACATGCTGCCCACTGCGCACAATAACAACAGCGCCATTATGAAGCGGGCCGATCAGGCCGATGCCGCCATGGCAGAGTATGTGAAGCACTACCCCAACGGCAGCTTCCCGGTGCCCAGCTGTTATGCCCACCCGATCGTCCTCAAGCGGATGATCGATGCCGTGGAGGAAGGTCAGGCCGTGACCACCGCCGAGGCGCTGGATGCCGTCAAGGCCCGCCTGCAGGCCGTCAATGCGGATGTGCAGGTGGAGCAGGAGGAGTACGACGAGATCGTCGCCATCAAAGCGCTGTTCCTGAACCACGACTATCAGTAAAACTGACCCCTCTCTTGTCATCGCTGTGCACTGCCACGCTTGATGGAGAGGTTTTTTCTTGCGTTGTGCGGCAATTCGCCCTATAATGAGCACAGAGAGTATTTTTGGAAAAAACAGGAGGTTCCCCTATGGATATGGTCACATTGGGGCGCACCGGCATCACCGTGAACAAAAACGGCTTTGGTGCCCTGCCCATCCAGCGCATTTCCCAGGAGGACGCGGTCTTTCTGGCCCGCAAGGCTTACAAGGCGGGCATCCGCTTCTTTGATACTGCCCGCGCCTACACCGACAGCGAGGTGAAGCTGGGCGAAGCCTTTGACGGCATCCGCTCCGAGGTCTACATCGCCACCAAGACCGCTGCCCAGAACGCAGAGGAGTTCTGGAAGGACCTGCACACCTCCCTGAACAATCTGCGCACCGACTATGTGGACATCTACCAGTTCCACAACCCGTCCTTCTGCCCCAAGCCCGGTGACGGCTCCGGCCTGTACGAAGCCGCGCTGGAGGCCAAGGGAAAGGGGATGATCCGACACATCGGCATCACCAACCACCGCCTGTCCGTGGCCAAGGAAGCCATTGAGAGCGGCCTGTACGAGACCCTGCAGTTTCCGTTCAGCTATATTTCCGGTGAGCAGGAGCTGGAGCTGGTGCAGCTGTGCAAGGAGCACGAGATGGGCTTTATCGCCATGAAGGGTCTGTCCGGCGGTCTCATTACCAACAGCGCCGCCGCCTATGCCTTTGAAGCGCAGTTCGAGGGCGTTCTGCCCATCTGGGGCGTTCAGCGGGAAAAGGAGCTGGACGAGTTCCTCTCCTACATTGATAACCCGCCCCGGATGGACGCAGAGCTGTCTGCGGTCATCGCCCACGACCGGGAGGAGCTGTGCGGTGAGTTCTGCCGTGGCTGCGGTTACTGTATGCCCTGCCCGGCTGGCATCGAGATCAACAACTGCGCCCGCATGAGCCTGCTGCTCCGGCGCTCGCCCTCGGCAGAGCATCTGAGCCCTGCCGGTCAGGCCAAGATGAAGAAGATCGAGGGCTGCCTGCACTGCAACCAGTGCAAGGCCAAGTGCCCCTACGGGCTGGATACACCCGCCCTGCTGGCCCGCAACTATGAGGACTATAAGCGGGTCCTGGCCGGGGAAGTCAAGGTGTAACAGAAAAAACAAAAAAGATGGATGCCCCATGACATCCATCTTTTTGTTTTACAGCGAAGAGGGGATCGGCTCCCGGAAGATCTTCATGGCCTGCTTGTAGCAGCGGATGAAATAGAGGATCTCCGCAATGGCGGTCAGAGCCCAGGAGCAGGGGTAGAGCAGGTAGAGCGAGGGGATGGTGTGGAAGTGGGCGAAGATGGTGTATACCCAGATCACCCGGAACACACAGGAACCCATGATGACGATGAC
>ENA-OQET01001444-OQET01001444.1-human-gut-metagenome-genome-assembly--contig:-NODE-1444-length-10463-cov-2.601877_pt1 | contig 10463 bp, 13 predicted proteins | sample MGYA00242800_ERZ504645 | MGnify/ENA primary metagenome ERZ504645 (study PRJEB26092, sample SAMD00036308) | human gut metagenome | host: Homo sapiens | study: EMG produced TPA metagenomics assembly of... | reverse complement strand
GAATTCTGCCTTGGCAGGCTTTTTATATAACAGCTTATTACATAAAAAAGGCACGAACGAATCGTGCCTTTGACTGTATGCTTAAGATAAACATATGTACAATATAATTTTGATTTTTCTAATTACTTCCTATAAACTCGGATAGTCTTTGAAATACGCTTTACCGAAGACTTATTGGAAAGCTCCTGTACCGCTGTCTTGAAGTCACCTTCACGAACCTTGGAAGTGATCACAACAACCTCTGCAAGATGGTCGTCCTGGTTCTGGCTGTCCTTCTGGATGATCTGGGCAATGCTTACGTGATATTTGGCGAAAACCTCTGTCATTTCAGCAAGTACACCGCAGCGGTCTTCTACATGAAGGCGAAGGAAGTAACGGTTGTAGGTATCTTCCATTTTTTTCACAGGAAGCTGTTTATAGCAGGTACATCCGATACGGCCGCAGCAGCCTGCTTCCATATTGCGCACAATATCAAAAATATCTCCAACTACAGCACTTGCAGTAGGAAGCTCGCCTGCACCTCGTCCGAAGAACATGGCATCCTCTACAGCATCTCCATGGACAAAGACCGCATTATAGGAATCATTAACGGTTGCAAGAGGATGATCATTTGGAATCAGCATCGGGCAGACGTAAGCTTCTACACCGGACTCAGTATTGCGGGCAACACCAAGAAGCTTGATGGCACAGCCCATCTCTTTTGCATAGCGGATGTCCTTGGCGGAAATTTTTGTGATTCCTTCGATATAAACATCATCAAATACCACTCTGGAATTAAAAGCAACGCTGGCGAGAATAGCCACCTTGCGTCCTGCATCAAGTCCATCAATATCCGCAGTAGGATCCGCTTCTGCATAGCCAAGCTCTGTGGCAAGTGCCAGTGCATCTTTAAATTCCATATTCTCCTGGGACATTTTTGTGAGGATGAAGTTGGTAGTACCGTTTACAATACCCATAACCTCGCTCATGTGGTTGCCTGCCAGGCACTGCTTCAAAGGACGGATAATAGGTATTCCGCCTGCTACAGCTGCTTCAAAGAGAAAATCCACATGGGAAGCTCTGGCTGTGTCCATAAGTTCTTTTCCGTGGACGGCAATCAGATCTTTGTTTGCTGTTACTACGTGCTTGCCTGCGTGAAGAGCATCCAGAATATAGGTTCTGGCAGGTTCGATTCCGCCGATCAGTTCGATTATAATGTCAATGGAAGGATCTGCTTTAATATCCTCCCAGCTATTGGTAAGGACAGCCGGATCATCTACCTTGCCAGCTGCCTTTTCCAGGTTGCGGACAAGTATTTTGCGTATTTTAACCTTGCAGCCGATCTTGGCTGTCATTTCTTCTTCCTGGTTCTTCAGAACCTTGTAAACACCGGTTCCAACTGTTCCAAGCCCAAGCAGGGCTGCGTTTATAACTTTTTCTCCCATGGGGAACTCCCTTCTTAAAAATAGTAGTGCTGCCGTTTGATCGTGGTTCCCGTTCATAGTCTGGCAGCAGATATAAACGCAAGCGCGAAAAAGACAGATGTCTTTCACACGTTAACATTTCGTTATGTGGTTCTTATAGTATGGCAGAAAATGGTTTTTGTCAAGCGCTTAAAATAATACAATCCTATGGACTGCGTTCACAAATAAACACCTCGGGGAACAGCACCTGCTGAATAGTTGCAAAATAATAAAAAAAGGGGCTTGAAAGTAGAAAAAATATCGCCTATAATCCCTCTCAAACGATATTTTTTCTTATGGAGGAAAACTGAATATGCAGACAGATATGACTGTGGGAAAGCCCATGAAAATGCTGTTGAATTTTACTATTCCTGTATTTCTGGGAAATGTTTTTCAACAGCTGTACAGTATGGCAGATGCAGTTATTGTTGGAAAGTTTGTTGGAACCAAGGGGCTGGCAGCGGTAGGCGCTACTGGAACCATTACGTTCCTTATTATTGGATTCCTGATGGGGGTTACAACAGGAGTTACAGTTCTTACCTCTCAGAAGTTCGGAGCAGGAAGAATGGATGAGATGCGTAAGACGGTTGGTAATGCAGCAATTCTTTCTGCTGTGATCGCAGTTGTTATGACTGCAGTAAGCATGTTGGGAATGCACAGGCTTCTTGTATTCATGCATACACCTGAAGATATTTTTGATGGTGCATATGGTTATATTATGATCATCTGTGCCGGAATTTTTACCCAGGTATTGTATAATCTGGTGTCCAGTATCTTAAGGGCACTGGGAAACAGCAAAACGCCTCTTTACTTTTTGATTCTGGCGGCAGGACTGAATATTGTACTTGACCTTTGTATTTATTATCTTTTTTCACTGGGGAGCGCCGGGAGCTGCCTGGGCTACCGTTATTTCACAGGGAGTGTCAGGAGTTCTTTGCCTGATTTATATGTGGAAGGCCGTGCCGGAACTAAAGATGAAAAAAGAAGACTGGTATTTTAACCGTGATATTGCCGTAAAACAGATCAGTGTGGGAATTCCCATGGGACTGCAGTATTCCATTACAGCCATTGGAGGCATGATGGTACAGAGTTCTTTGAATATACTTGGCTCTTATGCAGTTGCGGCCTTTACAGCAGGCTCTAAGATTGATAATATCTTTACCCAGGCATTTGTAGCTATAGGAACTACAATGTCTACATATAGTGCACAGAATGTTGGTGCGCGTAAGCTGGACCGTGTGCGTCAGGGGTTCCGGTGTGCAGATGTGATCGGCTGTGCATATGCTGTTGTTGTAGGATTTGTCCTGTTTTTTGTGGGAAAAAGCTTTTCTTATCTGTTTATCTCTGATAATGCAGAGGCGGTGATCCCTATGGTGGATACATATCTTCGCTGTGTTGGAATGTTTATGATTCCCCTTTATGTGGTCAATTGTTACCGTAATGGCTTTCAGGGAATGGGATATGGGCTTCTTCCTATGCTCTCAGGCGTGGCAGAGCTTATTGGAAGAGGTGTGATGGCAGTTGTTGCAGCAGATGCCAGAAGTTATACAATGGCATGCATGGCCAGTCCATTTGCATGGATTGTAGCAACAGTCCTTCTTATTGTACTTTACTTCTATGTGATGAAGGATATGAAGAGAAAATTATGTCTGCAGTGAAAGCCAGGATTACAAATCCGTAAACGTGATTTAATAAAATGAATCTGTTATAGACTGTTAAGGCTGAAAAAAGGTCGATTGCAATCCGAGTTTCCAGTTTGAAAGGGTAATTTCCACATATTCTTTCGGAAGAATTAACTTTCACGGATAAGCTCTTGGGGTGGAAGTTTGAATTGCAATTAACATTAAAGGGATTCTTTTGAAGGAAATATACATTTTAAGATACAAAATGGAAAATATATGTTATAATGAAACAAGGTTTCGCCATTAGATGGAGAAGCCTTGTTCAAACAGTGTTTTTATCAGAGGAGAGTTTTATACATGAGTAAGGACAACAAGCATACTCAGGGAAGCCCGGGAGACTTTGAAGATAAAATAGATTCGGCTATGGCAGGTCTTGAAGCAGATCTGGACGAGGAATTCCACGGCGCAGACTTTTATGATGAAGATGACCAGGAGAGCGATTTTGATTCCTGGGAGGGGGAAGACGATTCCGATGCAGAAGAACTGGCTGAGCAGGATTCTGAAGAGGAGTATCCAGAGGAAGAAGAGTACGACCAGGATGAGGCAGAGCTGAGCACGGAAGAAGAGGACTTCTGGGACGAGGAAGAGACAGAATCTGAAGAAGAGAATTCAGAGGAAGAAGATTCAGAGAGCGAAGATTCAGAGGACGCTGAATCTGCAGATGAACCGGAAACATCTGAAAAAGAGCTTCAGGTGGAAATTATTCCGCCCTATTCAAATAAAGGCAGAAAGCACCGAAGAAAAGATTCTGCCGGTGCGGCAGCACCTAACCAGCCTGAGAAGCAGACTTCTAAGAAATCTGCCAGACCGTCTCCGAAGCCGGCAGCCAGATCTGCCCGTCCGACGAAGATTTCCTATGTTCCTATTACTGATGAGGAACTGGATGAGAAGATCATCCCTGTTCCCAGAAAGAAGCATAAGGGACTTAAAGTTACGGGAATTGTGGCAGCTATTCTTGCGGTGACAGCAGGATGCGCTTATGGAGCAGTGAGTTACTATTATGCAGACAGATTCTTTGAGGGAACCTATATTAACGGAATCAACTGTTCCAATAAGACTGCCTACGAAACAGAGCAGCTGATTGCAAGCAATGTAGAGGATTATTCCATTGAGATTACCGCGAGGAACCAGGAGCCGCAGGCCATCAGCGGAAACCAGATCAATTACCGCTATGTGTCTGATGGAGAAGTTCTGGATCTTTTGAAGCAGCAGAAGCCATATGAATGGGTAAAAGGGTTCATGGAGACCAGAAGCTATACCACCCAGGAGAATGTGACTTTTGATAAGAGTTTGCTTCAGAGTGAAGTAAAGGAATTAAAGTGTGCACAGGCAGAAAACCAGGTTGAGCCGGAGAATGCATATGTGGCGCTTGAGGGAAGCGAGTTTACCATTGTTCCTGAGACTGAGGGCAGCAAGCTGAAGGTGAAGGAAGCCTATAAAGCGCTGGATACCGCCATTTCCGGAAGCCAGACCTCCATTGATCTGGGAAATACGCCGGATGTATATGCAGTGGCAGCAGTGACCAGCGATGATCCTACCCTTCAGGCCACCAGGGATGCTTATAATAATTATACCAAGGCCAGCATTACCTATACATTTGGAGAGCAGACAGTCACTCTTGACGGAAGCACCCTTAAGGAATGGCTGCAGTTTGATGACAAGGGACAGCTGGTGCAGGATGATGCTTCCTTTACCCAGCATATCAAGGATTTTGTGGCACAGCTGGCAAGTGAGCATGATACAGTTGGAACAACACGTTCCTTTAATACGACCAGTGGCCGTACCGTTTCTGTTTATGGCTCTGCATATGGCTGGAAGATCGATCAGGACGCAGAAGCAGCACAGCTGACAGAAGAGATCCGTACAGGCACTCAGACTACACGGGAACCGGTATATTCCATGAGAGCCAATTCTTATGGATACAATGATATTGGAAGTACCTATATCGAGGTAGATTTGAGTAGTCAGCACATGTACTATTACCAGAATGGCAGCATCATCTTTGACTCTGACATTGTTTCCGGAGATATCCGTTATGATGACAGAGCCACACCTCCGGGAATTTTCACCCTGTATTATAAGAAGAGCCCGGATGTGCTTCGTGGAGAGAAGAAGCCGGACGGCACTTACGAGTACGAAACCCAGGTTACCTACTGGATGCCGTTTAACGGCGGAATTGGTTTCCATGACGCTACCTGGCAGGCATATTTCGGTGGTGACCGCTATACCTACGCCGGATCCCATGGATGTATCAATATGCCGCTGGATGCAGCAGCTACTCTGTACAGCATTATTGATACCAATGTGCCGATCGTGTGCTTCTACTAAAAGATCATTTATCTGACTGGAAAATTGCGGGAATGATTTTTCAAACATGCTCTAGCTGAATGAAAAGGCAGCTGCATGTCTTTGAGGCTGCGGATAGCAGAACAACACAAAAGAAGTGGAGAATAAGTTAATATGAATATGGATTCATTTGATATGATACTGACTATAGCAGCTCTTGTAATGGGAGTTATGCTTCTTACCGGTCATGGAGATATTCTTATGAAAGGCGGAAATGCCGCTGAGCGTAAGAAGCTTTACGATGACAAAAAGGTTCAGCTGGTTTCCGGCGTGACTCTGCTCATTTTCGGAATCCTCACCGGTCTGGATATGGTGGTCAAGAGCTATGTATACGATATCATTTATCTGGCAGCAGTAATTGTTATCTTCATTATCATGGTGGTAGTGATTCGCAAGAAATGTAAGAAATGAGATGAAAAAGAAGCACTTGTATATCTGGAAATTGATATACAGGTGCTTCTTTTGTAATCCGGATATTGAGCTGCACTGGAGCCTGTTTGAAAAATCATTCCCGCAATCTGCTTTTGAATAACTGTGTGTCACATTCTCGTTACTTCAGTGATGAGTCAGGCACACTATTTTTTGAAAAGTAAGGACTGCTAATAAAAATTTGTATAAATAATTAGAATATTTCAACAAATCCGCCGGCTTCTCAATCACATAATCCGGTGTATCTACCTGTCCGAATCCATAGGAAGCAAATACAAATGGTACCCCTGCCTCCTGACATGCCTGGTAATCTCCGAAGGTGTCTCCTACATAAACAGGTGCTTTCAGCTGATACTTCTTAGCAATAGAACGGATATTAGCTGCCTTGGCTTCCCCGCTGTCTCCAGGACACAGATGACCTGTGAAGTATTTTCCCAGCCCTGTTTTCTCAAAAACAAGCTCAATATATCCAGCCTGGCAGTTGCTTACTACAAAAAGAGGGTAGCGTTTGTTAAGCTCCTTCAAAGTTTCTTCTAGTCCGTCGTAAACAGGTGCGCCCATCGCACGCAGCAGATCATGCTCAGCCTGGCAGCAGATATCGATAACCCGAAGCTGTTCCGCTTTGGTCTGTTCTGGAAGGATTGCCTTCGCAATATCCGGGAGAAGTCTGCCAAACAGCCCTTTCAGCTGATCAGCTGTCACACGGACATCAAGATTCTCTTTTTCTAAAGCCTTATTCCACGCCATAGCTACAACGTCGGTGGAATTCCATATAGTTCCGTCAATATCAAAAATAATACTGTCCATTTGAGGTTTTTAGTCCTTTCTGGTGTGCTTAAAATTCTTAAATTGCTTCTTTTCTCATTCTGTTTTGAAATCTGACGGTTTCTATTCTATATAGGAAAATCAAAAAAATCAATCTCCTAATATGGGATTTTTCAATTTTAACTGGCTTTTTGCCGATTTTATGTTATGATAGGAAAGGTGACTGTTGCTTTTGAACTATTGGTCAGTTTTATATTGCAGTGAAATAGTTACATTATTTCTTGAGACTGTCATTGAAGAAAGCCTTTTTCAGACACGTTTTGGGAGTCAGGCAGCAGCACGAGGTGAACTATGAAATACGAAAATATTACAGAAGGCCGTTTCCTGGATCGTCCGAACCGATTTATCGCACATGTGGAGATTGCGGGACAGACAGAGACGGTTCATGTAAAGAACACAGGCAGATGCAGGGAGCTTTTGATTCCTGGTGTTCAGGTTTTTCTGGAAAAGAGCAGTAATCCGGCAAGGAAAACAGCATACGATCTGGTCTGTGTAAATAAAGGCGGACGCCTGATCAATATGGATTCCCAGATTCCCAATAAAGCCGCCCTGGAATGGGTAAGGGCAGGACATCTTTTTCCGGAGGAAGTGCAGGTAACTCCTGAGAAAACTTATGGAAATTCCAGATTCGATCTGTATGCCTGTTCAGATAAGAGAAAGGCTTTTATTGAGGTCAAGGGTGTAACCCTGGAAGCAGACAATATTGCCCGTTTTCCAGATGCTCCTACTGCGAGAGGCGTGAAGCATCTGGAAGAGCTGATCCATTGCATGAGGGAAGGATATGAGGCTTATCTGCTTCTGGTGATCCAGATGAAGGGAATTACAAGATTTGAACCAAACTGGGATACGCACCGGGAATTTGGGGGAAACCTTACAGAAAGCGAAAAAGGCAGGGGTGCATATTCTGGCCTATGACTGTCTGGTAGAGCCAGACGGGATGGAAATACAGAATCCAGTGCCTGTGTGTTTGGAGGAAACTAGATGACAGATGAGTTTATACAGCCTCTTCTTGCCTGGTATGATGAGAACAAAAGGATTTTGCCCTGGAGGGATAAGCACAACGCCTATTACACCTGGGTATCCGAGATCATGCTCCAGCAGACCGCGTGGAAGCTGTAAAGCCCTATTTTGAAAGATTTATCAGGGAACTGCCGGATATCCGGGATCTGGCAGCCTGTCCGGAGGAAAAGCTGTTAAAGCTGTGGGAAGGTCTTGGCTACTATAGCCGTGTGCGGAACATGCAGCTGGCAGCCAGGGAAATGGTAGAAAAATATAATGGCAGACTTCCCGAAGACTTTTCCCTTCTTATCTCGTTAAAGGGGATAGGAAGTTACACTGCAGGAGCTATCGCTTCTATAGCGTATGGCATTCCGGTGCCAGCCGTAGATGGAAATGTTTTCCGTGTAGTCACCAGAATGACGGAAGATTCGGAAGATATTACCAGACCTGCATTTCGCAAAAAGACAGAAAGCGCATTGCAGAAAATTATCCCGAAAGACCGTCCAGGTGATTTTAATCAGGCAATGATGGAACTTGGGGCAGTAGTGTGCGTCCCCAACGGACAGCCCAAATGTGATTTTTGTCCGGTGAGATGCTTTTGCCAGGCGGGACTTCACGGCACCATGGAAAAGTTTCCGGTGAAAGCACCAAAGAAGCCAAGAGTGGTGGAAGAGCGTACCGTGCTGGTTATTCAGGATGGAAGCTGCACTGCGATCCGCAAGCGGCCGCCGAAAGGTCTTCTTGCCGGATTATACGAGCTTCCCAATACAGAAGGATACCTGAACCGTGAGGAAGCCCTGGAATACGTAAAAGAGCTTGGAGCAGAGCCCTTATATATAGAAGAACTGCCAGATGCCAGGCATATTTTTCCCACATTGAGTGGCGGATGAAAGCGTACCGGATCCGCGTGTCCTCCCTGGAGCAGACACATGCCCCGGGAATTCTTTTGCAGATAAAAAAGAATCAGAGAGAAACTACGCCATACCTTCTGCGTTTGGCGCTTATGAAAAATATATGTAACGGTTCAGCTGGCAGTTTTTGAGAACATAACTCAAAGAAAAAAGGAAAATTACATCGCAAGGTGCGTAAATTTTAAAATACAGAATCGTACACTACATGAGGAGGAAAATAAATGAAATTACTGAGCATAGCAAATTACCATGTTATAATTCTGAAGCTTATATGGAGAACTGCATCAAATTCCCTTTTACCAGGCGGAGATGAAGTTAGAGATCCTTGTAATTGACGATGGATCCAAGGACAGAACAGCCGAGATCGCAGATGAATACCAGGAGAAATATCCAGGCATTGTCCGCGCCATCCATCAGCCAAACCTTGGCCACGGCGGCGCCGTAAACACCGGTATCCACAATGCCCAGGGGCTCTATTTCAAGGTTGTAGACAGCGATGACTGGGTAAATGAAGAATCCTACAAAGAGACCCTGAAAACTCTGGAAGAGCTGGTAAAAGGCTCCAAAACAGTTGATCTTCTCATCAGTAATTTTGTATACGAGAAACAGGGTGCTACCCGCAAGAAGGTTATGCAGTATCGTCACTGCCTGCCAGTGAACCAGATTTTCACCTGGAATGAAGTAGGTCACATGCCAAAGGGAAAATATCTTCTCATGCACTCCATGATCTACCGTACCCAGCTTCTCCTTGAGTGCAACCTGACTCTGCCGGAGCATACCTTCTACGTAGATAATATTTTTTGCCTTTTGATCCGCTGCCGTATGTACAGAACATGTACTACCTGGATACCAATTTCTACCGTTTACTTTTATCGGCCGCGATGACCAGTCCGTAAACGAGACAGTTATGATCCGCAGAATCGACCAGCAGCTCCGCGTAAATAAACTGATGGTAAATTCCTACACCAGCTGCGGCAGCATGAATAAACGCACCAGAGCCTACATGATCAGTTATCTGGATATTATTACTACCATTTCCTCCATTATGCTGATCCGCTCCGGCACAAAGGAAGCTCTCGACAAGAAGAAGGAGCTTTCTGGAATATATCCGCTCCACGAACCGTGCCCTCTACGGAAAACTTCGCCACAGCCTCATGGGTAACTTCATGAACCTTCCAGGCCGCGGCGGACGTAAGGTGTCTGTAGCTGCATACAAGCTTTGCCAGAAGTTCTACGGATTTAACTGATTAATGATCAGGGCACTCTGAAGACTGTTTGAAAAATCATTCCTGCAATCTGTACGCCCCACTTTGCAGCATATTTTATCTATATTCGGTTGTCGCCGCTCGTATTTTTGTTAAAAAAAACGCGCCTTCCCATTTCTGGAAGTGCGCGTTTTTTTTAATAATGTTTCCTGCGATTATTCCGTCCAATTCTCTCTACTGCCATGCCACTTGCTTCTTCTCCTGCCTTCTGCGGATAGAAAAACAGATATCCAAACAGCGCCAGCGTAGCACCACAGCACACATCAATTACGGAATGCTGCTTCAGGAACATAGTAGACATGATAATAAGTAATGTAAGAACCAATGATCCATACCTTACCCCTTCTGAAAAATACTTTATGGTACACCATATGTTGTTCATTGGGAAATACAGCAATAGGACTTATTTTGGCTGTGCTGGTTGATAATATTCTGCCAAAAAAATAACGGTATTTTTTAGATCTATTTATTTCTTTCCATCATTAGTGGCACTAACGTTTGTGGCAATTATCTGGCAAGCCTTTTTTCAGACGGACGCAGGGGTTATCAACTATTATCTGGGAC
>ENA-OQET01001443-OQET01001443.1-human-gut-metagenome-genome-assembly--contig:-NODE-1443-length-10464-cov-2.927929_pt1 | contig 10464 bp, 9 predicted proteins | sample MGYA00242800_ERZ504645 | MGnify/ENA primary metagenome ERZ504645 (study PRJEB26092, sample SAMD00036308) | human gut metagenome | host: Homo sapiens | study: EMG produced TPA metagenomics assembly of... | reverse complement strand
GTCCTCTATCGGCACGATATCGAGCAGGTATGCGCCCCGGATTTTATGCCTACTTCTACCGCCGTGCCGTCCGGCGTAAGCCTGCCGTCGTCTGAAATCGAGCCGACTGTCACGACCGACCTGTAAGCTACGATATTCGAAGCGTTCGCATTATTAGAGGCTGCAAGGGAATCGATGTCCGCCGCTACATTTTTTCAGATTGTCGTCATCAATCTCGTCGAGAGAGGTAAATCCCGTAGACAGCGTGATATCTCGCGGATAGCGGATGATGATGCTGTTCTCCGTGCCGAAGAACAGGCAGGCGGTCGAGGATATCATGACGAGCACCATCGTTGCGAGCACGCAGACGGACGCGAGTCCCGCGCCGTTTCGCTTCATTCTGTAGGTCATAGACGATACGGAGACAAAGTGGTTCGGCTGATAATAATAGTTCTTGCGCTTTTGCAGGAAGCGGCAGAGGAGCACAGAGCCGAAAATCATAAGCAGATAGGTGCCGACGATAACCATTATGACCGCGATAAAGAACACCCTGACTGCGGTTTGCGGCTCCTCCACCACGACGGCTATCGTATATGCGCCGAGGAGCAGGAGCACGCCGATGACGCCGAGCAGAGGGTTCGCTTTCGGCGGCTTTTCACCGAGGCTCTCGCTTCTTAAAAGCGTCACCGCATCAGCGCTCATTATCTGGCGCACGGAGTTGGCAAAGAGAAGCAGGAATATGACGGAGAACACGCCTGCCGTCAGCAAAATCGCGGTCGGAGAGACGTAGAAGGAATAGCTTACCTCCGTCCGATTCATCACCTTTATCAGCCCGAGCTCGGCGAGCTTCGAGAGCGCGACACCGAGCACAAGTCCGCAGAAGAGCGATATGGCAGAAGTTATCAGGCTCTCCCAAAAGAGCAGGATGCTGATATTCTTTTTGTCCATGCCGAGGATGTTATAGAGTCCGAACTCTTTCTTCCTGCGTCGGATAAGAAACGAATTTGTATAGAAAAGAAAGATGCAGGCGAATATGGCGATGACCCAGCCGCCGAGCATGAGCACGACATTCACCGTTTTATCGCCGAACGTGCCCTCGAGCGACTTGCCGTAGCGCAGAAAAATGACGATATAAAACATCATTATCATGCCTATCTGCGTCAAGATATAGGGCAGATATAGGCGCTTATTCTTTCTTATCCCGTCAAACGCGAGGTGCGGATAAAAGCCCTTTTTCATCTGTGCTCACCGCCCGTCGCAAGCAGAGTCAGAGTCTCGGATATCTTCTGATAGAGTCGGCTGTCGGTGTCTGCGCCGCGATAAATCTGATGGAACACCTCGCCGTCCTTTATAAACAGCACGCGCTTTGCGGAGGAAGCCGCCTTGACGGAGTGCGTGACCATGAGGATAGTCTGACCGAGGGAGTTCACCTCGCCGAACAGGCGCAGCAATTCGTCGGTGGACTTCGAATCGAGCGCACCCGTGGGCTCGTCCGCCAGAATCATGCGCGGCTCGGTTATCAGCGCGCGGGCGACCGCCGCCCTCTGCTTCTCGCCGCCGGATATCTCGTAGGGGTACTTCTTGAGCAGCTCCGCTATGCCGAGGCGTTTTGCTATCGGCTCAAGGCGGGAGTGCACTCATCGTAGCTCCTGCCCGCGAGGACGAGCGGGAGATAGATGTTATCCTCGACCGTGAACGTGTCGAGAAGATTGAACTCCTGAAACACGAAGCCTAAATTGTCCCTGCGGAAAGCGCAGACGGCGTCCTCCTTTATTTTTGAAAGATCCTTGCCGTCGATTATAACGCTGCCGGAGGTGGGTCTGTCAAGCGCCGCAAGAATATTGAGCAGAGTGGTCTTGCCTGAGCCCGATTCGCCCATTATGGCGACATATTCGCCCTCCGACACGCTGAAGTTCACGTTTTTAAGAGCCTCGACCTTGTTGCCGCCGAAGCGCGTTGAGTAGACTTTTTTGAGTCCGTTGACTTCCAAAATACTCACTGTTTTCGACCTCCTGTCATTTTGTGGCTCTATTATAGCCGAAAAGGGAAATGCGCCTCCATAGAAAAGGCTTACATTTCCCCCTTCAAATCTTACGTTTTTGTAAGAAGTTATTCTTTCTTCAGCCTGTACTGACCGAGATCGAGACGAACCGCCGTCCCCTCGCCTACCGTTGAAGAAATCGAGATATCTATGCCGAGGTTTTCGCAAATTCGGCGGCACAGATACAGTCCGAGCCCGCTCGCGCGGCGGTCGTCCCTGCCGTTGCAGCCCGTATAGCCCTTGTCGAGCACTCGCGGCAGATCCTCCGGCGCTATGCCTATCCCCGTATCCTCAATGCAGAGAATTTTGCCCTCGGAATAAATCTTTATGCTCCCCTCGCGGGTATATTTGAGCGCGTTCGAGAGCAGCTGTTCGATAACGAACGCGAGCCATTTTTCGTCCGTAACGGCGCGGATATCGACGCTGTCATATTCGAGGCGTATCCTGCGGTCAATGAACTCGGGGGCAAACTTCTTCACCGAGCCTTTTATTATGCCGTCTATATCCTGCTCCCTGAAAACATAGTCGCTGTAGTTCGAGCCGAGGCGTATAAAGACGAGCACCATTTCGACATATTGCTCTATCCGTGACAGCTCGGAGGCGAGCCTGCGCGCTTCGGGCACATCCTCTTTTTGAAGCGTCAGGCGCATCGCCGCTATCGGCGTTTTTATCTGGTGCGCCCAGACCGTGTAGTAATCGACTGTGTCGCGTATGCGGCTGTCCGCCTGTGCCGTTATCTCCTCGATTTTCTCCTTGAGCGCCGATATGAGCTGCTGATAGTCGTAGTCGGTTATCCCCTCCGGCTCGGGCAGAGCCGAGATAATCTCCGTGTTTCTGCGGCGCAGCTCTTCAAAAAACTTATGGCGGCGATAGGCCTTCGTCATATCATAGGCGACGAACACCGCGCCGAAAAGCAGGCACAGGGCGCACGGATACATGACCGCGCGCACGGGCAGACGGTAGAACCAAAAAGAAACCGCGAATATGCAGACGAAAAGCAGAAGCATCAAGAGGCGCTTCCAGCGCTCCTTGAGATAACCCTTGAAAAAGCTCATAACCCCTCCGAAATCAAGCTATTATATACCCTACGCCGAACTTTGTGGCGATAAAATCCTTGAGTCCCGCCGCATCAAGCTTCTTTCTAAGGCGGTTGACATTGACGGTGAGTGTATTTTCATCGACAAACGAGTCCGTCTCCCAAAGGCGCTCCATCAGCTTTTCGCGGCTGACTACCTTGCCTTTATTTTCCATCAGGCAGAGCAGAATGCGATATTCATTTTTGGTCAGCGTTATCTTTTCATCGCCGAAAACGAGAGAATTTTCGCCCGTATCAAGCAATGCGCCGCGATGCTCGAGCACCGGGACATTGGCGCCGAAATCGTAAGTGCGGCGCAGAAGAGCCTGGATTTTCGCCATGAGGACGCTGCCGTCAAACGGCTTCGAGATAAAATCATCCGCTCCGAGGTTCATCGCCATGACGATATTCATATTATCCGACGCAGAGGAGACGAAGATTATCGGCACCTTCGAGACGCGGCGAATCTCACTGCACCAGTGATAGCCGTCAAAGAACGGCAGCATGATATCGAGCAGGACTATATGCGGCGAAAACTCGGCGAATTCGTGCATGACATTGCTGAAATCCCGCACGATATGCGTCTGAAGATTCCACGCCTGTGCCTGCGCCGCGACGGCGTTCGCTATCCCCCGGGGTCGTCCTCAACGATAAAGAGCCTGTACATACCGCACCTCCGAAAACTGTTTCATAAAAATCAACGGACAAATCCGACCAAAAACTTCGGCTGTATATAAAAATAATTATACAGGCATCCGCCGCCGCGTTTCAAGAAAAACAGTATCGCAAATGAAACTTCGGCGCATAGAATATACAGAAAAAACTTTGGAGGTGCCAAATGAACAACAATCAAAACCGCTGCGGCTGCGGCGGACAGCCGACAGTCATGGACATTGACCGCGAGACGAAAGAGAACACAAATTTCCGAAAAGAGGCATGGACGGGCGAGCATCTGCAGGTAACGCTGATGTGCATACCCACAAACTGCGACATCGGCGCGGAGATCCACGAGGACACAGATCAGCTCGTCTGCATCGTGCAGGGCTGCGCGACAATAAGCTTCGGCGCGACGAAATGTTCCATGTGCGACGGTCAGAGGGCAAACGGCGGCGACGCCTGCCTCATCCCCGCCGGAACCTGGCACAATATAACAAACAGCGGAAGCATCCCGCTCAAGGTATATTCCGTATACGCTCCGCCGCACCACGCGGCAGGAACAGTCCAGCGCACCAAGACCTGCGACTGCTGAAAATAAAATAGACACAGGCGCCGTGACTCTGGTGGATCACGGCGCCCGTATCGTTGAGGAAGTGGAGATAAAAAAGATAATATGGAAATTCCAAAACGCAGGTTGGGGGTTCTGCGTTTTGCGTGGATGGTGAAATCAGCGAAGCATTACTTTCTGCTTATTCTCGCCCGGCAGTCTAAATCATCCGACCTCGACCGCCGAAAAGTCATAGTACAGATCCATCGGGCGATTATCGCCGAGCAGGAGAATGCTGTTATCCTCGAGCAGGAGGTTATCTCCCGCATACTTCATGATGAAGTCTATACCGTAGTTGACAGCCTGTTCTTCATTCTCGGCATAAATAAATCCGCTGACGGGGTTGACGGTGTCATCGCATGCGCCTATCTCGCTGCCGTCCTCTCCGATTTTCTTGCATCGGCATTCGAGCACATAGCGCGAGCCGACATCCGGAAGTCCGTCGTATTCTTTTAGCATTACTATCCGTCCCTTGAATTTATCTGCAGGTGCGTTTTGCCGCCGCCTGCCATATGCCTCCGCGCTTCCGGCGGTCAGGCAGCAGACGGAAAAACCCGCCCGCTTCCCGCCGTATAGGAGTATAGGAGGTAGTTGACTTCATTTATGTACTTCGCTTGAGTACGCCATAATTTTAACGCATTGCAAGCAAAAAGTGTTGATTTTTCAAAAAGTGATGTAAAAATGGGCAAAAACGATATATTTTGAGCAGTTATTTTTCTATGTAGCGAATATACGACATATTTTGACAAATTGTCGCGTGCCATTTTAGGCACATGAACGACATTTTGTTTGTACAGTGTAATAAGATAGTTTACAAAAAGTGTAAGAACATACTTTACAATAAATATAAGTCCGCCGCGGTGTGAGGTTATATGAAAACATCCGCGCGGTCTGTTGAAATATTTTTTATGCTCAGACACTGTCATTATAAATAAAGAAAGCAGGCAAGGTGTGTACCCTGCCCGCTTTCTTTTATATAGGAGTTATGTAGGAGATAGATTTCAAATTCATGCTCTTTTCAGAGGTCAACACTATTTTAGCGCATTTGCCGCCGGAAGTGTGAATTTTTGCAAAAGTGATGCGATTTTGGGCGAAAACGATGTTTTTCGTGAGTTTAATTTGCCGAGGTCGCAAAACTCAATTCAAGCGGTGACCGGCAAACAGTAAAAAATAATCGTTGATGACATTTTTTATTTTTCTGTTTGCTTTTCGACAAAATGTGGTATAATATTTGCGGGAGCGTGATTCTTTTGATAGATATACTTGTCTGCGACGACAGCGCGGAAATAGTTGAACAGGTTAAAAAACTGCTGTGCGCATGGGAAAAAGTGAACACTGTCAGCTTCAATATAGACTGCCGTCAGTCGGGAAAATTCATTCTCGAAAACAAGCACAAATATGACATCGCTTTTATTGATATCGAGATGCCGGAAATGAGCGGACTCGAGCTCGCCGTTGAGCTCAAGAAGCAGAATCCAGATGTGCTGATTATCGTCCTGACCTCGTTTCAGCGATATCTCGACGACGCGATGCGCATCCATGTTTTCAGATATCTCTCGAAGCCTGTTGATGTCAATCGCTTCAACAAGAATCTCTTTGACGCTGTTCAGGAATACCGCACGCTGAGCAAGACGATAATTCTCGAAACCCATGACATAGTCAAAAAGATAAAGACAAAAGACATTCTCTATATTGAAAACAGGCGCTACGGCGCACTGCTCGTGACGAAAGACGCCGAATATGCGACGGGAGTCAGGCTAAAGGACTGGATAGCAAAGACCGGTCAGCCGGACTGCTTTGTCTATTCCCACGCGAGCTACATAGTCAATCTGCAAAACGTCATCGACTTTTCAAAAGACAGCGTCACGCTCAGAAAAGGCGACGGCGAAACGGTAAGCGTATATATGTCCCAGCGCAAATACCCCGCCTTCAGAAAGGCATTTTTTAACTTTGCGGGAGGTATATGATGGACACTGTGTGTAAATTGATTGCCTGCGCTTTCGGACAATTTGCCGCGTACTGCTATTTTTCAAGGCGGTTTGAAACAAAATGTCCGATTGCCGCGGTTTGCGGATTTTTTGCGGCGGCTGCTGCCGTACAATTCGCCGTAAGCTTCGCGGGGCTTGCCGCGCTCAATATAGCATTGCTTTTTATAAGCAATCTCTGCGCCGCGCTCATAATATACCGAGCGGGCATAAAGCAGTCGCTGATCCATTGCTTACTGCTCGAAGTGCTCGCCGCGATGTCAGCGTTTATAATAATGTTCGGTCTGCCGAAAATCATCGGTCACGAGCCGCCCGGAAACGGAATGTTATTGCTCGGAATTTCTTCGAGTGCACTGTATTTTACATTTTCATATGCAGTGTCAAGGCACAAAGACGACATGATCGTCTATTCGGTGCTGGTGTCAATGCTCTCTTTGGTCTGCGCCGCGATGATCGCGGGCTTTGCATTTTCCCGGGGAGCAATCTGGTTTTGACACTGATATCGGTCCTTCTTTCGCTGGCGATATCCGCAGTTTGCATGGCGTACAGAAAATTGGTCTGCAAAATCTCGAACTCCACCGAAACGCTTCTCGAAGAACAGCGGCAGAAGCTGAACGCGGAATACTATGCGGAGCTTGAGCATCAATACGACCTGCGCGACATTATTATCCACGACATAAAGGGGCATCTCCGCACGATAAAACAGCTCTCGCAAAACGGAGAAAACGACCGCATAAACAGCTACATCGACTCGATATACAACAGCGGCGCGATGGGCGCGGTGAAGCAGTTCAGCAGCAACAAGCTCGCAAATGTCATAATAAGCAGATACGCCAATCTGTGCGCAAATTCGGAGATAAAATTCAACTGCGATGTGCGCAGCATTGATTTTTCTTTTCTTTCGGACAGCGACCTCACAATATTACTCGACAACATCCTCAACGGGGCATACAAATCCGCCGAAAAATCAGAAGAGCGCTTTATCGACATGAGCATCGACAGCTTCAACGAGGCATATGTCGTGCTCAACGTCCGCCACAGCGTGGACGGCTCGCCGGACATAAAGAACAGCGAGAGGGCGGCGCGCATAAGCAAGATAATTCAAAAATACGGCGGACAGGCATCGTTCGACTGCGCGGACGAGAGAATATTTGCGGCGAAGATAAATGTTCAAGTCGTCGGTTGTCAAAAAAATAAAGCTGCTCGCATTCAACACTCGCATGAGTACCTATAAAAAAGAGAACCCCGGTCAGTGCAGAATCAAATGCACTGACCGGGGTTTATTATAATTTTTATACTTTTTCAAGCTTGGCGTAGTTCGCCATTATCTTCTTTGTGCCGACTTTTTCAAAGGCTATCTCGAGCATGGTATCGTTCGCCATTTTCTGCATACTGAGTATCACGCCCGTGCCATATGCCTTATGCTTGACTGTCTCGCCGACGGAATAGCTCTGCGCCGCGGCGGCGGGCTTTTTCGCGCCCGCGCCGGAGAAGCCGGACGAAGCGGAGAAGCTGTAAGCGGGCTTCGACGGGATTGAATTCGACGCTCTTGCGGGTGACTGAGATGAAATCTTTGAAAATCCTCTCGACGAGCTCCCCTGCCCTGCAGAACGCTGCTGCGGGATGCCGTGGGTCTGATAAGACATCGGTCTTGCGCCCTTTTTATCGAGCAGCTCCTCGGGTATCTCTTCAACGAATCTCGACGGACGGTTGCGGTTCGTCATGCCGTAGAGCATTCGCGTTGATGCGCTGGAGATATAAAGTTTTTTCTTCGCGCGCGTTATCGCGACATAGGCGAGTCTGCGCTCCTCCTCGATATTCTCCGGCTCATAGAGTATCGTCTGCATTCCGGGGAATATCCCCTCCTCCATGCCGACTATAAACACATTCGGGAATTCGAGTCCCTTGGCGGAGTGTATCGTCATCATGACGACCGCCTGGGTCTGGGCGTTGTAGTTATCTATATCCGTGAGCAGCGCGGTCTCCTGCAGGAAGCCATTGAGGTCGCCCTCGGGGTTTTCCTCGCAGTAGCGGCGTATGTTGTTTCCAAGCTCCGCCAAGTTCGCCACGCGCTCCTGATATTTCTCGGGCTCGTTGGCGAGCGAGAGCGTATAGCCCGTCTCGTCGAGTATCACGCCGAGTAGATCGGCGAGGGGCATAATCTCCATCTTCTCGCGGAACGAGTCAATGAGCTTCCCGAACGCCATAAGCTTTGAAGATGCACGGGAAAGCTTCGCATACTGATCCGCCGAGCGTATGACCTCGAACGGCTCAACGCCGAGTCCGTTCGCTATCTCAAAAACAGCATTGAGCGAAGTCTCGCCGATTCCGCGCTTGGGCTCGTTGATTATTCTTCTGAGCCTTATCTCGTCCGCCGTGTTGTTGACAACATAGAGATACGCCATGGCGTCTTTTATCTCTTTGCGGTCATAGAATCTGTGGCCACCGATCATTCTGTACGGTATGCCGCTCCTGATAAACGACTGCTCGATAAGGTTCGACTGCGCGTTCATTCTGTAGAGCACCGCGTGGTCGTTCCACTCCTCGCCGTCGGCGACATTGGAGACAATCGTATCGGCAACGTGACGGCTCTCTGCCATCTCGTCCTCGGCGACATAAAACTCGATTTTCGCGCCCTGCCCGTTATCCGTCCAAAGATTTTTGCCCTTTCGCTGTTCGTTGTTCGCGATAACGGCGTTGGCGGCGTCAAGTATCGTCTGAGTCGAGCGGTAATTCTGCTCAAGGCGAATGACCTTTGCGTTTTTATACTGCTTTTCAAAGCTAAGGATGTTTTCGATGGTAGCGCCACGGAAGCGGTAGATACTCTGCTTGACGTCCCCCACCATGAACAGGTTGTACGCTCCGCGCTCCTCTCTTGAGATCGCCCTAAGAAGCGTCTCCTGCACATGATTGCTGTCCTGGTACTCGTCGATCATGATCTCCTCGTACATGTCGCGGAACTCCTCCGCCGCAGCGCGCGCCTGCTTTGTCTTTGCATCCACGAGAATCTCCAGTGCGAAATGCTCCAGATCGTGAAAATCCACCAGATTCTTGCGGCGCTTTCCGCTGCAAACGCCTCGGAGAATGCGATGGCAAGACGCACCAGTTCCTTCGCCATCGGCTCTGCCCGGCGCACCTGCCCGCACATGACTTCCGGCGATGCAAAGAAATACTGCCTGTTGATCATTTTTTACCGTATCCTTCACCTGGTCGCGGAGTTCCTTCACACGCGAAAGCTTCCCTGCATCTCCCGAAAAGCCGCGGCTCGACGGCAGCCTGTCATAAGTGACGGCGGTAAGCCTTTTCGTACAGCCCCAGAAAACTTTTTACACGCTGCCAGCTCCTCAAACTTTGCGAGATCCGACGCAATCACCTTCTCATAGACATCCGGTCCGTCTTCCTCCAGCGTAAGCACATGCGCGATGCGAAGCCTTTTTTACCAGATCCGCCAGCACCGACCGCAGATGCAGCACGAGCGGCTGCATCCACGGCGCCTCCGCCATCTTTTGCACATCCGGGATCTCATAGCCACGGATGCCGGAAGTAAGCCACTCCATCGGCCACGGATAGCTCATGGAGAACTCGTAGAGCGAGAGGATCATTCTCCGCCACCTTCGCATCGCTCTTCCCCGACACATACCCTTTTGCAAATGCCGCAAACTCCGGTGACATCTGTTCGTAATTGCTCTCCAGCACGCCGCGCAGCACGTCTTCTTTTAACAGCTTTAACTCTCCCTCGTCCCCGATCCGAAAATCCGGCTCCAGGTCAATCTCGTGGAAATGATTGCGGATCACATACAGACAAAAGCTGTCGATGGTCGTGATCTGTGCATTGTGGATTAACGTCAGCTGGCGCTGCAGATGCTCCGAATCCGGATGCTCCTCCAGCGCTTTCTCGATCGCCGCCCCGATGCGCTCCCGCATTTCCGCCGCAGCCGCATTCGTAAACGTCACCACTAAAAGCCGGTCGATGTCCACCGGATGTTCTCCCTCCGTGATCATCTTGATAATGCGCTCGACTAAAACCGCTGTCTTACCCGAACCGGCAGCTGCCGATACCAGAATATTGCGCTTTCTTAAATCGATTACCTGTTGTTGTTCTCTGGTCCATGAAACACCC
>ENA-OQET01001442-OQET01001442.1-human-gut-metagenome-genome-assembly--contig:-NODE-1442-length-10467-cov-3.298839_pt1 | contig 10467 bp, 9 predicted proteins | sample MGYA00242800_ERZ504645 | MGnify/ENA primary metagenome ERZ504645 (study PRJEB26092, sample SAMD00036308) | human gut metagenome | host: Homo sapiens | study: EMG produced TPA metagenomics assembly of... | reverse complement strand
CTTTTTGTTGTTTTCGATTGCACAAATACGGGGCCGGCGATTCCTGTTGCTGTATGACTAAAATGAACTGCAATACAACTGCACAAAGCAAAAAGGCTGCGCTTCCTGCGCAGCCTCTCAGCAAACTTCCTTATTCGGCGTATTCTTTGACGGCCCCTGCCTTCTGCAGAGCCGCCATCACAGCGGGGATCAGAACCAACTGCACGATAATGCCCGGCACGGCATTGAGCAGTGCGCCCGCCAAGAACGCCTGAGCGGTAAACGCCTTGCCGCCCAAACCCAGCAGCACGACCTCAGCCACGCCCCAGACAAGCCGCCCTGCTACCATGGCGGTAAGCAGCGCCGCATACACGCCTGCCAAGCCCTTTTGGGCCAAGCGGCGATATACCAGCCCGATAACCAGACCGTAGGCGAGCAGCTCAAACGCCATCGCAATCGCCACCGGGTACATCGGGGGCATCCCGAACAGAACCGAGCGCAGCAGCGGCGCAACAAAACCAACCACTGCACCGTATTGCCAGCCGCAGACAAGGCCGCACAAAAGCACCGGAATGTGCATCGGCAGCAGCATGCTGCCGATTTGCGGAATCTGGCCCGTCAGCATGGGCAGCACAAGGCATAGCGCCAAGAAAAGCGCTGCATAAGCCATCTTTTGGTATTCTGGTTTTCAAAACATATCACCCTTATCAAAAAGTTTGAACCGCGCACCCTTCTGGGCACTGCCTTCCTGGCTTTTTCATAAGGGCATTACTGCATCATTCAAGCCCGCCATAGCGGGAATCACGCAGTCATGCCATAGGTCCGCTTACTATATTACACAAAAATCTCCGCCGTGTCCAGTACAAAATCGCAGCGCGCGGCTGGATTATGGGCAGCAAAATACCCCTCCTCCAACGGGATCCACCGCTGCACAAAATTTGCGTAGCGTATGCCCTCTCTCGCCTGCAGGCGCGCTGCCTGCACATCAGGCGGGCAGGTAACAAACACGCGCACCGCAAATTCAGTCTGCAGCGCCGGATGCAGGCTGTAGCTGCCCTCCAGAATCGTCAGCGGTGCGGCAGCAAACGGCTTAGACGGCAGGAAGGCCCCCGCCGCGCAGCTGTATGCCGTATAGTGCGCCGTTTCTCCGCGCAAAAGCGGCTGCAGGATCTCATTTCGAAGCCTGGTGAAATCCATATTCGCGCCGGGCTGCTGCTGCCAGTTCGCGCAGCGCGCGGCAAGCGGCAGATAGAAATCATCGGTATGCACCACCCTGCAGCCAAGCTGCCCCTCCAGAAACTGTGCCAGTGTAGACTTGCCGCTGCCGCAGCGCCCGTCAATAGCCAGCAGCGCAGGGCCGTTCTCTGCGGCCAACTGTGCAGCCTGCAGGATCGGGACGGCGGCTGTTGCCAGCGGCGTCATGCGTCCAGCGCACGCAGCGTAAGAGCTACGGCATTTTGCAGATACTCGTCAAGGCGGCAGTCCTGCGTGCCCGCCACAAAGATCCCGCAGCCGGACGCCGGAATCAAAACCTTGGCTGCCTCACTGCCGGAAATCGCCACCGACATTTTGGGCGAAACCTCGCCCATGATGCCGTTGGCCATCAAGATACCGATGGGCCCCAGAATAACATCGGCTCTGGCGGCGTTATATACCACCGCATTTTCCCCGGTGGCACCGCGCACCGCGCCCGCCTTCAGCATGGCGCTGGTTGCCAGCACATTCGTGCCCGCCGCCAGCAGCTCGCAATCTGCGGGCAGCTTAGGCAGCAGCAGCTTTGCAAGCTGTGCGCCCATGCCGCCGCCCTGCCCATCAATGATCAAAATTCGTTTCATACCCTACATCCTCTGTCGCTATATGCCCTGCCGCCACAGCGGCTTACTTATGCCTATTATTTTACACCCCCGGAGTATTGCATCGCAAGTAGTAAAACGAAAAGGGCTGCTGTACTTCATCGCACAACAGCCCTCTTTTGCACACTGCGCAAATCAGCAGCAGCAAAAAGCCCTGTTTTTACGCTTTTTCCACGGCATACTCCGACCAGCTATCAGCAGCCGCTGCACCGGAGGTATCTACATCGGTGCTGTAGCTTTCCACGGTAACTGTTACATCCCCGCTGCCCTGCACATAGACTGTGCCTTGATCTTCATCATCCGGCGAGGTCTGACCGTTTTCCCCCGGGCCGCCCATTTCGTCACGGACAAATGTGGTAAAATCTGATAACGGTATGCTCACTTAACCATCTGCTTCTGTCTCCACCGTGATGGATGCGGCTGACACTTCGGTGACCGTACCTGTATAGGTTGTCCCCGCCTGAGCTGTCGTATTTTCACATTTGTTTCTTCGGCTGTCGTTACTGTATTGCTCTGACCCATGTTGCAGCCGGTCATCCAAAGTGCCATGACCGCAGCCAGGGTCCCGCATATAAATTTTTCATCAAAATCATTTCCTGGTTATTTCTTGTCATCTCTGAGAACACCGGTATCATACTACACGAAGCTTAAATCACTCTTAAGGCAACACCGCACAATTCCCGCCTGACGGCTTAAGCACCGCTCCGGTGGATCTCCGCGCCAAGAGCCGCCGCAAGCGGCGGTTGCGCTTCGAAGCGCCTCGCTGCGGCTCGGTGTGCGGCACGGCATCTGCGTTGCCAAAATGCTCGATAATGTCGGGTTGCGGTACCCGCATCGTGCTTCGGGGGCAAAAGCCCCTCGCACTCTGCGACCGCTGCCCCTGCTTCGGTTCGCTGCATCCGCCACTGGCGGCGCTCACCTTTGCAGCATCCAGTATTATCTGCGCTTTTGGCTTAGCATCTGCCGCACCTCGCTCGCCGTATCGGCACTTAGAATTATGCGGTATTGCCTTAAACTTTGACTACGGATTATTGGCAGTATACTTCTGCGGTTTGCACCGGATACTTTTTAAAGTCAACTCACCTTATGGCAAGGCAAAATTCGGCAGCTTTCTTTTCTGGTGTGCTTTACGCTCATTTTTCCCTCTTACTTGTTTTCCGTCAATTCCTGTTGCTATAACCGTAATTTTGCATTTCCATTTTTGTGTTCGTTAAGCAGCGCCTTGCTTGCCAAGGCGATTGCTCTCGCTGCTATAGCATGTCGAAACTTCCTCAATTACTGTACACTTTTTATAGCAGGTGCAAGCCCAATCCTTCTGCCACTCCCCTCCCCCGCCTTCTTGAGATAGTCTTTACCTTTCGAATGACATTCACTTTGCGTTATTTTCTTTCTTTCTGCACTTACTACATACCCTACGGGACGGTAATCTGGCTTTCTCCCCATTGTAAAGTCCGTTCTCAAGTTCTGCTTAGTCCGTGCAGTAAAGGTTTCCTTTCTTACTTAAAAGAGAGGTTTCTACACTTTAACAAAGCGGAAAATTTGAGTTCTCTGCGCAGCTTTTAAAGCTCTATATGTATATTACCATGCATTTTATCCAAATTGTATATAAACTTATATCCAATATCCCCCTTCTTCCCCTTCCTTTTATGAACCTTATGCAAGTAAGGTAGGACCACAAACCCAGTATTCATTATTTCATCAGTTGTCAGAGGGACCCTATTATACGGTATTTACACTGCTTCGATTTGCATCCTTATTTTCTACTTCATGATTACGCGGATTGCTGCCGAATAAGCAGCGGAAACCACATAAAAGAGATTTCTTCACCTTGAAATCCGGAAATCCAGAGCAAAGAGAGATTTCTACATCGCATTACCGTAAAAAATATTTACCCTGTACTATGCTATACTTTGCACCACTATGGATCTTCTCTGGATTGCTTTTACTTTACGATTTGTATATAGCAATGCAACATATCCCTTTTGTATTTTGTCTGCAACGCCTTTTCCTCTTTCTAGTATCCTTCTCTCCCAGCTATTTTGGGGGTTCTAGTGCTTTTTTGTCCCCCATATCTATATGTTGTGGTTTTACACCCCTTTTATTACTACCCTGCTTTGTCAGTGCCTTTCTATACATGGCTGCGCTTTCTCCTCCTTTCTTCCGCTCCTTTGATGTAGAAATCTCTCTTTAGTGCAGGCAGCTCCTTCTTCGGAGCCCGATTATATATCGATTTATCGATAATTATTTACATTTAGAAATCTTACGCTGTTTATGTGTAGTAACCTCTTGGTTGCCTTCTATTAGGCTCCCTGCTTCTGCATGTATAGGCTTGCTTTGCGCAAGAAAAAGTATGTCCGTTGATTCGCAACACCAATATATAGTGTTTTTGCAGCAATTTCTAAAAGGAGGTTTCTACACCGTAAAAAATTGAGCACCTCCAACCTCAGATACCACCCGCAGCAGCAAAAGGAGGTTTCTACACTCGCAGAAGGGAAAATTTTTGTTTCACTCTACCCCCCCCTGTATCTATGCATACTATTCTAATTCAAGCGTCTACATTTTCCACTGTTTGAGTAAAGAGAGGTTTCTACATCGGAAAAATCGGAGAATTTCAACGCAATGTGCCCTTTCCCCGCCCCTTTACCCAATCAGGGTGCTGGGTTGTACCATGATACGCAAAAGAGAGGTTTCTACACCGGAAAAACCAGCTATCGTAATCTCTACCTATGTTTGCACGGCAGAGCATTCCCACTATTGCAAAAGAGTGATTCCCACACTGCCCAATTTGTAACTGCAACAGACAGTTTGCAGAAATAGCTTTGAAAACAGAGATTCTTCCACGGCAAAAAAGAGGTTTCCACATGCTTACTTTGGCTGATTTGGCTGTAGCAATCTCTTTCTACAGCCTTTTAAACCTCTTGCATCCGGTGTGGAAACCTCTTTCGCCAAGTGTTTTTTTCTCTTAGCTGGCATGTGGAAACCTCTCTTTCTACATATTATAATAAATAAGTAAAAAGTAAGGTATAAGATAAATAATTGTAAAAGAGAAAAAAGCAAAATCTTGTAAAATAAAAAAGCTCCAAACATTTTTCGTTGACAGTTAGCAAATAGTATAGTAATATTATCAGTATAATGATATTTGTGTACCTATTTGAATTGTAACATCTAACGAAAGGAATATATAGCTGTATATCGAGATTATTTTAGGTCTTGTACAGCTATAAATAATGGATATGAACAAAACAAATTCGTCCATTGATGAAAACGAGGAAGCTTTAGTCGGAGAGGTCCTTTCTGATGATGAGGTCCGCGAGAAAAAGCAAGCAATCGCGAAATGGCAGCACTCCCCTGTCGGCTTTGGCTCTTACATTACCAAAAGTAATGATTTGATCCAGCGGACAAAGTACTCTCTGCCCCGCAATGAGCAAAAGGTTCTCTTTATGCTCATGTCTAAAATCGACCAGAAAAATGATAAGGATGCATCCAAGTATTATTCGATTACCTTCAACGATTTTGCCAAGCTAACAGGCGTGCGCACGGTTGACACTACCTATGCTCTGAATCTGAAGGAAACTATCGAGAATTTGGAAAACCGTACCTTCTGGGTCAAGAAAGAACCCGGCAGTAAGGTGTACCGCTCCATTTCATGGCTGCAAAAAGGTTCTGAGGTCGATTTCGATAAGAAAGAGATCCGACTGCGCTTTAACCAGGATATCTGGAAGGATATTGCGCAGCTTACCAGCAACTATACCTCTTACAGCATCGAATATCTGCTGTGATGAAAAGCACCTACTCGATGCGCGTTTATGAAATCATACTCTCCTATGACAACGGCAACAGAGATTATGGCTATACGAACGGCCTTGTATTCCAGCCTGTAAATGATGAAATCCTGAATAAGTTCTCCTCCAAGCGCGATGAGCTGACAGGTTATAAGTATAAAAATTCAATATTGATGAGTTTAAGGGTCTGCTTTCTGCACCCACAGAGGCAGAGAGAGAGTCCACAAAGAGCAAAAATGAAAAAGGATACGGCATCTGCAGATAAGAAAAAGTTCGACCGGGAAAAACCGCTGTCTGAAAAGTACAAGACTTTTACAGAGTTTGAGAAAAATGTTTTAAAGACAGTTAAGACAGAGATCAATGAGATGACGGATCTTTGGTTTGACTATGCCCCGGCACGCAAGCGCGGTGTTCGCAAGTATGAATATCTGTATATTTTCATCAAATACAAGACCAAAGCGGAAATGAAGAATGTCCGTGCCTATCACGATAGAAATACGCATGATGATGAAATTGTAAGGGATACCAGAAAGAAGAAAACCCAGAGTGCGGAAAACGCTGCGCAGCATATTACAGAGCCGTTTGGCACAGATATTCTGGAAATGAAGTACAGAAAAGCGACTACAGAGATCAGAAACAAGGCTGACTATCTTTCGTATGAGGATAAGCTGACGGACAATGAGAAAAATATCTGCAACGATATTTTCACATATACGGCTAAGATTCTGACAAATGTCAACAAACGGGATCAGGCGGAGGAAACACTGGATTGCTTAAACCGTATCATTCATGACAATGCCGGGCTGAAAACATGGACCTTGGGACTGTGTGTAAAGTTTACGGAGTTGTTTGAAAAAACAACCGAAAGGAAGTCTGCACAGTATTATCGCACGATTGTTTATAACGATACGATTGAAAACAGCGCTTTGATTATTGCGGCTGGTAAGCAGAAGCTCGCCGCTTTGGATCCATCTGGTGTGTTTAAGTTTGATATGTCTGTCTTTGAGGATGTCTAAGGCAATACCGCATAATTCTAAGTGCCGATACGGCGAGCGAGGTGCGGCAGCTGCTAAGCCAAAAGCGCAGATAATACTGGATGTCTTATCGAGCATTTTGGCAACGCAGATGCCGTGCCGCAGCCGCCGGAGCGGTGCTTAAGCCGTTAGGCGGGAATTGTGCGGTATTGCCCTTAGTATTGTTTGGCAGGGGCCTGCAATTTGCAGGCTCCTGCTTTTTTTGTGGTAAAGGGTAAAGTGATTTCATTTGATAAATACATGCAAGATGAGGACAGCAACAAGAATTGAACGCCAAGCCATGAAGGGAGAATGGGATAATAAAATACTTATTACTTTTACGCCCCGAGGCTACTTTGCTAAACACCGCAAATAAATGTTTTGAATCATAGCAACAAGAATTGAGAGGCATATTGATTCCGCACTGCACTGTGAAGCGCGGCGAAAATACAAAGAAATCGTCGGTATGAATGTGGACACATCAAAGCACAGCAACAAGAATTGATGGACCTGAATAAAAGCTGCTGCAGAGTAATAATAAAGAAAAGAGAATTGACTTTACTTATATCTATGTTATAATTGAAATTACAATGAGCAGCAGAAAGTAACTGCAACGATTTCTATGGTGAGGGATAGGTTTCAACATATTCAGCCGTCAAAGTATGATAGAATCGGATAATAAGAAACAGCAGCACCCTGTAGAAGCAAAAAGGCAGCAAGAACAAATCACAAGATAAAAACGGAATAGTAAACTGTAGCAACAAGAATTGACAGACACATCCACACATAACAGTCTTTACAGAAATGAGGAATTGCTCAATGTCTGCAAAAATTATTACAATTGCCATTGAAAAGGGCGGCACGGGTAAAACCGTAACGGCCTCCAATCTTGCCTACCTGATGGGCGATGAAGGAAAAAAAGTTCTTTGCGTGGATACCGATCCGCAGGGAAATCTCACCAAAGCACTCAGCGGCGGCTTGAGCATTACAAGTGATGAATTCTACGGCAAGGCGCTCTATAATCTTTTCGACGGGTTCCTGTATCACAGCAAGACGCGAGACTTTATTGTAGAAACGCAGTATGAAAATGTAGATATGATCCCATGCGATGCGCAGACGCCGCGGATCAACAAGCGCATTGAGCTGCTGATTGGTGATGCAGAGCGCCTGAAGGACGGAGATCCGAGGAAGGTTTCCGGTATGGGAAATTTCCTGTACTATTTCCTTAATCAAGTGCGCGATGAGTACGATTACATTCTAATTGACACACAGCCTACGCGTGACAGCCTGCTGCTTTCCAATGCAATCTATGCAGCGGATTATATTCTGATTCCGGCCGGCTGCGAGGATAACTCCGAAGAGTCGGCATTCCGCCTTTACTATGAATGTAATAAGATGAAGCAAAGCTCCACTTCACACCTGATGGGTGCCGGTGTATTACTAGTGAATGTGGACAGGAGCGCAGCAACAGACAAGAAGATTCAGGAGCATTTTAAGGAAGAACTCGGCACATCGCTGTTCAGCGTTGCAATCCCCGCCAGCAAGACGGTGAAAACATCCATTTCCCGCTTTTTGCCTGTGTGCTACATGGCAAAAACACAGCCTGTGGCAAAAGCCTATGTGAAAGCCTACGAAGAGTTGAAAAAGCGTCTGGAGGTGAAATGATATGGGAATGAAGAGCCCCGCCAAAAAGAAGGGAATCGTAAAGCGTTCCCGCCCGACGGATGCTGAGCTTGGCAAAATTGATTCCAATAATGGCGATGCAGGGAAGATTATCAGTGATCTGACCGCAGGTCATAAAAGCATAGAATACGAATCACGGGATATTGCACTGTACGATATTCGCGTAAACGCGGACAACGAAATTTTCCGGCAGGCTGACACCCAAGAGGATATTGTGCAGCTGGCGGAGGATATTCAGCGCAACGGCCTGATGCATAATTTGGTGGTGTTTCCGCAGGAAGAAAATGGGAAAACGGTGTATGTCCTTCTATCCGGTGAGCGCCGCTACCGTGCGATGGAGTACCTCGAAAAGAGAGGCGATGCCACCTGGAACACCATCAAAAACTGCAATGTGATCACAACAAGCCTTTCGGAAAATGAAAAAAAGGTGCTTTTATACAGCGCGAACCTGCAGGTTCGCGGTGGCTTTGCAGATGAACAAATTCGCCGCAAAGCTGTTGCAGAATTTGTGGTATGCCTGCAGAGCGAGCCGTTCAATATGACGGAAAAGGACGCTAAGAAGGCAATTAAGGAGGTAAGTGCAACCACAGCCAAGCAGATCGACCGTGATTTCCGCATAGAGGAAAAGCTGGATAAAGAGCTGCTTCGTCTTTTGGACAATAAGTTCCTGACCCGCATGGAGTGTGAAAGCTATATCACGCTGGAGCCGGAGGTGCAGCATAAAATTGCGCAGTGCTATCTGTTGCTGAGCACGGTAGATGTGAGCAACTGCGACACCGATGCACAGGAGCGTCTGCTGCAGGAGCGCAACAGCATACATTATGATTTTATGCGGGCCATTGACAGCGCCAGAAAAACCAACGAGCCGGATGAGCGGGACGAGCGCCTGGAGACTGCGTTTGCGGAATGTGACAGTGCAATCCGCCTGCTGCAGAACACGGTAGGCGAGTACCACGCCGCCGTCAGCCAGCATGATACGAAGAAGGCCGAAGAGATCGCAAAGGATGTGGCCAAGGATCAGGAGGCAAAGCGCGTCGAGAAGAAGGAGCAAAAGAGCGAGTCTGAAAGCGCGACCTTTGTGGAAAAGACGCTCCAGCCTGTTGCCAATAGAATTTTTAAGAAAATGAGTTCAACCAGCTACAAGCGCGGTGTCAGAAAGATGTCTCAGGAGCGCCGTGACAATGATGTTGCGATTCTGAATGAGCTGATCGAGCAGGCGCAAAGTCTCAGGGATCTGATCGAAGCCGCAAAGTAAGGCAGGGTAGGGGAGACGCTGTCCCGTAACCAAAGGGTGATGCGAATGAAAGAAGAAAAAGTCAAGGTCAACCTTCGGGTAGGGCTCCTGATTCGGGAGACGCTTGTGGATGAGGCTGCTGTGGAGGATATCCGCGTAGGCACCCTGGCCAATCGGCTGCTCCAGTCCGAGATGGATAAGGTCATGAAGGTCGGTGCTGACAACTGCCTGATCATGAACAGCAGGGAATATCTGGCCAGCGAAGCAGAAATCGAGCAGAACAGGGCGGCCTACTATCTGTTTCCGGAAACAAAGGTTGTCAGCCGGTTTATTGCTACGCAGTTGGATGACAAGATCTATCCACAAATATCTTTTTACTTTTTGAAAGAGCAGATGGATGCGCTGGAAAAGCTGGTACGAAAGCAGCGGATACCGCAAACGATTCGAAACGGTGCGGTGCACTCCTATCGGTATGTTATCGCGGGTATGCTGCTGAATCATCCGCTTTGCCGTGCGCTGGGAGCATCCGCCAATAATGATTGAACCCAAAGCCCACAGCCGCCGCTGTGGGTGTTTTTTTCGCCTGCCGCTGCCTGCAGCAAACGCGCTGCAGAGGCGTCCACTCACGCGCTCTGAGAGAGGGACGCGCTGAAGACGGTAAACAAAAGCTCCCACCCGCAATGCGCAGGGGAGAGGGGAGACGCAGTCTTGAAAAACTATAGGGGGGTCGGCGACACAGAAGAATGCGGTGTTGGCCTTAGAGCCAGGTGCCCTTCCGCAGGTACTGCGGTCAGCATTTTGGTTTCGCCTTCCTTGACAATTTGTTTCTATAGATGGGAAAAGGTTTATGCTTGCTTTTTGGGGTTGCGGTGCTATATACTTTGGACATAGAATGTGTAAAGTATTTACCGCTTATGACTATG
>ENA-OQET01001441-OQET01001441.1-human-gut-metagenome-genome-assembly--contig:-NODE-1441-length-10468-cov-2.292718_pt1 | contig 10468 bp, 10 predicted proteins | sample MGYA00242800_ERZ504645 | MGnify/ENA primary metagenome ERZ504645 (study PRJEB26092, sample SAMD00036308) | human gut metagenome | host: Homo sapiens | study: EMG produced TPA metagenomics assembly of... | reverse complement strand
GTATGTGGGACTTTCCAATTACGATGGAAAAACACTTTCACAGGCAGCGTCGATTTTGCAGGAAATGCATTGTCCTTTTGTAATTAATCAGAATCGTTATTCTATTTTTGACAGAACTGTGGAGAAAAATGGACTAAAAAAGACCACAGGAATTCTGAAAAAAGGTCTGATCACTTTCAGTCCTCTTGCACAGGGGCAGCTTACAGACCGCTATCTTAATGGCATTCCGGAGGACAGCAGAATTCGTACCGATGGCAGATTTTTGAAGGAAAGCAATCTGACTCCAGAGCGTGTGCTACAGATCCGAGAGCTGAATGATATGGCTGCAGGGCGTGGCGAGAAGCTTTCGGAGATGGCTCTTGGCTGGCTGCTTGCACAGCAGGAGGTGACCAGTGTACTCATTGGAGCATCACGACCACAGCAGATCCTTGATAACATAAAAGCAATCCACTGTGCACCATTTACGGAGGAAGAGCTTGTGAGAATTGATGAAATTGCGGCTGAAAAAATACAGCCAGTATGATCATGAAATCCCAGATATATCCAGTAGCCTGACAGTTATGAACAGTATTACAAAGAAGCAGATAGGGCTTTTTTACGAGACGAAGGAAAAACAATTATATTTTGCATAAGGCGAGGGACAGAAAATGATAATTCGAAAGGGAACACAGGCTGACCTTGTATCAGTGGAACAGCTTTACAATGACATTCATACGGCAGAAGAAACAGGTCAGCAGACCATTGGCTGGATCCGTGGTGTGTATCCTACAAGAGCTACGGCACAGGCCGCATTAGATGCCAAGGACTTGTTTGTTCTGGAGGATGCAGGTAAGCTCCTGGGAGCGGCCAGAATCAATAAAGCGCAGGTGGATTCTTATGCAGAAGGCGATTGGGAATTCGCAGCCAGGGATGAGGAGGTTTGCGTCTTCACACTCTGGTAGTTTCCCCCTCCGCTTCTGGAAAAGGCTATGGAAAGAAGTTGGTAAAGTTCTATGAGGATTACGTTTTAAGCCACGGCTGTCCGGAACTTCGGATGGATACTAGAGCGTGTTTGAAAAATCATTCCCGCAATCTGCACGCCCCACTTTGCGGTATATTTTGCCCGAATTCGGTTGTCGTAGCCCGCTACGACGCCCTCATCCGGACAAAATCTCCCACAAATTGTGACGCACATCTTGCAGAAAGCCTTTTTCAAACACGCTCTAACGCAAGAAATGCCGCTGCAAGAGGGCTGTATAAGAAGCTTGGATATAAAGAAATCGGGATTGTGCCTACAGAATTTAACGGGATACCGGATGTGCAGCTGGTATTGTTGGAGAAGCACTTGTAATAGTTGAAATTCCCTTTTAGGAAAAAAGAAAAGAGAGCAGGCGAGTTTGTAGAGATACAGATTTGTCTGCTTTTTTTATATAGAGTTCCATCCCCCCGGGGGGCTTGCGGAAGAAAACTGGTTTTGATAATATTTTAACATTGGAGTTTAATGCGGAGGATTTGAAATTGGATAAATTACTGGATGAAATAGAGAGTTATTGGAGCACCCGGACGGAAGGGTATTCTGAGGTGAATGAAAAAGAATTGAAGGGAATGCAGAAAAAGGCATGGCTGGAGACTCTGGAACGCGGATTTTTTGGAAAAAGGTCTGGGAAAAATGAGGATTCAGAAAACAATTCTGTGGAAAAAGAAGTTTTCGAAGAAGAATTTTCTGAAAAACAACATACAGACAAATATAAGGACCACCTGAGAATTCTGGATATCGGTACTGGCCCAGGCTTTTTCCCTATGATCCTTGCGGAAGCAGGATATCATGTAACAGCCATAGATTACACTCCGGGAATGCTGGAAAAGGCTGCAGAAAATGCAGCGAAATTTATCGGAGAAAAGAGCCGGAATATTGAATTTAAAAGAATGGATGCCCAGGCATTGGAGTTTGAAGATGAGAGCTTTGACGTGATCATTTCCAGAAACCTGACCTGGAATCTGCCCCATCCGGAAATGGCTTATAAAGAGTGGCTTCGGGTTCTGAAAAAAGGTGGAAAGCTTTTGAATTTTGATGCCAACTGGTATGGATATCTCTATGATGATAAGAAGCGTGAGGCTTACGAGAACGACCGTAAAAATGTGGAAAAAGGAAGCCTGGATGACCATTATCTGTGCACAGATATTGACCGAATGGAGAAAATTGCGCTGCAGGTTCCGTTGTCGGAGACCAAGCGTCCGGGATGGGATGTGAAGGTACTGGAAGCACTTGGAGCAGCGCAGATTCAGGTAAATGAGGATATATGGCAGCAGGTGTGGAGCGAAGAAGAGAAGCTGAATTATGGATCTACACCCATGTTTATGGTGGAGGCTGTAAAATAGAAAAAGATATTATCAGTGATATACAGAAATTTGTACGAATTTAAAGATAAGTAAAGCGGTGTTGGTTGTAAGAATGAAGTATTAGAGTATTAAAAATAGGATAAGTTTTATTGAATCGTAAGGAAATTATTTGAAAGATATTATTGGAAAGGTAGAAAATAATGAGTGAAATAATAAATATAGGTGGCATTAAGTGCGGCACCAGGGCAGCGTGTCCATGGTTTTATTTCCATTGGAAATGGAGAATTTTCTCTTCCCGCAACAATTGTCAGGGGCGAAAAACCAGGTAAAACAGCTCTCATTACAGCTGGTATCCACGCTGGTGAATATGTGGGAATACAGAGTGCAGTAGAGCTTGGAAGAGACCTGAAAATTGAGAAAATGACAGGAACGGTAATTATTGTAAAGGTAGTGGCGAAAGAAGAATTTGAAAATCGGCACGGTTCTCTTTGCAGGGCGACAGGTGAGAATCTGAACCGCCTTTTTCCAGGAAAAAAAGAAGGTACTACATACGAAAAAACTGGCGTATGCAGTAGTTGAAGAGTTACAGAAGGTGGCAGATTTTTATATTGATCTTCACAGTGGTGATGACTATGAGAAGCTGACTCCCTATGTGTATTATGCAGGTAAAGCAGCCCCGGAAGTGATGAAAATTTCCCGTCAGATGGCAGAGCAGGTGGATGTTCCTTACATGGTAAAATCTGAGGTATCGTCTGGTGGAAGCTATAATTATGCAGCATCCTGCGGCATTCCTTCCGTTCTTCTGGAGCGGGGCGGAATGGGAGCCTGGGAGACAGAAGAAGTGCGTTCTATGAAGCGTGATGTACGCAGTATTTTACGGTTCCTCGGTATTTATGACGGACATAGAAGTATGCGGAAATATTATCCGTTAAACGTAACGGATGTGCAGTATCAATCCGCCTCTTATACGGGACTCTGGTATCCCCAGAAGAAGGCAGGAGACCTGTTTACAGAAGGAGAAATTCTTGGCTATGTAAAGGATTATGAGGATAACATTCTGGGAAACCTGTACCTCCTATGGGGACGGAGTAATCCTGTATCAGACTGGTTCCCTACAGGTGATTAAGGATGGTCCGATGGTAGCTTATGGCCGGATCAGTTATGAGGAAGACGACCGAAAAGAGAAGATTGCGGCCTACTGGACCAAGCGAAGCGACAGCTTTCTGGAGCAGAGAAGGGCAGAGTTACATAGTCCGCTGGCAAAGAGATGGCTGGAAGAAATTGAGAAATACCTACCTAAAAAGGCATTAAGTCCTGAAAAAAAATTGAGGATGAAAGCAAGGAAAGAAAAGATGCAGTTGCAAAAATTAAGGAAAAAGAGACTGGTAATGGTAAACTTAAAATCCTGGATGTGGGCTGTGGAACCGGTTTCTTTACAATCCTTCTTGCAAACAGGGACACCAGGTAACAGGCACCGACCTTACTCCGGATATGATCACAAACTCCCGGATCCTTGCCAAAGAAGAGCAGGTAACATGCGACTTCCAGGTGATGGATGCGGAGCATTTAACTTTCCAGGACGAGAGCTTCGACGTAGTCATTTCCCGAAACCTGACCTGGACCTTACCAGAAGCAGCCCAGGCTTACAAAGAGTGGTCCAGAGTATTAAAACCAGGCGGACTTCTCCTGAATTTTGATGCCAACTACGGCGCTACAAACTTCGCCGAAACCTCCGATCTCCCGGAAAACCATGCCCACAACCAGCTTGGAAATTCCCTGATGCAGGAATGCGAAGACATCAAACGCCAGCTTCCAATCAGCTCCTACCTCCGCCCCGCCTGGGATGTGGAAGAGCTTGGGAAAAATGATATGGAACAGATTTCCATTGACCTTGGACTTAGCAAAAGGGTATATAAAGAAAGAGATGAATTTTATAATCCGACGCCGATGTTTGCTATTGCGGCGAGAAAACAGAGCAATTCATAAAATTTTAAATAATATAAACGAAAATGTGCTTGAAAAATATTATTCAGGCACATTTTTTATGCTCTTTATGGAAGAACGGAAACATATTAAATTTCAGAAATAAGGGGATTGGGAAAAATTTTAATGGCATGTCCCTTTTTTGCCCCATGCCATGAGTTATACTATGGGACAGAAGCAAAAGTGAAGGAGCTATAGGAGGAATACTTATGTTAGCGTATAGAATTGAGGGAATTATTGGGGAGAGTCTGTGCAAAGATGAGAATGATAGAAATGCTGTTGCGGAGATGAAACATAAGTATGCAAATAGAAGTGAGGTATTTAACAACAGATTTGGTAAAAATGCGTATATATTTATTGCAGATACTTCAGAAGGAAGTATTACGTTGGGAGCGTTTGTGACGGATTTGCAGAAAATATCGGCTATTGTAGATTCCTATGCTCAGCATATAGGGAATACAAATGACAGATATTGTCATATCAGAAGTAACATTAAAGAAATTATACGGACTTCTAAGTAAGGCTGAAAGTCAGAATTTTATCCAGGATACAAATGAAATTCTGGAGGAATTTGGGCTTGATGAGATTGTGGGGGATTATGTCCGGTATTTGGAATATAAAGAATATATTGTAAAGAAGGGCACTGCCAATCTGCTGCGATGCAATGAGGCTAAATATTGGATGAGTGATACCTTCCATTTGGAATTACAGAGAATATTTGCAGGAAGCGGCCATGAATCGGCATTGGGACATCCTGTTCACTATATCATTGAAACTGATGATGAGAGTACTAGGCGAATTATGCAGATTTATCTGCTGCGAAGCCTGTATACTCAAATGAGAATTAGAAGTGGGAGATTTAGTTGTATTGAAGTTGAAACAAGCCGAACTTTAAATGATGGGACATATGAATTGTTGTATAAAGCTTCTTTCGGTGGAAGTGTTGTGGTGAAGGTTCTTATGGAGGATAGTGAGGAAACAGACTATGCTACAGAGTTAAATGAGCAGATACAGCTTACTTGTAAAATGCTTAAAAAATATCGTAATCAGGTACTGACGATTATCTGCCTGCCAAGAGAATGCCAGCGGTTGAAGGAACTGTTCTATGAAGAATTGTCAAATGTATCTATTGTGGAATTAAAGGAGAAATTTGTGAAAGAAAAAGAGGCTGAACGGTTTCTTGAGAATCTGGCAGAAGAAAAGCAAATATCTGCTGATGCAAAGCTTGCCAATAAGATACAGGAAGGAAAAGGATACTTGGTACCAGAGCTTAGAGGAATTTTTGATTCCTGGTATGACCAGAAGCTGAAAACAGAGATTTATCCTCAGTACCAAGATATTTTAACTATAAAGGCAGAGGAAATAAAGGCGATACCGAAAGGCACTGCCTATGAAAGATTGCAGAAAATGGTGGGAATTACCCAAATTAAAGCGGTAATAGAGAAAGCTCTTAATTATAATAAACTTCAGAAGATATATAGAGAAAAAGGAATAAAAACAGGACGTCCTGTTATGCATATGGTATTTACCGGAAATCCAGGAACTGCGAAAACTACAGTGGCAAGGCTGCTGGCTCAGATTATGCAGGATAACGGTTTACTTTCCAGAGGACATCTGGTGGAAGTTGGAAGATCTGATCTGGTGGGAAAATATGTAGGATGGACAGCAAAATGTGTAAAAGAAAAATTTAAAGAAGCGAAAGGTGGTGTATTATTTATTGATGAAGCTTATTCGCTTCTGGATAATCGGGCAGGTTCCTATGGAGATGAAGCAATCAATACAATTGTACAGGAGATGGAGAATCATCGAGAGGAACTGGTGGTTATATTTGCTGGATATCCTGAAAAAATGGAAGAATTTATTCAGAAAAATCCAGGACTCAGATCAAGAATAGCATTTCATGTTTCGTTTCCTGATTATAATGAATTGGAGCTTTGTCAGATTGCACAGCTTATGGGAAAAGAAAAGGGAATCGAGTTTACTCAGGAAGCTATGGGAAAACTACGGACTGTATTTAGATATATGGGAAAGAAAGATGACTTCGGAAATGGGCGATATGTACGAAGCATGCTGGAGCAGGCGCAGATGAATCAGGCGGAAAGGTTATTAAAAAAAGATATTTCTACTATTTACGGATACGGAACTCTTTACAATAACGGCAGAAGATATTGAAATCCCCCTTATGGAAAGGGAAGAAAGAAGAGTGATTGGCTTTGCGTGTTAATGAGATAAGGCTTGCTTTCGCTCTGGGCGATAATTATAATTTAACTAATAATAGAGCTTACTGAAGGCATGCTCTGGAGCTGATTGGAGGAGAAAAATGGGTACAGCATATTCCAAGAAATTATTAGTTCTTTATATTCTGGATATTTTGCAGAAGTATACAGATGAAGACACAGGCTAAGCCAAAGGAGATACTGGAAATTCTGCGCAAAGAATATGAAATGATAGTTGATCGGAAAACTGTGCGAAGAATCTTCTGAATCTGATGGAGTATGACTGTGAGATTGAGTGCAGGGAAGTGCTCAGGAAAAAAACTGATAGAAGTGATTCTTCTTATTTAGGAGAATGTGAAGAGGAAGAAGCGATTTGGACAGATTTCTATCTGAAACATAAATTTACAGATGAAGAACTGAGATTGCTGATTGATAGTGTGCTATTTTCCAGGCACATACCGTACCGTCAGGTAAAGGATCTGGTTGAGAAGCTGGAATCTTTATCAAATGTATATTTCAAATCCCAGTCCCAGTACATTTATCCTCCTTCTGAGAACCGCACAGATAATAAGCAGCTGTTCTATAATATTGGTGTATTGGATGAGGCTATTCGTAAGAATCAGAAAGTTTCTTTTGAATATGTGGAATATCACACAGATAAGAAACTTTATTCCAGAAAGAGAGAGGATGGAACGATTAGAATATATATTGTAAATCCATATCAGATGGCAGCACAGCAAGGCAAATATTATTTGATCTGCAACTATGATAAGTATGACGATATTTCCAATTATCGCATTGACAGAATCCGAAATATTCAGCTTTTGGATGAGAAATGTAAGCCCTTCGAATCCCTGACACAGTCAGGACATCAGCGTTTGAATCTTGCAGACTATATGAAAGAACATATCTATATGTATTCAGGCGAGAATTCGTTTGTAAAATTCCGAATTGCGAGGGTAATGCTTTCTGATGTGATCGATATGTTTGGAAAAGAAGTTGTCTTTTCTGACGAAACAGACACTCATGTGTCAGTAAGTGTAAAAGTAAATGAACGCGCTGCTGAGCAATTCGCCAAAAGCTACGGCCCGGATGTGATTATTCTTCAACCAGAACGATTGAGGGAGAAGATGAAGAACGATATGAAAAGATTGTGGGAAGCGTATAGGGATATGCAGGAAAGCGGGGAAGCTTGATGGATATTTATAAATTTGTAGTTTCAAATTCTATTCGAAATTATTTGAAAAGAATAAATTATAAGTTCAGTACGCAGGAAGCAGCATTTTTGGTCTGGTATTGTGAAACAGCAACTTTAGAAGAAAAATTTGGGGCATGGGAAGAAATTATTAATACTATGCCGAATTGCTCTATGCAGGAACGAATTGACATGGAGGCTATCCCAGATTTCCATAAATTTCTAATAGATTATATAAAGTTGCAAAAAAAGTTGTTGAATAAGTTTAAGACAGCAGAAAAAGTATATATTCTTGCGAAATGTATCAAAGAAAATATACTGGTATTCATTATGAGCATAAAGTATTTAATCAGTATGATGAATGCGTTGCTTATGGTATAAAAGAATTTGATTCTGAATTGTGTGATAGAGCTGTTATTACCAAACACAAATGGGGGTGCAAAGAAGGGGAACGGCAAGACGAAAAATGCTATATTAACTCTTCTGGAGCTGTGTTGAGTATGGATTGTATGGTTAAAAATGATCAGGAGAGAAAGATAAATGCTGCATTTGATGGAATGTGGTTTGATTTTCCAACACCGTTTCATGCTGGAGATATAGTGTGCTCTCATTATAAACAGGCAGAACCATATGTACTGACTGGAATTTGTACATGGAATGCGAGCAGAATAAAACAAGAGTTGCCCAAGACAGAGTATACGGAAAGATATCTTTCAATGCGTGGGGAAATTCAGAAAAGAATTTATAAAGATGGAGATACAAGTGATATGGAGTGCCGTGGTTATGGTATTTCAATGGATGAATGCGTGGGGATATCTGTATGGAAAGAAATTCTGCCAATGCGTAGTTATTTAGACTTGGAGTATTATAGTTTGTCTCTAAGCGGAACAAACGATGTATTGGCATTGATAAGTGGGACTCTAAGAGGAGAATATAATATAGAATTCTTGCTTAATGCATACAGTATGCTTATATTTAAAAATAGCTTCGAAAAGAAATTGATGGAGCTTCAAACGAACTTTTGGGAAAGATCAGGTGGCAGATATAGGAATATTTAAATAAGAGCATTTTTATATCTGCGATACATAGGAAGGGGAAAATAGAATATGGAAATTAAAAAAAGTTGGATGAAGATAAGTGTAAGAATTTGAAAGATTTATTTATTGAGTGGCATGAAAGACACGAAGAAGATGTTAATGAATTACGTATAGAAGTAAATAAATTAAAAGAAAGAGAATATAGTTGTCCTTCACCAAGAAAACTTACTAAGCTTTTAAAGGAGTTTGGGATTCCTGGATGCTTTTTCTGAATGGTTTATAAAAGATGTTGATATGGGGAATGTTCCTAAAGCAGAGAATTGGGAATATGTTTTGAAAAATGCTTTTAATCTAGATGGTGGAAAGAAAAATTTTGAACCTGAACCCGGAGATTATCAAAATATTTTCCTTTTTAAGGAAGCAAATGATTCAGATAAAATAAGTTCAAATAGTAAAGATAGCTATCCATGTTTTGCAAGTGAGTTGGAAAAGGGAAATGTAAATCCATGGATTTATGAATGGAAAGATAAAACCTTTAAAAGCGGAATTCCGCGTAAATTACCTAAAGCGCTTTCTAAATATTTGACTGGAACAACTCAGGATGAGATACATAATAATTTTTTGAAATATGCTGCTTATATGAATATAAATAAACGAGGTGGGGAAAGTCGTACAGATGAACGGACTTTATTGAATTATGCATATTATTATAGAAATTATATCTTGAAAGAAATTGAATTGCTTGGAGGTGAGCAGAAACATATTAAAGTTTTTGTGTGTGGTAGCAGATATTATTTCGAAAATCTAATTAAAAATCTTGGGCTTGGGTTCAATGCCAAAGACATACAGCATGCGAAGTATTGTTTCATTAATATTACACACCCTTCGGCAAGAATAGGGGCTGATAAATTGTTTGAAGAAATGAACATGGAGGAAGTATTTGGTGCAAGATTAAAAAAGGAAATCCCGTTTGTGTGGATAAATTTGTTTACTATTAAATTTTTATTTGAAAAGGATAAAACTACATGAATTATGTGATATCAGATATCCATGGATGTTACAAGGAGTTTAAGACACTTTTAAAGAACATAGGGTTTTCTTCAGCAGATACATTATTTGTTCTAGGAGATATGGTAGATCGCGGACCAGATCCAATCGGAGTACTGAGATTGATGGCTTCTTATCCGAACATCTATCCACTTGCAGGAAATCATGAATTTATTATGATGAGTATTCTTCAAAAGTTAATGCAGGAAATTAGCGAGGATAATATTGAATCTACTCTTACAGAAGAATTTTTGCATAAATATAATTTATGGATAGAAGATGGTGGTGCCACTACTATAAATGGATTTAAAAAGCTCCCAAAAGAAGAACAGGAATTTTTATTAGATTATTTGAATGACTTGTCTGTTTATGAAAGGATAACAGTAAATAACCAAAACTATATACTTGTTCATTCTTTGCCAGATAATTTACAGAATGGAAATGATTTAAATTATCAGATTGAAGAAATTATATTTGGAAGACCTGATTTTACAGCATCGTGGAATCAGGAGGATATCTATATTATTGGACATACTCCTACTTTCAAAAATTCCAGGAGCAGAATCTGGAAAAATATATAGAAGAAATAATTTGATTGATATTGACTGCGGATGTGTTACCGGACATGCATTATGTGCGTATTGTATTGATACAGGAGAAACGTTTTATGA
>ENA-OQET01001439-OQET01001439.1-human-gut-metagenome-genome-assembly--contig:-NODE-1439-length-10475-cov-4.221685_pt1 | contig 10475 bp, 2 predicted proteins | sample MGYA00242800_ERZ504645 | MGnify/ENA primary metagenome ERZ504645 (study PRJEB26092, sample SAMD00036308) | human gut metagenome | host: Homo sapiens | study: EMG produced TPA metagenomics assembly of... | reverse complement strand
CGTAACCTTGATTAATGATACTTCCATCATTATTTTCTAAATAAACAGAAGGTATTTCATAACCCGGAAGTATACTATATCTGAGCGAAATAGTATTATCATCCGGATATCCGATTGGAGTAGATGATTCAATACTAGCCCAATCGCTTCCATTAAAACTATACTCTAATTTTACACCTTTCACTTGAAGGACCATAAGTTCCTGGTGTGTTTCTCCTCTAAAATTACCAGCTGTGATTACTATATTTTCCATAGCATTTTCTACAGTAACTTTATAAGTAAAATTATAGTCTGAAAACAAACCTACTGCAGATTTTATACATTCAATAATAATTTTAGTTCCACTAGGAAGAGTCGTCTCTGCCTTGCTACCGACATTATATGAAGTTGGTACATTAACATCATATCCATTAACTTGAAACGAATTCAATCTCCATTTACTCTTTTTCGCCCGCCAACCATCTGTTGTGCTAAACGTAAAAGAAAATGTTTCTCCTGAATTAAATGTAGATGGATTATCCTTTTCGCCAATATTACTCCAACTTGCACCATGCCAGTGATTATCTGCTTTTTCACTCACCCAGTATTGATATGTTTCCTGCTTATTGAAATCAACATGAACAGAAATTTGTCCACTTTCATCCGGTGTAATCATGTCTGGACTAATAGTATATACCCCATTTTCTCCTTTAATAATCTGTCCATTTAATTTTAACTCTGCATTATATCCTCTTGCTGTTGATACATTAATTGTAAAGCTCTCTCCTTCAACCGTTTCAGTTGGACAATCAACATTATTTCCTTCTACAGTATTTCCGTCTTGTCCATCTGTTGAAACGGTCAAAGTAATAAGGTATCCTATTTTCTCGTATACTAGATGAATACTGTCGTTTCCTAATGGAGTTGCAGGCTGATAGTAATCATCATCAGACTCTATCAACGAATAATATATAGCACCATCAAGTATACCAGCATAATTCAATCGATTTCCACTCGCTGTTTCTGCATGAGAAAATCTATATCCTTCAAAAGGTAATGTATTACCATCAATTCTACCAGGATTAATCATAGCTTGATTCTGACTATCAACCCCTACAATTGTTACCGGAATTTGTTCACCGGAATTATCTAATAAAATTGAATTCATCGAAAGCGAAGAATCATGCTTAGCAGACTCGTTTTTTTCGTCTTCCATTTCATTTAGCTGATCTGTTTGTACATTTTGGGTATATACAAACTGCAATTCAGTTACGTTTCCAGTTAAGACAAAATCTTTCGTTTCAGTTGTATAAACCTGAGTACTATCATTTTTGTCTTTAACTTCTGTCAAAGTATAGCCTTCAACATTCGTATCAATCCCAAGTTCATCTAAACGAATTGTATTACCTACATACTTTGACTCAAGCGCTTGTTCCACGGTTTCTTTATCAGTGCCAACAAATTCAACCTTTAAAGTGCCAGCAACCTCAGGTTGTTCTTCCACAGGTGTTCCAGGCTGTTCTTCAACTGGCGCTGCCGGCTGCTCTTCAACTGGTGCACTAGGTTCTATGCCAGTATCCGGTGACGTAGTTGTATCAGTTGAACCCACGCCTGGGTCACTTGTATCGGCTGTTTCTTCAGTTCCTACTCCAGATGTTGATTCTGTCTGCTCAGGATCTGTTGTTCCAGTTTCTGCATATAGATAGAAATCATTTGTACAGAACTGAAAAGCCATGACCATAGAAATCGTTATAGCAACAAACCGCTTCAAGTGTTTCATCATACAAACTCTCCTCCTTTTCTATTTGTATTGATAAAGAATAGAAAATTTCTTATTTTGGATTACTTTATTTGCATATTTACCCAAAAAATACACTTATTATTTACTACCAAACAAGATATAAACTACTCCTATCTTAAACATATTCTAACATAATATGTTTTTTTTACCTAAAAATATGACTATTTTTTAGTATTATGACTACTTAAATATAATTGTGTTTATTAATTGCTATCGTTTTTTTCTTACTCTGCAGAATATTAGCGTTGAACTAATAAAAACTTATTTATTGTTTTTGATTATCCCATCTAAAAAGGAACTCTCAATTCGAGAGTTCCTAATTTATGATCATTGAATCTTATTTCTTTGCATTACGTTTCTTCAATAGAGTTGCGATACCAGCTAATGCTGCAGCATCCACAGCTAATGAAGTAAACAATCCTGCATAAGTTTGTGTTGAAGTATTTGACGTATCACCTTTTCTGGTTGTTCTGGAACACTATCTTTCTCAGCTTTATTTCTGAATACGATAGATACTACTTCGCCATCTTTCGTTGTTGTTGTCTTCATATTTAATGTTCCATTGCCATTATCAACAACTTCAACTTGAATGTTGTATACCGAATCATCATATGTGATTCCCTGTGCTCCTGTATTCTTTTCAGTTACTGTATAGTTATATGTTCCTGCTTTATCAAATACAAGCTCACTAAATTCTACTTTACCTATAGCATCATTATATGCTTCTTCTACAACATTTCCTTCTTCATCGCTTAATACAAACAAGAATTCCTTATCTCCAAGTTCTCTTCCTTCAAGAACTTTTGTTGCTCCAAGCGTCAAACTTGTTGGATTCACACTATAGGTATTCTTGAATTCGATCATATCGATTTTATTACCCTGAGCGTCTGTAACTTCCCATCTTACTTTTAATTTACCAGTTGCATCATCTTCGACATAAGCAATTGCCTTGTATTCTGTGCTATCATATTCGACTCCGCCTTTATTGTCATTGACTTCTGCAATTGTAAAGTTATATGTTCCTGCTTTGTCAAAAGTTAAACCAGAAAGTGTTACAGAACCATCCGCAGTATTTGTTCCCGTTGAAACAACTTCTCCTGCTTCGTTAAGCATATTGAATGTAAACTCTTTTTCAGATAATTCTTTACCTTCAAGGGTCTTTTTAATTGTTACAGAAGAATCAGTTGGTGAAGTTGGATCTGTTGGATCTGGTGTATAGGTATTTGTAAATGAGAAAGTCAACTGTGTACTTGAAACACTAATTGTACCATCACCATTGTCTGTTACTGTTACATCTACAGTTTTCGAATTTGCCGGATCATTTGTAACACCAGTCACACTTCCAGTTTCTGTGATTGTATATGTAAATGTTTTCGTTCTTTGTTCAGAATATGTATTTACATTTTCTTCTGAACCAGTAACATTCTCTTCAGTCAACGCCTCATCATTTGTTGTATCATCGACTAAAGCTTCATCACTTTGCTCTACAATAGACTGTTGCCCTGCATCACCAAATACATTTTCCATTGTATATGCGATTGTTCCAAAATCAATATATCCAGAAGCATCATTTGTTGCGGTTGTAACAGCAGGCATTGGAGCTCCATCGCTTCCTGTAATCGTGAATGTATACTTACCTGTGATATCTGGTGCATTCGTTCCATTGTTATCTAAATATTTAGTACCATTGATTCCAACTTCTGCATTTGCACTTGTACCATATGCGTTCTTAAATGCTAATCCGCCTTCAGGAAGTACGATATCCGTTGTTAATGTTCCATCTCCATTATCCGTTACATTGACCGTCACTGTAAATGAACCCTTAACAATTGATGTCCCTTCATCAACAGGGGTTACTTCATTTACTGTATAAACGTATGTATACTTATTTCCATTACGTTGGGCGATTTTATCCGCTGCATCACTAATCAACTGAGTATTAGTATAATGAATAGGATTAAATACAACTTCTCCGTTTGCTCCATTCGTTGCCTCAGAGACTACTTGTCCTTTACTGTTCAATACCTGGAAACTAAATTCTCCATCAACCATTGGGCGTCCAGTAAGCTCTTTTGTACCAGTTAAAGTAACTGAATTATCATATTCATCTCCACCATCTGTTGTTGATTTATATGTATTTTCAAATACTATCTGAGCGACCCCAGTTTCAGCTCGAGTCTTACTTTGACTATATTCGTAAGTCTTATCTGTTCCGTTTGTACCAGTAATATGAGTTCTAACAGTTAATGTTCCTGAGCCATTGTCTTCTGTCGTAATCTTTACTGTATAAATAGTCTCATCATTCGTATAACCTTCTGAACCACCCTTTGTTTCCCTTACAGTATATGTATATGTTTTATCAACATCTTTCTGTGTGAACTGCAAGTTATCTAATAATGTAATTGTTGATGTACTTAAACCACTTTCATCCATGTCATCTGCTGTATTTCCAACAACAACGCTCTCTTGACCAAGCTTATCAATTGAAATTGAATCCTCGGCATTTAAAGTAAATCCAAATTGTCCGTCACCCAAATCGTGTCCCATTAAATTCTTAACCAACTGTAATCCACCTTGGGCTCCATAATCCAACTCACTAGAATATGTGTTTGTAAATATTCCATTTTTAACTTCAGCTGTAGCAACTAATCCACCATGTTGGTTATCCGAAACATGAACAATTATACTAGCTGTATTTTCAGAATAGCTGATACCAGGATTATTTCCTTGTACTTCTGTTACTGTATAGTGATAATCACCAACTGTATCATAAGAAATTGAACCAAAATCAAATTTAGCTGTTTTTCCATCTTCTTCTGTTGGTGCATTTACTTGAACTGTTGGATTAGCAGGCATTGGCGTTTCAATACCAGCTGTATTTTCACCAGCTGTCAAAGTAAATTCAAATACATCTTCAGTCGTCCATGTTTTGCCTTCAAACATTTTTGTCAATGAGAATTCTGTAGGAACTCCTGTTGAAGCTGATGCATCATATGTATTTGTGAATGCAACTCCATCTTGATCATAAGTAACCTCGGCAACCAAAGTATGATTTGCATAATCTTCTGTTACATTTACTGAAACTGTTTCAACATGAGAATCGTAAGTAACACCATCTAATACATTATTAACTGCATTCTCTGGAATATTCTCTGATACATAGAATGTGTATGTTCCATTTTTTGTAAATGTAATATCACCAAAATTAAATTTAGCTGATTCTCCTTCTTTCAATGTATCAACACTTGCAACATTTCCGTTCTCAACAATTTCATAACCCGTCTTATCGTTGTTTTTGTCTTCGGTTAATGTGAAATTGAATTTTTCGTTCGGATTACTATTTCGGCCAGTTAACGTTTTAGTTCCATGAATAGCAGTATCACCAGTCAAAGTTACTGAATCACTTGTATATTTATTAGTAAATACAGCGGATTCATAATCTGTTCCTTTATTACCTTCAACTCCATCATCATTTAACTGTTGAGTAATTAAAGAAGTAAGTCCTAACGTTCCTTTACCATTATCAGTTACTGTAACAGCAACCTGATATTCAGCTTGAGAATATTTTATTCCGTTTAAATAATATTCATCATTAACTGGTGTTTCTTTTACAATAAATCGATATTCTCCATCTTCTACATCATTAAAGTTGATATTTCCAAACGATTTTCTTTTAGATTCATCTGCGCTACTAATTGATATATTTGCTACACCTTCATCATTAGCTCCATCAATACTAATTTGATTGTTTTCGAAAGCATTTAATGTTGCTTCATGGCTCTTATCGATTTCAAGTGTAAAATCAAATGAATCTTCATTCATCCAATCACGACCAGTTAAATTCTTAGTCACACTAACACTAGTAGAACCGTTGGCTTTATAAGTGTTCACAAATTCTGCAGCATCTTTATTTTGATCTCCATTATATGAAACACTCGTAACAACCAAAGATCCTTCTAAGTTGTCCTCTACTACGATTCTTACACGAACTGGAGTTGAATCATATGTAATACCATTAATGGTCCATGTTCCGTCTCCATTCTCAACTGCACCTTCTGGAACCTCTTCTGTTACATTAAACACATAAGATCCTTCTTTATTAAATGTAATTGTTCCAAACGAAGCCTTATGATCTGCTGTATTGTCATCGATTGTTACACTATTGTCTTGTGGCATGATAACATCACCATTTGCTACAGCACTAGAAGTTGTTTCATTAGCTGGTGATACTGTAAATGTAAAATGATCGTTGTTCCAATCTTTTCCATTCAGAGTTTTCTGTGTTTTAATAGCATTTTCGCCATCTAAGCTTACTGAACCTGGAGTATATGTATTAGTAAATCCGAAACTAGGAACCTGATTATTGGAATTTGCTTTATCAATAATCACGGTACTTCCTTCAGTTACAGTTGTTAGGGTGTACATAGTTCCATCACCATTATCGTAAACTTCGATATCTACTCGATATTGACGTTGATCATACGATACACCTGCTAATTTACCAGTCGATGGTTCTTCTTCGTCAACTATAAAGCTAAATGTCTTTCCTGCATCATCTTGATTGAATGTCACTGATTGAAGTTTTTTCATCACAAATGGTATATCGCTGGATGATCGTCCATTTGTAAATGTTCGATCCTCATCTGCCAATTTTTCATTTGCTTCCTCAGCTGTTACTGTACCAGAATCTGCACCCGAAATATGGAATGTAAAATCTCCAGCATCCATTGCATGATTTTCTAACACTTTTGTGATTTCAATTCCGCCAGCACCTTGAGCACCATAATTCATATTGGACTCATAGTTATTTATGAACAATGCTTTATCCTGAATATCCGCATGTATATTGTTTCTATAAGAAACGGATGCTTTTAATGTTCCAGAACCATCATCTTCAACATTAACTTCAACAATGCAAACATTCGTGTCAAAAGTCAATCCATTATCTACATCAGCTGTATCACTGCCATCTGCAGTTGTTTCATCTACTTTAAATGTATAACGTCCCTCTCTAGAGAAAGACATTTCACCAAAATCAAAATCCGCAACTCCATCATCATTTAAACTTGCAACTTCGACTGTCTTTGGATTCTCTAAAACTGTCTTAGCATTATCATCATATGCAGATAATGTAAAATAGAATTTTTCATCAGGTTGGATATCTCGCCCTGTTAACTGCTTAATTCCATGAATAGATGTATTTCCAGATAAAACTGCATCGTTTGGATCATATGTATTAGTAAAAACTAAGTTAGCCGGATTGTCATAAGGTGGTAAAACTCTAGCATTTATATGTGTTCCATCTGCATCGACAACTTCATCTACTTGAATCATTATAGTATGCTCAATAGCATCATATGACATGCCCTCTTCACTGCCCGCGATTTCGCTCACTTTATAAACATAAGTATTCCCTGCATGATTACCATTAAAGTAAATAGTTTCAAACGTGAAATTGTTATCAATATTTGATGTAGATACTGTGTTACCAATTGCACCTTGAGGCATTGGTGTATCAGCTGCAGAAATTGTTAAATTTTTGCTTGATCCTACATTAGTTTCAAAACCACCTTGAGCTTCTAATCTAAAGTTAAATTTACCTGCATTAATAGGATTTGATTCTGCTTCATCAGTATAACTCTTTCTTCCTTGAATACCTTGTGTCGCTACACTAGCATTATACTCATTTGTAAATGTCATTGGTGTACCCGGGTCAACAACTACCCCTTCATTTTCAGTATTTGATAAACTTCCATCATCATTGTACATACGTTCTATTTTCACAGAACCTATTTCTAGTGCACCATTTCCATTATCATTTACTGTAACAGTCGCTCTATATATAGCATCTGAATAATTTATACCCACAATTGGATTTTCTGGATCTCCATTTTCTTCAATAACATATCTATATTCACCAGGTGTTTCAAATTTTATATTTCCAAAAGTATTTATATAGTTCTGACTACTCAAATTGTAATCAATAGATATAGTTTTGTTTTCAGGCATAGGAATGGTTGTTCCACTTGGCCCTCTAGAACCACTAATTACAAATTCGAACGAATCACTCTCTCGCCAGTCACGACCTGTCAATACTTTTTGAACATTTAATTCTTTTCCCAATAATTCCGCTGATGTTGCATTATATGTATTTTTAAATACTGTTGTTGATTCTTGAGCCGCTAATATTTCACCTTCGACAATACCATCTGTTGTATTCGCATCATCGCCTGTCGAATTATCTTCTGTCTTGAATCCGTCGCTATTAGCCATTGTTTCCTTTACTTTATATTTTGTACCCGCTGGCAAACCTGGAATAACTATTTTCTGATCTTGCTGAACTGTTATAGTATTATTTGAAGATGATATTTTACCTAGTTCTTTATTTTCATCCCCACTGTCATAGTATGAATATTCACCCGGCAAAGGAGTATCATCACTATTATATAATTCTACAATAAACTCAAAGTTATTTTTATCCTCTTGTGTCTCACTTGAAGCATTTCCCCAGTCCACAGTTTTTGCTATGGATAACTCACCAGGAGTTTCATATGCAATTCTTCCATTATTACCTAAAGAAACTATAACCGTTTCCCCTGTTCCCCAAGATGGAGTAATTACATTGGATGCAGTCCCAGTGGTATTTGGATCTTTCTCCATTACTAAACCGCTTGGACGATCATAACGATGAGTTCCTCTTGGGATTATAGCATTATTACCACTATTAGTTATTGCATTCCATTCTTCACCATTCGAATGTATTTCTCCAGCTGTTGTTATCTCTTCTGTGCTGCCTGTAGTCCAGTAAGTATCTCTATAATATAATGTATCTCCCACTGGTCTTCATTAAACCTTGTAGCAGGTGTTGTAAAACTACTATCTAAGTACAATTGAGTATCTTCTGTATAATAATAAAATTTATTTCCATCACTTGGAGTAAAAGTTGCTGTTGTTAATGCAGTAGATTGACTCGCATTGAAATCGTTTGAATAAAAATTAATATATTTATTATCAGTTGATTTTTGTGTATTTAATATACTGTCATAAGTGGAACCAGTAGCTGTCTGCATTGCAGTTTTCGCTTCTTGTTTTAGACTGACTCCGTAGAAAAGACGAACTGGGTATGCATCTGAAATCGTTAATTGCCCAGTGTTCGCATCAACATCATAATGACGCATAGGTATTAAAGAAGCAGGAATAGTTACCGTGACTCGATCACCTAAGCCCTTTTTCTCTACACTAATCTGTATATCTGATAAATCACCTGCAGGATATACCTCATTGGCATCAAAAGACCCTGTAAAATGCCATGTATTTCCATTATCGTTAGAAGTCCCTTCATGAATACCATCTGCAAATGCTAGATACATCGTATCTCCTGTAACTTCCATGTAATTACCCAATTGATCGGTAAAAGTTAAATTCCCCGGAGTTCTTGTCGCACCTTCAGAAATCTCTTCTTCAATCGGAGAACCTGATGCCATATCTTCGGTTGATTCATCAAAAATGTCCTCAAAAATCTTATTCAACTCTGAAGAATCTGTAGCAGTTTTATAATATTCTGATGTTTCATCAACTCTGCTTCCCAAATCATACCAAGAACTTGCATTTGGATAATTGCTGGAAACTGCATTCATAAATGTATTCGCTTTTACCGTATCCGGTGAATTACTATTTCCATTCGTTATACTTGGATCAGCTCCGTCAAATATACCAATTGAGTATACATTACCACCACGCGTTTTAATAGCTCTTGCATTCTCTACTGCAGTATTCGCCACACTGTTACTAAAGCTGCTTGAAGTAGTTGGAACACCGTCTGTAAAGAAAATTACAACTTGATCTGCATCCCTATCCGAATGTCTTAAAACTTGATTAGCATCAGACATTCCAGCTCCTGCATTTGTTGCTCCATTTCCTCTCAAACTATTTACTGTTCGCTTTAAATTATTAACATTATTTCCTTCACATATTGTTAAATTATTCTCAATTTCTGAGTCACTAGCAAATACTACAATTGATAATCTTATTTTATTTGCTTCATCCGTTATTGTTAAATTTGTTTCTGCTGCTTTATCAATAAAACTATTGACTGCATTCTGCAAGGCCTCTGTTCTTGAAGGTGCTGGGTGATACTGACCATTTTCTCTTCTATAAAACTGAGTTGAGTCTGGTGTAATTGTTTGCCCATTTAATTCCCAACGAATATGCTCATCATAACCCCAGATTCCACCATAATGTTCAGTTATTTCTTGTATCTGTACATAATCTTCCCCAACCAAAGCATAATAATCTCCTGCTTCAGAATCTTGTACAGGTATCTGACTTCCAAAAGGCCCATCTTCAAAATGTCCATGCGACTCAACAACATCGTTTGCATTTACCTCATAGTAATTATATGTCCAGTAAGCATCACCAAAATTTTCATCCATGGATCCTGAATCATCTAATACCAGCACAACATCTAGAGGTGTGGTTGAAGACACTGTTGTTCTTTGATTAGACGAAGAAGCGATCGCTGACAAACCTACAAGAAAATCATTATCTCCTTGGTATATATAAATTAGCTCATTCAACTGAGTAATCTGCATATACCTTTTCCTTTCTACCTGATCTAGTATTCATCAGGATTTTGTTTATCTGTTAGAATTGAAATTGTGGATGTGTACTTGAGTGATCTCCTAGAGGCTTTGAC
>ENA-OQET01001437-OQET01001437.1-human-gut-metagenome-genome-assembly--contig:-NODE-1437-length-10487-cov-4.463224_pt1 | contig 10487 bp, 14 predicted proteins | sample MGYA00242800_ERZ504645 | MGnify/ENA primary metagenome ERZ504645 (study PRJEB26092, sample SAMD00036308) | human gut metagenome | host: Homo sapiens | study: EMG produced TPA metagenomics assembly of... | reverse complement strand
CAACCTGCGGATGCGGCTGTTTCTTCAAAATTAAAGCACTTTGTATCGAGAATATCCTTAACTTCAACCTTGCCGAACTGTGATTCAATAATTCGTGCCTTTGGCTGAAGCGTCTTAATCATAGCCTTAACTCTCTTGAGCTGTTCCTCTGTTACCTTGTCAACCTTGTTGAGGATGATTGTTGAACAGAACTCAATCTGCTGAATAAGAAGGCTTTCAACATCCTCTTCGTCAACATCTTCCTTGAGGAGATCATCACCGCAACCGAATTCTGTTGCCATACGGAGTGCGTCAACAACTGTAACAATGTTGTCAAGACGGACAAGCTCCGGTATATTGTTTTCCTTATCGCCCTCAAGAACCGAGATTGACTGTGCAATCGGAAGGGGTTCGCAAATACCGCTTGCCTCAATGAGAATGTAGTCAAACTTGCCTGACTTTACAAGGTCTGTAATCTGGTTGATAAGGTCAACGCTCAAAGTACAGCAGATACAGCCGTTTGTAAGCGGAACAAGGTTAGTATCTTTCTGAGTAACAACGCCTGCCTTTTGAATAAGCTCTGCGTCAATGTTTACTTCACCGATATCGTTTACGATAACGGCACACTTGTAGCCCTCCTGATTGCCGAGGACATGGTTGATAAGAGTAGTTTTGCCTGCACCGAGATAACCTGTAAGAAGCGTTACGGGAACAGGAAGCTTAATGTTAGCCATATATTTCATTTCCTTTCGTTGAATTGTGCTTATTAATGCGGATTACCGCTGTCCTTAAATATAACACTTTGCAAAATTATTGTCAATACAAAGTACGGAGTGCGGTCAATCCGAATAGCTGATTATTGCTGTACATTTTGTGTTTTTTGTATAATCACCTTTTATTTATTTCGGTTTTATGTTACAATAGTCAAAAGTAATTTTACGGAGATAGATTATGATTGTACTTGCATCTGCTTCACCACGAAGAAAAGAGCTTTTAAGTTTTATAACAACCGACTTTAAAATTGTTCCCGCAGACATTGACGAAACTGTTGAGGACAATGTTCCGCTTGAAAAGCGTCCCGAATATCTTGCCGCCAAAAAGGCATTGCATATTTCAAAAAACGGCTATGAAAAAAATATTGTAATCGGTTGTGACACGGGAGTTTTTGTTGACGGTAAAATGCTCGGCAAACCCAAGAACAGGGAAGATGCCGAGAATATGTTAAAACTGCTTTCGGGCAGACAGCACAAGGTTATCACGGGTTGTTGTACCGTTAAAAACGGTGTTGCAAAATCATTTTCCAATGTAACACTTGTTGAAATTTTTTGAACTTTCCGATTCGGAAATTGATGAGTACATTGCAACGGGCGAGCCTTTTGACAAGGCAGGTGCATACGGAATACAGGGCAAAGGTTCTTTGCTTGTAAAGAAGATTGACGGCGACTATTTTAATGTTGTCGGACTTCCCGTAAGTGAATTAAACAGGATTTTGAAAAAGGAGTATTCATATGAATGATAATATAAATAAAACAGTCAATGAAATTCTCGAAAGCTATTCAAAGCATGAACAGACTTGCAGACTTTCGGAGGATAACATTATCAACAAATCTGTGCTTATTCAGGTGCTTGAAGAAATCCGCAAGCTGTTGTTTCCGGGCTACTTTGACAAGAACAGAGTAAGAGAAGAATACATCGGCTATATTGTAGGCGACAGAATAGAATTTATTCAGTACAACCTTAAAAAGCAGATTGCAAAGGCTTTAAAGGGTTGCGAAAAGTGCAACGACCTTTCATATGATGAGGTTATGGAAAAGTCAGAAAAGCTGGTTTATGAGTTCCTTTCAAAGATTCCGTCAATCCGTGATTATCTTGCAACAGATGTTGTTGCGGCCTTTAACGGCGATCCTGCCGCATACAGTACGGATGAAATCATTCTCTGCTACCCAGGATTTTTTGCAATCACGGTTTACAGAGTGGCACATGAATTGTGGAAACTTAAAATCCCGATGATTCCGAGAGTGCTTTCGGAGTACGCACACGGGCTTACGGGAATTGACATTCACCCCGGTGCGACAATCGGCAGGTATTTCTTCATCGACCACGGCACAGGTATCGTAATCGGTGAAACTACCGAGATAGGCGAGAATGTTAAAATCTATCAGGGTGTAACCCTCGGTGCGTTGTCAACAAGAAAGGGTCAGCAGCTTAAAGGTGTTAAAAGACATCCTACTATCCGTGATAATGTTACAATCTATTCGGGTACAACTATCCTCGGCGGTGAAACCGTAATCGGCAAGGGTGCAACAATCGGCGGTAACGCCTTTATTGTGAACTCAATTACTGAGGGTATGAAAGTAAGCATTAAAAACCCCGAACTCCAGTTCAGTCCCGACCTTTCGGAAAATAATCAGGACAAGTATTGGTATTGGATGATTTAAGCTTATGTTTTAATTGAAAATTGAAAATGGAAAATTGAAAATTTTGGTCGGGAAGAAAGTTTTGTGTAGAACAAACTCCACATTCCCGACCGTATTCATATTGATTTACCCTGCAAATCAATTGATATAAACAAAATTCTATAAAAGAACAATTTCGTAGGGGTGTTCATTGGACGCCCGCCTTGATGAATGATTTTGTTTAAACACATATTTTTTGATTTGATTAAAATGTGTATCCAAATGTAGTGGCGAACCGTGTTCGGCAATTGTATCGTGTGTAAACACGATACAAATAAATATGCATAGTTTCAAAAATAACCGAACATTAAAAATGCTTTAACAGAAATGTAACCTCATTTTAAACTAATTATGAACAGATATCTTAAAGAAACGAAAATGTTGGATTATTCAAATCCTAACATACAGCAGTTAATTGAAAACAGAAAATGGCTTGCAATGCATGAATTTGACAGACTGAAATCAATTTATAATTTTGTCCGAGATGAAATACTGTTCGGCTACAACATTGATGACAACATTCCTGCTTCAAAAGTTTTGAAAGACGGTTTTGGACAATGCAACACAAAGGGAACTTTGTTTATGGCTTTGCTCAGAGCGTGCAACATTCCCTGTCGGATACACGGATTTACTATTGACAAAAAACTGCAAAATGGTGCAATGACGGGAATTGTCTATAAAAACGCTCCGCAAAATGTGTTCCATAGTTGGGTTGAGGTGTATTTTGAAGATAAATGGTACGAACTCGAAGCGTTTATTCTCGACAAAAAGTATCTAAACAATTTGCAGAAAATTAACAGCAGTTGCTCGGGTGCATTTTGCGGTTACGGTGTTGCTGTCAAAGATTTCAAAAATCCTGTTATAGATTTCAACCGAAATAATACATATATTCAAAGCGAAGGTATTAATCATGATTTCGGTGTTTATGATTCTCCCGACGATTTGCTAAAAGAACATCATCAGCAAATGTCACCACTGAAGGCTTTTTTGTATAAAAATCTCGGCAGACATCTGATGAACCGCAATGTAAGAAAAATTAGAAATTTTTAATTGAAAATTGAAAATTTTGGTCGGTAAGAAAGTTTTGCGTAGAACAAACTCCACATTCCCGACCGTATTCATATTGATTTACCCTGCAAATCAATTGATTTGCAGACAAAATTCTATAAAAGAACAATCTCGTAGGGGCGTTCATTGGACGCCCGCCTTGATAAATGTTTTTGTTTAAACACATATTTTTTTGATTTGATTAAAATTGTGTATCCAAATGTAGCGGCGAACCGTATTCTACGAAAACTGATTAAAAGGTGAACTAAAATGTTAAGACTAAGACCGTACAAAAGCTGTGATTCAAAACACATAGCCGATTGGATTAAAAATAAGGAAACTTTTGTAAAATGGGGCGGCGAAAGATTTAGTTCGTACCCGATTAATGCAAAAATTATTGACGATAAATATAAACTCGATAACGGCGATTGCGTTGAAGAGGACAATTTTTACCCTATGACCGCCTTTGACGACAGCAGTGTTGTCGGACATTTTATAATGCGATACATAAACGGCAACAACAAGTTACTTCGTTTCGGTTGGGTAATTGTTGATGATACGCAAAGGGGAAAAGGTTACGGCAAACAAATGCTTGAACTTGGACTCAAATATGCCTTTGAAATTTTGGGTGTCGAAAAAGTTACTATCGGAGTTTTTGAAAATAATATCCCTGCTTATAAGTGCTACAAGTCAATCGGTTTTAACGAAATTGTTACCGATAAATACGAAATTGAAAACATAAACGGTGAAGATTGCAGAATAATCAAACTCGAAATCACAAAACCCGATTATATAAACCACAACAAAAGGAAGTGACAATATGCCCGACTTTACAATACGATACGCTAAGAAATCGGAACTTGACCGTGTGAATGAAATTCGTTATCAGGTCAACAGGGTTCATTCAAACGGCAGACCTGATATATTCCGAGATGATTTCTGCGATGAGATGAAAAACATAGTATACAAAATTTTTGAGAATGAATATTCCGATGTTATTGTTGCCGTGAACGGTGATACAATCTGCGGATTTGCAACCGTTGAATACATAGTCAAGGAAAAATCTCCGTACAACTTGCAAAGAAAATTTTATCGGATTGCTGAATTCGGAGTTGATGAAGACTTCCGCAGAATGGGTGTTGCAACCAAGCTGATAAATTTCTGCAAACAAGAGGCTAAGAACAGGGACTTTGACAGGCTGGAGCTTGATGTGTGGGAATTCAACGAGGGTGCAATGAAGTTTTACGATTTCGTAGGATTCAAAACCTACAGAGAATACAAGGAAATGAATATTTAAACCGAAAAAATCCGTATGAAGATTGCTCCATACGGATTTTATTTTGTGTATCAAATTTTATTTATCGCCATTTAAAGGTGACGAGTCCATAAACATAGATAAATGCGATAGCTGTAGGAACTACATATTTGAAAATCGGTTTCATCCACGAACGCACTTTCATACCGATGCCCATGTTGGCTTCTTTAATGAAGTTATCCCAACCCCAGCCGAACTTGTTGCAACAGAACAGAGCAAGCACAAGAGAACCGAGAGGAAGGACATTTGTGGAAACAATGAAGTCCCAAAAATCAAGCCATGTTGTACCCTCTGCAAACGGCTGAAAATGAAGAACGCTGAATCCGAGAGCCGTTGTGAGTGCAAGCACAAACACTACAATTCCGCAAATAAGACTGCCTTTTATTCTTGACCAGCCTGTCAAATCACGAATCATTGCAAGAATATTTTCGCAAACACCCAAAACGGTTGACATTGCCGCAAACACCATAAACAGGAAGAAGAGCGAACCCCATATTCTTCCGCCGGGCATATTGTTGAACACGGTTGCCATTGTGTCAAACAAAAGGTTCGGACCTGAATTAACTTCAAGGTTGTAAGTAAAGCAGGCAGGGAAGATGATTATGCCTGCAAGCAGAGCTACGAGTGTGTCAAGAGAGATAACATTGATTGCCTCGCCCATAAGTGAATGGTCTTTGCCGATATAACTTCCGAAAATAGCCATACCGCCCATACCTGTTGACAGCGAGAAAAATGCCTGATTCATCGCACCCACAACAACATCACCGTTGATTTTTGAAAAGTCGGGTTTGAGGTAAAATGTCATACCCTCACCCGAACCGCTCAAAAACAGACTGTGGATTGCAAGCACAATCATAAGTGCAAGCAAAGCAATCATCATATATTTTGTTATCCTCTCAAGTCCGCCCTGAATGTTAAATGAGAGTATAACAAAGGCGATAACAACCGTTATCATCATAAAAATAACATTGACTGACGGATTTGCAATCATTGTGGTAAATCCGAGGTCACGGTTGTTACCCGTCAGAAAATTTATGAAGTAGTAAATTATCCAACCGCAAACAACTGTGTAAAAAGCCATAATTGCAAGGTTGCCCACAAGGCATGCCCAACCGAAACCGCCCCATTTTTGCTTTGGCTTTTCAAGTTTGCGGTACATTTTAATCGGACTTGTCTGTGCCGCTCTGCCCACCGAAAATTCCATTATCAAACACGGAATTCCCAAAACAATAAGACAGATGATGTACACAAGCATAAAACTTCCGCCACCGTATTGTCCGCACATCCACGGAAACTTCCACACATTTCCGCAACCGATTGCACAGCCTGCCGAAAGCATTATAAAGCCGAGTCGGCTTCCTAATTTTTCACGATTCACAACACAAGTCCTCCTGCCGAATTTATTTTATCTACACAATATTTTTTCGCCATAAATACTGCTCCTTTGTTTATTTTGCAATACAAAGAGTAGTATAGCAAATAAAATACCATTTGTAAAATTGATAAAACTGTGCTATAATAACGAAGATATCGTTCGTATAAAAGAGGATTTAGTTATGGATACCAATGTGCTTAAAACCTTTGTAGCTGTGTGCGAATATTCGGGATTTTCTGCTGCAGCGGAAAAGCTCGGCTATACCCAGTCAACCGTTTCATCACAGATAAAACAGTTGGAAAGCGAGCTTAACACGGTGCTTTTTGACCGCTTTTACCACAGAATCAGCCTGACTTCCGACGGCATAACGGTTCTGCAACACGCAAGAGAAATTCTTGAATCTCACGAAAAGATGCTTGAAGATTTGCGTACCCCCGAAACAATTGAGGGCAACATTCGCCTTGCAATGTCAAGTTCTGTCTGCAACCGATTTTTTAAAGATGATTTTCTTGAGTTCAGAAAGCATTTTCCTAATATTCACCTTGTCGTTATCGAAAGCGGTACAGAGCAGATGTTTGATATGTTACGCAAAAATGAGGTTGATTTGATTTTTACGCTTGACAGCCACATTTATGATTCGGAATTTATAATTTGTGCAGAGCATGAGGAAAAGGTTCACTTCTTTGCATCAGTTGACAATCCACTTTTGAATAAAGAAAATATTTCGCTAAAAGAATTATGCACCGAGGATTTTGTACTGACCGAAAGTAATATGAGCTACAGAAAATTGCTCAACAATGAACTTGCCGCACAATCGCTTGAAATTCGCCCTGTTTTGGAAATAGGAAATCCTCTACAAATTTGTTCTCTAATCAAAAACAGCAAAATGATCTCGTTCTTGCCTGATTTCATCACGGAGAATTACTACAATTCGGGAGAGATAAAACATCTTCCCGTCAACGATTGTGATGTTTCGGTGTGGACGCAGTTGCTTATCCACAAAAACAAGTGGAAATCTCCTGCGCTTAATGCGTTTATTGATTTTTATCGGGATGTTATACGAAAATAAAAAGTATCACATTTTGCCTTACGCACCGCCGTATTGTGTTATGATAATCTTGGCAAGCTTTGCGTTCGGCTTTTTGATATTGACGGGGTACTGTAACTTTTTTTCGTAGACAAACATCAGCAATCCTCCTCGTTTTCCCACGGCCACGGTCCCTTTATCCAGCTCCACATATTGGTGCTTGTCATACTCTTTTTCAAAGGACCGAATTTTTCTTCATATTCTTCAACAAGCGGTTTCAATTTTTCTTTGAAACCGTTCATTTTTTGTATCATTGCCGTATCGTGCGGATGAGTGTCAAGATAAATCTGAAGGTCAAGTGCGGCAAATTCGTAGGTTGAAATTTTCTTTAAAAGAATTTCTCTTTCAGTCAAGTCCCTCACCGCATTTCTTTCCGTAGAATGGTTTGTTGAGAACGGGAAACATTGTACCCGACTCAAGCCCCTGCAACGGGCTGTAGGTTGGGGAGTCGAACTGCTGAAAGGGAACATATGCCATAGCCTCGCTTGTTCTCTTTGGCAGACTCGGTATTCCGTACTGCTGAGAAATAATTTCTTTAATATCCAATTTAATTCTCCTTTTTGTTCAAACTTATGAACATTGCTGTTCATTCTCATAATATGCCCGTTTCATACTTGTGTTTACATAATAAAAAAACAGAGCCGACAGCAATGCCGTCAGCCCTGATACAGAGGTTTTACCGTGAATATCCGATTAAATGTTAATTAACCTTTTTGGCAGAATTTGAAGTAACCTTTGCAATGATTGCAAAAAACTACGCAAAGCACAATTCCGATTGCCGAAACGATGCCTACAAGAGTGAAGTTTGTGTTTGAAATGAGTGAAAAATCAAGCACACCGCTGTCGGGATTCTGAAGTGACGCAAAAACTGCAACAGCGTCAACAATTACGGCAACCATAAGTGAAAGAATTGAAATTGATGCCGTAACAGTTTCTGTAAGGTTCTTTTCAATTTTCTTTGCAACGCTGATTTTTTCACTTCTGAAGTTAAGACAGCCGAAAAGCCAGAATACAGCCGCCGCATTGATTATTGTTTCGGGAATCATATATGTAGCGTTGTAGCTGAGTGAATAGAGAAGTCCGTCGGTTGACGGGATTGAAACACCTGCCCATACGGTACAGCCCGAAATTACATGACAGATATATCTCAAAGCACAAACTCCTACCGTGCCTGTTACGGCAGCGGCAGACGGATTGCTGACCTTGTTTCTGAGAAAGCCTGCAAGGCCGATAACAGTGAATGCGAATATATAGTCCAAGAAAATGATTGTTACAGCTGCCCAAAATGAAGTTGCGTATGAGAGGGTTGACGCAGTTTGAATAAGCTGAATAATGCTGAATACAAATCCCGAAAGCAATCCCCATTTTACACCGTGACGATATGAGATAATTACAATCGGAACAATGCTGAATGCGGTAACACTGCCGCCGTAGGGAAGCTCTAAGATTTTTACAAAGCTTAAAACTGCCGCAAGTGCAATCATAATTGCACATTCGCACATAACAAGTGCATTTTTCTTATTGTTCGTTTTCATTAAAACTACTCCTTAAATAAAATTCTCTCGGAGAAAAAACACAACAAAAAAGGAGTATGCCAAAAAGACATACTCCAAGTGCGTACACTTCAAGCTTGATATGTCCCTTCGTTGGCATTATCCAGACAGGTTCATCGGGTCGGAGCACCGCTCCCTCTCAGCCTGCAACGCGCAAGCTCCCCATATGTAATCGTGGCATCTCAAACCACTACGTGAAAGTATAGCTCATTCAGATGCACCTTCGGCTGGCATTGATCGCGCTACCAAATTGCTGTGCATGCCGTATCATGGATAACCATGATGTTCCATCGCAGAAATATGGATAAGAATCGGCCGCGCTTCAAAGCGGATAAGCGTTTCCTTATTGTCGTTGCCTTAGCGATCGTGTTCACTGCTGCAGTTCTACGTGCTCCTATCACTTCGATGGGTGCGCTGTGCGTTGAGGTGCAAAACGATCTTGGCCTTTCGTCTGCAGCGATGGGCCTGGTGACCACGCTTCCCCTTCTTGCGTTCGCTGCCTCAGCACTTTTCATGAGCGCACTATCGGAACGCTTTGGAAAAGTCGCGTGCTTGCTTTTGGTTGCACGGCGATCATCATCGGGATCCTTCTGCGCTCGTTCGCTGGTCCGTTCGGTCTTTTCTTCGGCACGATCCTTCTCGGGTTCGGCATCTCTTCAGGAAACGTACTGCTGCCATCAGTCGTGCGTGACAACTTTCCTGCCCATGTAGGCGTGATGACCGCCCTCTACACCACCACCATCAGCGTCTTCGCTGGAGGCATCGCGGATCAGCTCCGCGCTCGTCGCCGCCTCTTCCGACTGGCGCACGGTCTTGACGATGGTCGTTCCTTTCGCCGCGATCGCACTTCTCCTCTGGATCGCAGCGCGCTGCATGATGAGATCGACGAAGAACGCGCCCGAGCGTCGAGTGCTTCGCCTACATCCTGCGAACCTGATCAGCCAGCACCTCTTGAAGCAATCTCTCACCTGGTGGATAACGGGTCTCTTCGGCGTTCAATCGATCCTCTTCTTCAGTCTCGTAGCCTGGCTCCCCGCTATTCTTACTGAAGGCGGCGTGAGCTCATCAGCGATCACCACCTGCGTTGCCTCTTCCCTATCGTGGGCATTCCCTGCACGATCTTCGTTCCGCCTATCGCCCAACGCCTCAAGCGACAACGCTTGTTCGGTGCGAGCATTGGGATGATATGCGTGATCGGCATCGTGGCGCTCTTCTTCGTGAACGCCGATGCAACAGCGATCGTAGCTACCGTTATCGTAGGCTTCGCACTGGGTGCGCCCTTCTGTTTGTGCATGTATTACTTCGGCGTGCGCACCGAGAACCCCGAAGATTCCTCGAAGCTCTCCAGCATCTCGCAAACATTCGGCTACCTTATGGCAGCTATCGGTCCGGCCTGTCTCGGACTGCTCGTCGATCTATCAGGGTCATGGTTCTTGCCGCTTACGGTCATGCTCGCGCTCTCGATCGTGCTGGTCATATGCGGCTGGAAATCTGGAAGCGGCACGATTCCTGCTGGTTCTGCAAAAACGGATTAGCTCGTTCACCTCGTGCTTAGCGCGAACAAGGCTGCTATGCTGCGCCTCGTTGCGTTCGTGCACTATGACTGCTCACGCAACCCTTGTTCTTACTTAATGAAGGATTCTCCAGCGTATGAGATACCCTTGAGCTCGCTTAG
>ENA-OQET01001435-OQET01001435.1-human-gut-metagenome-genome-assembly--contig:-NODE-1435-length-10494-cov-3.093084_pt1 | contig 10494 bp, 15 predicted proteins | sample MGYA00242800_ERZ504645 | MGnify/ENA primary metagenome ERZ504645 (study PRJEB26092, sample SAMD00036308) | human gut metagenome | host: Homo sapiens | study: EMG produced TPA metagenomics assembly of... | reverse complement strand
TTTTGCTACTACATCGTGGGAAGTGAACCCTTTTTCTTTATACACATTAATGATTCCGTGTATCATAGTTTACTGCTCCTGTGTCTTTTCCAGTTTTTTCCATCTGCGCTTCGATCTGTTTTGACAGATTGTTCAGCACATCAAACGGTGTTCCTGTCATTGTAAATCCAGCTGCCTTCTTATGACCACCGCCCGCCCAAAATACTGTGCAATCCTGCTGACATCGACCTTCTCTTTTGAACGGAGGCTTACTTTGAATTCATTCTGCCTCAGTTCATACATAAACACGGCAACTTCTACCCCTTCCGTTACACGGAGCTGGCTTACAATTCCTTCCAGATCTTTCGGTCTTACCCCGTAAAACTCCATCACATCTTTTCGGATAAAAGATGCAATACCGGTTCCATTCAGAAACAGGATACTTTCCATCAATGCGCGCCCCATTACAAGATTCTGTGCGTAGGATTTCGCATAGAATGTCTCTTCTATGATCTTTGGTGCGTCAATTCCTTTTTCCAGAAGTTTCGCAGCCACCCGGAATGTCTCCGGTCCGGCACAGGAATACTGGAATACTCCCGTATCATGCACGATTCCAAGATATAGTGCTTCCGCTACATTTTTAGAAACCTTCTCTTCGTCCAGTAGTCCGTATACCAGCTCTGATGTTGAACTTGCTTCCGGAACGATATAATTGACCTCTGCAAAGCCAATGTTGCTGATATGATGATCTACACAGAATGTATGCTTTGCTTTTACAAACAATGGTTTGGAATATTCCAGTCTGTCTGTATCCCCGCAATCCAGGGAAATAAAGAGATCATATATTTTTTCTTCATTATCCACAGACTCCAGAATTGTCTCTGTTCCGTTTAAGAAATGAAAAGATTCCGGGATATCTTTCAGATAAATGTCTACGGTTTTATCACTGTAATTTTCGCGGATATACTGTCCGAGTCCCACGCAGGAACCCACACAGTCTCCGTCCGGGCGTATATGTCCGCCGATCGCGATCGTCGACACATTTTCCAATACTTTATTCAGCATCTTCCTCAACACCTTCCGTTTTCAGGTCTTTGGTTACTTCATCGATCTTCTTTGACATATTGACACCATATTCAATAGACTGATCCAGCACGAACCTGATCTCCGGTGTATTACGGAGATTCAATGTTCTTGCCAGTTCCCGGCGGATATATCCTTCCGCACTCTGCAGACCCTTGATCGTCTGTTCCTGCTCGTAAGCATCTCCGAGCACACTGATATATGCCTTACATGTCTTAAGGTCCGGCGCAACTTCTGCGGCTACAACCGAAGTCCACGGTGCAACACGCGGGTCTTTTAATCCCCCGCGGATGATGTTCGATAACTCGTGCTGCACCTCTGTATTTACTCTTGTATTCTTAATACTTCTTTTTCTCATTTTTATATCAACTCCTAACGTGGAATCTCTACCATCTCAAATGCCTCTACGAGGTCACCTTCTTTGATGTCATTGAAGTTTGCAAATACGAATCCGCATTCGTAACCTGCTTTTACTTCTTTTACATCGTCTTTGAATCTCTTCAGTGATGCCAGAGGTCCTTCAAATATTACAATACCGTCACGTGTCAGGCGGACAGAACAGTCTCTCTTGAACAGACCGTCAAGGACATAAGATCCGGCAATTGTTCCGACTCCCGAAGCCTTGAATGTCTGACGTACTTCTGCGTGTCCGAGTACTTTCTCCTCAAATACAGGATCCAGCATACCTTTCATGGCCGCTTCTACGTCTTCGATCGCATTGTAGATGACACGGTACAGACGAATGTCTACACCTTCACGGTCTGCCGTTTCTTTTGCAGTTGCATCAGGACGTACATTGAATCCGATGATAATAGCATTTGATGCAGAAGCAAGACTTACATCCGATTCATTGATCGCACCAACACCACCGTGGATGATCTTAACGACTACTTCATCGTTCGAGAGTTTCAGCAGGCTCTGTTTGATTGCTTCTACAGATCCCTGTACATCTGCTTTTACGACGATTCCAAGTTCTTTTAAGTTACCCTCCTGGATCTGTGTAAACAGATCATCCAGAGAAAGTTTGGATTTTGTCTCTTCCAGAAGTTTTACTTTGCTCTGTGAGATAAATGTCTCTGCGAAGTTTCTTGCTTCTTTTTCATTTCCGCATCCAACGATAACCTCTCCGGCATTCGGTACATCATTCAGTCCCAGGATCTCTACCGGTGTAGACGGACCTGCTTCTTTGACTCTTCTTCCCTTATCATCCATCATGGCTCTTACTTTACCAAACGCAGAACCGGCAGCGATTGGATCTCCGACGCGAAGTGTTCCCTTCTGAACCAGGATATTGGCAACAGAACCTCTTCCCTTATCCAGTTTTGCTTCCAGGACAAGACCTCTGGCACGACGGTTTGGATTTGCCTTTAATTCCATTACTTCTGCTGTCAGAGCGATCATTTCCATCAGATCTTCCAGTCCTTCACCTGTCTTGGCAGATACCGGAACAAAGATCGTGCTTCCGCCCCAGTCTTCCGGAATCAGTTCATACTCTGTCAGTTCCTGTTTTACACGGTCGATGTTGGCACTAGGTTTATCCATCTTATTAACAGCAACGATGATCTCTACACCCGCAGCCTTTGCATGGTTGATCGCTTCTACTGTCTGCGGCATAACACCATCATCTGCTGCTACTACAAGAACAGCGATATCTGTAGAACTTGCTCCACGCATACGCATTGCTGTGAACGCCTCATGTCCCGGTGTATCCAGGAATGTGATCTTCTCTCCGTTGATTTCTACAACATACGCACCAATGTGCTGTGTGATACCACCAGCCTCACGGTCAATAACATTGGTATGACGGATCGCATCCAGAAGAGAAGTTTTACCATGGTCAACGTGACCCATAACACAGACTACCGGCGGACGTTTCTTCATTTTCTTTTCGTCCTCTTCGTCTTCCTTCAGAAGTTCTTCGATTACATCTACAACTTCTTCCTTCTCACACAGGACATCGAATTCCAGCGCGATCTCTTCTGCTGTCTCGTAATTCGATTTCCTGGTTTACAGTAGCAATCTTGCCCTGCATAAACAGCTTTTTCACGATCACAGATGGTACGATCTTCATCTTGTCTGCCAGTTCTTTGATTGTCAGGACTTCCGGGATTGTGATCTGTTTGATCTCTTCTTCTACCTTCGCTCTTTCTGCTGTGGTTTCTGAAGCTGCTGCTTCGGCTCGTTTTCTTCTTACCCTTTGACATTCTTTCTTCATCATCGCGACGATAATCTTTCTTCTTGTGATCGTCTTTTCCCTTGGCATTCTTTCTCTGTGGTTTCTGTCCTTCGATTGCAGGAGCCGGAATGCTTGTGTTATTTCTTCTGTCATTTCTTCTGTTATCTGATTTTTCTCCGAATTTGCGTCCCTGTCTGTCATCACCACGGTTGTTGTCATATCTGTTATCACGGTCTCCCTGATTTCTGTCGGAACGGCCATTCTGCGGACGGTCGCCTCTCTGGAATCTCTGTCCGCCTCTTCCTTCCTGACGATCACTACGTCCGTCTCTTCCGCCGCCGCGTCTGTCGCTGCCGCGGTTATTTCTGTTGTCGTCTCTGTTTGATCTTTCTGTTCTTTCATTTCTGTCCGGTCTTTCGTTTCTTTCCGGACGTCTGCCCTGTGCTCTTTCTGCTGCCGGCCTCTCTGTTCTCTTTGGAGCCTGTGCCTCTCCTGTTGCTGCGTTCTGTGCCGCAGGGCGCTTTGCCGGACGGCCGTTATTTGCCTGCATCTGTTTTCCCTGTCCGGAATTCTGACGGTTTCCGCCGGATCTTCTTCCTTTATTACCGCCGTTCTGTGTATTCTGCGGACGGAATACATGCACGATATTCTTTTTCTTTGGTGTTTCTGATTTTTCTGTATTTTCGTTTATATTTGTTTCTATATCTTTATTTGACATATGATCTGCCTCCTCTACGCAATTGTCTGATTCTCTGTGTCTATATGCTTCCGGATACCTTTTGCGAATCCCTCATCAAGGACCACCAAAGATGCGCGGAATTCTTTTCCCATTGCATGCCCCAATGTCTCTTTGTCTTTGTAAAAATAGATCGGAACCTGATAAAAGTCACACATGTTCTGAAATTTCTTCTTGGTATTATCGGATGCATCGTCTGCAACGATCACAAGACATGCTCTTCCGGATTTTACTTCTTTCTCCGTACAGAACTCTCCACTTGCAACCTTGCCGGCTTTTGTAGCCAGACCAATCATAGATAATGCTTTATTCTGACTCAAGTACTTCCATCTCCTTTTCCAGTGCTTCATACACTTCTTTTGGAATAGCCTGCTTAAAGGATCTCTCCAGGCCTTTGTTCTTCACTGCTTTTGCAAGGCAGCCGCCATTCGGACAGAGATAAGCACCGCGTCCGTTCTTTCTTCCTGTCGCATCCAGCAGAAATTCTCCATCCGATGTGCGGATGACACGAATCATCTCTTTTTTACTCTTCATTTCCTGACATCCTACGCATTTGCGCATAGGAACTTTTTTATTTACTCCCACGAATTATCACCTATTCCTCTGTGTCCTCAACTTCGTCGAATGTGATCTCTGCGTCGTCTTCATCATATTCAGCATCTGCCGTGTTCTCTACATCGAATTCTTCTGCATCGTCATCATACTCTTCTTCGTACACGCCCTCGCTTAATTCCATGTAGTTTTCCGGAAGTTCTCCGGACTCGATTGCCTGCGTTTCATTTTTGATGTCGATCTTATATCCTGTCAGTCTTGCTGCAAGTCTTGCATTCTGTCCTTCTTTACCGATTGCCAGAGATAACTGATAATCCGGAACGATAACGCTGGCTGTCTTTTCATCCGGATCAGCCATTACAGAGATAACCTTTGCCGGGCTTAATGCATTCTCGATCAGAATAGCCGGGTTGTCACTCCAGTTGATGATATCGATCTTCTCCCCACGCAGCTCATTGACGATCGCATTGACTCTGGCTCCGTTCATACCGACGCATGCTCCGACCGGATCTACATCAGGATCGTTAGACCATACGGCAATTTTTGTTCTGCTTCCCGCTTCTCTTGCAATGCTCTTGATCTCTACGGTACCATCCTTCACTTCTGTAACTTCTGATTCAAACAGACGTTTTACAAGTTCCGGATGTGTACGGGACACGAGGATCTTTGGTCCCTTTGTCGTATTCTTTACTTCTACCACATATAATTTGATACGTTCTGTCGGTTTGAATACCTCGCCTTTTACCTGTTCGTTCTCTGTCAGCATAGCATCTGCCTTACCAAGGTTGATGCTGACATTCTTTCCGACATAACGCTGCACAATACCTGTTACGATATCTTTTTCTTTTTCAAAATACTGATCGTATACAACCTTACGCTCTTCTTCGCGGATCTTCTGCAAGATCAGGTTCTTGGCATTCTGTGTTGCAATACGTCCGAATGATTTAGACTCGATCGGAATATGCACGATATCACCAAGTTCAAACTTGCTGTCAATCTCTTTTGCATCTTCCAGACTGATCTGTTCCAGTTTGTCTTCTACTTCTTCCACAACTGTTTTCTCAGCATATAACTGATACTCACATGTTTCTTTGTTCATGATCAGTTTGATATTATCTGTTTTGCCGAAATGGTTTTTACAGGCATTCATCAGTGAATTTTCAATGGCGTCTAACAGTGTTTCTTTGCTGATATCTTTCTCTTTCTCCAGTATATTTAACGCTTCTAATAATTCTGTATTCATGGTCTTTCCTCCTTGCTTATCCATGCCGTTTAAAAATCAAACGCTAATCGGATCAGTGCGATCTCGCTCTTTTCAAATGTTTTCTCGGTCTCATCTTCCATCTCGATCGTAACCGTTGTCTCATCGTAATCTTTTAAGATTCCGGTGAATTCTTTCTGTCTGTCAATCATGCGGTAGGTTCTGATCTCGACTTCTTCTCCAAGGCTTCTCCTGAAGTCCTTTTCCTTCTTCAGCGGTCTGCCAAGTCCGGGTGAACTGACTTCCAGGATATAGGAATCTTCGATATAATCTTTCTCATCCAAAATGTCGGAAAGTCTGCGGCTTACAGCCTCACAGTCATTCACTCCGATTCCGCCCGGTTTATCAATATATGCACGAAGATACCAGTTACTTCCTTCTTTTACATATTCGACATCCACCAGTTCAAATCCATACTCTTCCACGATCGGAAGCAGGATCTCTTCTGTTTTCTGTTCATACATTTCTTTTTTTGACAATCTAAAATCCTCCTTATGCAGACCTTATTTATCTACGTTATACGATCAGCCGGTCTTCTTTCATTTATGCTTTTCACCTGCTTATCTGCAGGACCTGCCACTGGCAGATTCTGCTGCATACTTTGATATGCAACAAAGAAGAGTGAACGATATGTCCACTCTTCTGCCGGTTGATTTATGTAACTGAATTAACTATAGCACCGTTTTTCTGCAAAATCAAGGGATTTTGCGTATTTTTTTACATTTTTCCATGTTTGAATGCCATCATCATCTCATTTGTCAGGCTCAGATCTTCGGCCTCTACCGGCATCTGCTCCCTTTCAAACCACTCTGCCATGGCAAGTTCATCGGTATCGAGCGTGATACCGTCTTCCCCGTCCAGTTCACAGAAGAATCCCATCAGCAGTGTATCAGTAAAGGACCACGGCTGACTCTTATAATACCGCAGATTCTTTATCTTCAGTCCGACTTCTTCCATGACCTCACGCCTTACCGTCTCCTCAATGGATTCACCCGTTTCATTAAAGCCTGCGAGCAGTGCATACTTTTTGTATTCTCTTCCCGCATACTTCGACATCAGGATCTTATTTCCATGTGTGACAGCTATGATCACCGCCGGACATATCTTCGGAAATTCCATCATTCCACAATCCGGACAACGCATCATGCGTTCTTTGTCGTCATGTACCATAGGCTGCCCGCAGTGGCCGCAGAATTTCCGTGACTGATACCAGCGGTAAAGCTGCCATCCTGTCACTGCGGCAAATTGTCTGTACTTTGGTCTGGCCTCGCGGAAATACTGATTATCCTTCAGTTCAACTCCGGAAAGTCTGCCGGGTCGATCCCATCCGCCAGATAGTAACCCTGTCCGTCAATCGAGAAGAGATACGTATAATCTTCATAGATATCCGGATAACAGACTGCAGCCTCTTTGAATGTCAGAAAAGAAATCTCCTGATCTTCCAGCTTCACCAGAATCTTTCTTCCTTCATAATACAAGATCACGCTGTCTTCCTTTGGCGGCTCCGGGACATATTCATTTCTATATACATGTGGTTCAATGTTCTGTATCATATCGTTTACCCTCTGTACTTTGTTCCTGTACCATCTCGTTTTGCAGCTTCAGACGGTTCAGGGTGACTTCTTTTTCATGGTATGAAATCTTACACTCAGTTCCCTCTTCAAACAGATATACATTCGTCAATGCATCGTCTTTTTTCAAGCGGATACCCCGCACTCCGATCGCGCCTTTCTTCTTCTCCGTAACTTCTGCTGCCGGAAAACGCAGGAAAAATCCATCTGCCGTCTGCAGTACAATATGCTGGTTCTCCGTCACCGCCCTGATATTCACGACTTCATCTTCCGGCTGAAGTTTTGTTGCCGCAATGGTGCGTTTTGTTACCTGGAATTCGCTTCCGCCGACCTTCTTGACCATGCCCTGCTTTGTGGCAAACAACAGATTCGCATACCGCATCTGTTCGGAATCACAGATATATACAATTTCTTCCTGTGTACTGTCGTAATTACTGATATTGTCGATCGGCTGTCCTTTATCACGGAATTTTCCATATGGAAGATCCATCACTTTCACCTGATGCATCTTCCCATCCTTTGTAAAAATACAGATCCTGCCGGTATTCATGCAGTGCAGGATGTATTTATTTTCTTTATCTGCTGCCTCTTTATTACGCTCATACGTACTGACATCAACCGTCTTTGCATATCCGAAACGATCCATCAGGAATACGATCTCCTGCTCTTCCACTTTCTTCTCTTCAAACACAGCCTCTTCTGCATTCTCTACAACCGTACGTCTCTTTCTTGCGAATTCTTTCTTGATACGGTCCAGATCTTCCATGATGACAGCCGCCATAGAATCATAATTATTCAGGATATCTTCATATCTTGCGATCTTCGCAAGTGTCTCTTCGTGCTCTTTCTGAAGTGCTTCAATCTCCAGACCGATCAGTTTATAGAGCCTCATTTCCAGGATCGCAGTTGCCTGACGCTCTGTAAACCTTAACATTCCTGCCATTTTTTTTGGAAATAGAAGACTTGAATTTGATATTCTCTGTCTCACCGTTCACCAGACATGCCTTTGCATCTTTTATGCTCTGGCTTCCTCTTAATATCTCAATGATCAGGTCGATTACATCACACGCTTTGATCAGACCTTCCTGGATTTCTTTTTATCCTGTTCTTTCTTCAGCAGTGTATTATATTTTCTCGTTGCCATGTCAAACCGGAAATCTACATGTGCCTCAATAATACGTTTCAGGCCCATAGTCTCCGGTCTTCCGTCTGCAACTGCCAGCATATTTACTCCGAAAGTATCTTCCAGTCTGGTCTTCTTATAAAGCATATTGGTCAGGTTTTCTACATCTGCCCCCTTTTTCAGGTCGATGACGATACGGATGCCTTCTTTGGATGACTGGTTGGAAATGTCTACGATATCCGTTGTCTTCTTGGTCTCCACCAGATTGCAGACATCATTTAAGAATTTTCCGATTCCCGCACCGATCATCGTATACGGGATCTCTGTGATAACCAGACGCTTCTTTCCGCCCTTCACATCTTCCACTTCAACTTTTCCGCGGATCTTGATCTTTCCGGTTCCTGTCTCGTATATCTGTGGCAGGTCGTCCTTATTGACCACGATCCTCCTGTCGGGAAGTCCGGTCCTTTGATATATTTCATTAATTGTCGGATTCGTGATCTCATCATTTTTCATGTAGGCTTCACCCCGTCCACAACCTCACCCAGATTGTGTGTCGGAATACTGGTTGCCATACCGACCGCAATACCTTCCGCACCGTTGACCAGAAGGTTCGGAATACGTACTGGAAGTACGGCCGGTTCCTTCTCTGTCTCGTCAAAGTTTGGCACAAAGTCTACAATGTCCTTGTCCAGATCGGCCAGATATGCTTCCTGCGTGATCTTCGCAAGCCTCGCTTCGGTATAACGCATTGCCGCTGCACCGTCTCCTTCGATCGAACCAAAGTTACCGTGTCCGTCTACAAGGACCATCCCTTTTTTAAATTCCTGTGCCATGACCACCAGTGCATCATAGATGGAGCTGTCCCCATGCGGGTGATATTTACCCATGGTATCTCCGACGATACGCGCACACTTACGGTACGGTTTATCATACCGTATTCCCAGTTCATGCATGTCATAAAGTGTACGTCTCTGTACCGGTTTTAATCCGTCTCTTACATCCGGCAGGGCTCTGGCAATGATTACACTCATCGCATAATCAATATATGATTTTTTCATCACATCCGAATATTCGGTTCTGACGATCTGTGAATCCTGCATTTTCTCTCTCCTATTCTATATATCAAGTTCCGCTTCCGTCGCATTCTCATAGATAAAGGAACGTCTCGGCGGTACTTCCGATCCCATCAGCATCTCGGTTACACTGGATGCCATTCTTGCATCTTCAATCTCTACCAGTTTCAGGATCCTGGTCTCCGGATTCAGGGTAGTCTCCCACAACTGCTCCGCATCCATCTCTCCAAGACCTTTGTATCTCTGCAAGGTAAATGGACCGTCATGTGTCTTTCTGTATTTTTCCAGTGCTTTGTCATCATACAGATACTCTTCTTCGCCCTTCTTCGGCATCGCCTTGTAAAGAGGCGGCATCGCAATATAGACATGTCCTTCAAAGATCAGTTCCGGCATAAAGCGGTAGAACAACGTCAGGAGCAGTGTCGAGATATGGGCACCGTCCACGTCCGCATCAGCCATGATGATGATCTTATCATAACGCAGCTTGCTGATGTCAAAGTCATTTCCGTATCCTTCGGAAAATCCACAGCCAAAATGCATTGATCATTGTCTTGATCTCTGCGTTTGCCAGTACTTTATCAATACTTGCTTTTTCCACATTCAGGATCTTACCACGGATTGGCAGGATTGCCTGGAACATACGGTCTCTGGCCGTCTTTGCAGAACCTCCGGCAGAATCCCCCTCCACAATGAAAATCTCACATTTTGACGCATCACGGCTCTCACAGTTGGCAAGCTTTCCGTTACTGTCAAATGAGTATTTCTGCTTTGTCAGCAGATTGGTCTTCGCACGTTCTTCCGTCTTGCGGATCTTTGCCGCCTTTTCTGCACATCCGATCACCTTCTTAAGGGTCTCAAGATTCCGGTCAAAAAGCGGATGATCTCATCATTCGTCACCTTACTACAGGCTTTCGCCGCATCCGGGTTATCAAGCTTT
>ENA-OQET01001434-OQET01001434.1-human-gut-metagenome-genome-assembly--contig:-NODE-1434-length-10508-cov-3.560929_pt1 | contig 10508 bp, 14 predicted proteins | sample MGYA00242800_ERZ504645 | MGnify/ENA primary metagenome ERZ504645 (study PRJEB26092, sample SAMD00036308) | human gut metagenome | host: Homo sapiens | study: EMG produced TPA metagenomics assembly of... | reverse complement strand
TTCGCTGCAAGGTATGCTGCGAACAGAAGTGCCAGTACTGCTGCCACCGGCACCAAATACATGTAGTTTTCCACTCTTTTTACCTCCGTTCATGTATTGTTAATACTTTATCACATTATTTTGCATATTTCAAATAGAATTTTCACTTAGTTTTTTGTTAATATTGTGATATAATAAAAATTTATATAAATGAAATAAAAATTTTTTATATTATTGCTCGCATTTTTTTCAGTTTCAGACAGCTTATATAATAGGAAGTTTTTTTATATCTCTATTTGGACAAAATTTCCATTTTTCTTTCCAGAAGATTTTTTTCCAATAATTGTTTTTCTGCATTTTCGAATCCAATTCGTTCTATAGTCTCGGCAAAACGTTCTCCCTTTAATCCCCGGTCCTTAAAAAGCAGGATTGCCTTCTCAATAACATCAAGTGCCTCTTCCTCTGACGTAAAGATCCGGTTCAGGGCCTTTCCATGAGAAATTTTCTTTCCCCAGCGTCCACCGATATAGATCTTGAATCCGTAGGTACCGTCCGGGATGGAGTGGAACGGGCATTTTCCCACACATCTTCCGCAGTGTCTGCAAAGCTCCTCATCGATGTGCAGCTTCCCGTCAACGACCTTCGCAACTTTATTCGGACATGCAGCTTCGATGGCACATTTTTTTACAGCCCTTGCAGGCCTCGCTGTCAAAGTGTGGAATTCTCTGTCCGATGATTCCCACATCGTTCAGATTTGGCTTCACACAGTTGTTTGGGCAGCCGCCTACTGCGATCTTAAATTTATGAGGCAGTGCAACCTGGCGATAACCCTTATAGAATCTCTCAAAAATCTTCTCGGAGATCCCATAGGAATCCAGAAGTCCGTACTGGCAGGTGGTTCCCTTGCAGGATACTACCGGACGTACCTTCGCTCCGGTTCCTCCTGTCTCCAGACCTTCTTTTGCGATAAATTCCTGAAACTTTTCGATCTTTTCGTAAGGGATTCCCTGGATCTCCACGGAAAGTCTTGTTGTGTAGGTAAGATTTCCGTTACCGAATTTCTCTGCCGCTTCCGCCATGCATCTGTGCTGTGCTGCTGTCACCTTTCCGTTTACGGTGATCACCCGTGCGGAAAATTCATCCGTCCCCCTGTTATTTAAAAATCCCTGACCTTTCAGTCTTTTTTCTTCGTCTTTGCTTACCGTTAATGCTGACATATTTCCTCCTCCTGATCCTGCTGGCATTTCGTTACTCTTCCCCCGGTACCTATGCCATGTATCCTGTGATTGTGATTCTGAAATTACTGTTCACTCCGTGACCGGCAACATTCTGAAATCGTTTTCACGCACTTCCTACTATACCACTTGAAGATATATTTGAAAAATGATATTATTTTATGAAAACGATAGGTTTTTCCTATATATATCGAATCGTAAGTAAAAGGAGAATCCCACATGACTATCCGCCATCTCACTGTTTTTGTCGCCGTTGCAGAACAGGGCTCCATGAGTGCCGCTGCCAAACATCTTTATATTTCCCAGCCAACGGTCAGCCAGGCCATCCGGGAAACTGGAAAACCATTACAATGGTCTTCTCTTTGAACGCCTCGGGAAAAAAACTTTATCTCACAGACCGTGGAAAACTGCTTCTTCCACATGCCCGGGAAATGATCCGGCAGTTTCAGCAGCTGGAGGAACTGATGCAGAATCAGGGGCAGTCTTCCACCCTGAAGCTTGGTTCCACCCTCACGGTTGGAACCTGCCTGACACCGTCCATTATCCTGGATCTGCAGAAAAAAATTTCCGGATCTGGATGTTTACTCTTTTGTCACCAACACCAAGAACATCGAGCAGAAACTTCTCCGCTCAGAACTGGACGCTGCTGTGGTAGAAGGTGAGATCCACTCTCCGGATCTTATCGTTCTTCCCATCATCGACGACTGCCTGGTCCTTGCCGCCGGAAAAAAACATCCCTTTTACCGCAGAGGCCGCATCCATGTCCAGGAACTGAATGACCAGAAATTTGCGGTCCGTGAATATGGCAGCGGTACCAGGCAGCTTTTTGAGGATTATACCCTTCGCCATGGCCTTAAGATCCGGACTGCCTGGGAAGCCAACAGTCCCCAGGCTCTGATGAACGCAGTGCTGTATAACCAGATGCTCTCTGTTATGTCCATCCGTCTTATGCATCATGAGATCCGTCACCGTTCAGTCCGGGTCTTCTGCAACGAAGCAGGGGAATGGAACCGGAAATTCAAGCTGGTCTATCACAAGAATAAGTTTCTTACCCCTGCTATCTTTGAGCTGGAAAAGATCCTTCACACCTATCAGCAGCTGGAACTACCCTCTGTCATGGGTGTTCTGGAGCAGGAATAAGCAGGGGACTCACCTGATTTCGTTAAAAAACGGCCGCACATATCGTTCTTACGATATGTACAGCCGTTTTTCGTTTTTTATCTCACCCGAAAGGGTCGGATCTTTTTCTGAACCGGATATTTAGTTTGATTCGTTGAACACTTTTCTATCCAGTGCATTGTTCTGGTGTGCAACGATGGTTGTGCAGACTGCATCACCGGTAATGTTAACTGCTGTTCTGGTCATATCCAGGATACGGTCAATACCCATGATCAGACCAATGGCCTCAACCGGAAGACCTACAGAGTTAAATACCATGGTCAGGGTAACAAGACCAACACTTGGTACACCGGCAGTTCCTACGGAAGCAAGGGTTGCAGTTCCGATAACTGTCACATAATCCATCGGACTTAAGTGGATACCAAAAGCCTGTGCCGCAAATACTACGGCAACACCCTGCATGATAGAGGTACCGTCCATGTTGATAGTAGCTCCAAGAGGAATGGTAAATGAAGAGATCTTCTTGGAAACACCCACTTTCTTGGACAGGGTATCAATGGACATCGGGATCGTGGCATTGGATGTAGCTGTTGAGAATGCAAATGCCATAACCGGGAAAAATTTCTTGATGAATTTTATCGGATTCAGTCCTGTGAAGATCTTCAGCAGGATCTGGTATACGCCGAAGCACTGGATTGCCAGTGCAAGGAGAACACCGATCATATATTTTGCCAGCGGGATAAATGCGCTGAAACCGATGTTTGCAAAGGTTCTGCTGATAAGGCAGAATACACCGATCGGTGCAAGTGCCATGATCATCATGGTCATCTCCATCATGATGTCATTGAACTGGCTGAAAAAAGTTCGCTACTGTCTCTGCGCGCTCTCCCATTTTCGCAAGGATCACACCCACGATCAGGGCAAATACGATAACCTGAAGCATGGTTCCGCTTGCCAGGGAATTGATCGGATTGTCCGGAATGATATTCAGGATGGTATCCGTAAGAGAGGTCGCCTCCATAGTCTCCACAGAGGAAGCAGAGGACTGAATAGAGCTCATATCAAGTCCCACACCCGGATTGATCAGATTACCTACCGTCAGCGCAACCGAAACAGCCAGAGCTGTAGTCGCCAGATAAAATACCAGTGTTCTCACACCTACGGTTCCAAGCTTCTTGGTATCACCGATGGACATACTTCCGCAGACAAGGGAACAGAATACCAACGGTACAACCAGCATTTTCATCAGACGGATAAATCCCTGTCCGATCACATAAAGGATTCCCTCCACGATCACATCTTTCTTGAAGCTGCTGTCAGGAACCAGGTAACAGAGAATGATTCCCAGTATCGCACCTGCGATCAGCGCCACAAAGATCTTCGTGGTAAGGCCTATTTTCTTTTTCTGCTGTGTTTTCTCTTTTATATTTTTTTCTTTCATCCTAGTCCTCCGTTCTTTCATCCATATATTCTTTCAATGATGCTTTCCAGTCCGGCATGTCGTACACTTCAATAATACGGAGGATAAAATTATCAAGGACGGCATAAGGCGGTCTGACAGAAGAAAGATCTGACTGCTCTGTCGGCACGGATCTCAGTTCGATCTCCTTTCCTGCAAGGCGAAGGATCTCGGTTGCAAACTCATAACGGTTGCATACACCGCTGCAGGTTACGTGATAAGTTCCATATTCGTTGGTATCGATAAGATACAGGATCATTCTTGCCAGATCCTTGGCGCTGGTCGGTGATCCGAACTGATCCGAAGCAACGGAAAGCGCCTGGCCTTTTTCTGCTGTCTCCAGCACACGGTTTACAAAATTGTTTCCGCCTTTTCCGTATACCCAGTTGCTTCGGATAATGAAATGTTTGTGTGTAAACTCTTTTACATAGTTTTCTCCGGCTCTCTTGGAACGGCCGTAAACAGTCAGCGGATTGGTATCGTCAAACTCTGTATACGGTTTTTTGCTCTTTCCGTCGAAAACATCATCTGTGGAAAGCTGGACGATCTTTGCCCCGCATTTTCTTGCCACGATGCTTAAGTTTCTTGCTCCCAGTGCGTTGACACGGTATGCATGTTCCGGATTCTTCTCACACTCATCGGTATCTGTGATACCGGTGCAGTTGATGATCACATCCGGACGGTTAATGGAACCGAAGTTGATCACTTCATCTGTGTCTGTGATATCCAGCTCATCAAGATCTGTGTTCAGAGTCTCGATCTGCATTGGATCCAGAACATCATTCAGTGCCCGTCCGATCTGTCCGTTGGCACCTGCGATCCATACTTTTAACATCTTTCTACCTCCCTGGTGTAATGTGTGTGATACATAAAATAAAGAGACATCGATTTAGATCAAAACCAATGCCCCTTTAACCTATATACTGAAATATATTTTATCAATATCACAAAAAGCTGTCAAGAAAAAAGCCCCTGTTTCCATAAGGTTCCTGCTGCTGATGTTACTGCCCACCGGCAGTATTTCCTCAAGATGTTTTTGTGAACAGAATTTACAGAAATCCTGAGGATCGGGAGTTCCATAACTCCCGATTTTGTATTGTAAATTCTGTCCCATGAATTATAATCTAAACAGGAGATCATCTAAAAACACATACAAAGGAGAAACTTATGAAAAAGCTAAAAGAATTAACATCTCTGCTATTTCTGTTCTGCTGTCTTTGCTTCTGTCTGATCCTGTTTCCACAGACAGCCCGGGCAGGCTCTCTTACGCCAACCGCACAGGACAATCTCAATGTCAGGTTACGCCGTACCTCTGATCTTATTCCTGTTTCCGGCGGATACATGAGGGTCTTCCACCAGAAAAATTCTGTCGGCGTTGAATATTACGATAATGATCTGAAGATCAGAAGCAAGCGCAAGATCAACATGGAGCTTCCACTGTGGGGTGGCTTTTATGCCGGATCTGACGGATATTATCTGGTAGAAGGCCAGACAAACAACAAAGAAAACGATTCCGCTGAGGTCATCCGCGTTATCCGCTACGATACAAACTGGAACCGGAACGGTGCGGCAGCAATTACCAGTAACCCGGAGCTTTTTGGCGGTGAGGTCCGCACGCCCTTTGACTATGGCTGTGTGGAAATGACAGAAAGCAACGGCAAACTCTATGTTGTTACCGGTCACGAAGGATATGTGGATCCCTCTGTCGGTCAGGGACATCAGGGCTTCCTTATGGTCGAGATCGACCAGGCAACCATGAAAGGAAAGATCGTTTCCTGCGATCTGTGGCATTCCTTTGCACAGTATATCAAATCACAAGGTTCTTATCTCTACGTACTGGAGCAGAGTGAGGGTTCACGATGTACAATTCTTTCCAGATACGACAGCACTACACTTGCCTGCACCACCATAGAGCTTTTGCCATACGGAGGCTCACATACTTCTGTGTGGGCACTGGCCTGCTACGCAAGCGTTGACGGCATGGCTGTTTCCTCTGACAGTGTATTATGCGTTGGCACTTCCATCGATCAGTCCAAATATGATAAGGTATCTGAAAACACGCCTCATAACCTTTATCTGTCCGTCACACCAATGTCTGACTTTTCCGAAAAAGCAACCACTACCAGGAAGCTTACCAACTTTACAGGCGGAGGAAAAAGCTTTGCGGGCGTAAAGATCACCAAAATAAATGACAACCGTTTTATGATTTCCTGGGAAGAATACGTCTCCGACGATAACAAGAAAAACTCTTCCGCTAACGATCCGCTCTCTTCCAGCACCCTTCATTATCTTTTTGTGGACGGAAAGGGAAAGAGTCTCAGCAAAGAGTTTACAACAGCTGCTCCGATTTCTGACTGTCAGCCTGTGGTAAAGGATTCCAGGGTCGTTTATTATGCTTCAAACTCCAACACCTTGAACTTTTATTCCATTAATTCCGACAACGGAAAAGCTGACAAAAAAACTTACCATATCGCAGGTGACAACGCAACCTGGAATTTCAAAAACGGTATCCTTACGATCTCCGGCTACGGACCACTTTCTATTTCCACAGAGGAAAACCACCGATACCCGGTCTCTTCAACAAAAGGCTGGTTTATCTTCTCCAACGATTCCTCCTGGAAAGCTATCAAAAACCAGATCAGAAAGGTAATAATAAAGCCTGGGATCACAAGTATTTCCGAAAGGGCCTTTGTTTGTCTTCCTGAGCTGAAAGAAGTGGACATCCAGAAAGGGGTCACAAAGATCGGAAAAGAAGCTTTCGCCTACTGTGACAAGCTATCCAGGATCAACATACCTGATACTGTTAAAAGCATTGGAACGGATGCTGTGTGGGGCGGCTACGGGTATGTCAACTCTCATGCATATTTTTGCAAGATCCATGCTCCGTACGGCTCTTACGCAGTTACATATGCCAAGAAAAACAATATCAGCTATGCATGCAATATTTCCGATGCAGCTGTAACAGGGATCAAAAAAACATATACCTATACAGGCTCTGACATAAAGCCCGTTCCAACCGTAACTCTTGGAAAAGCAAAGCTTTCTGGCATCAATGATTATCATGTGACATACCAGAACAATAAAAAAGCAGGAACTGCTACCCTGAAGATCATCGGTGATTACCATTTCTACGGAACCATCACCTTAAATTTCCAGATCACTCCTGCAGCCACACCAAAGCCACAGACTGCAAAAACATTCCGGGATGCTTATAATGTCTACACAGTCAATACCACCGGGACTTCCGTAGCACTGAAGGGACCACGTTCACGCAATACTGTCACTGCAAAGATTCCGGCCACTGTCAAAGCTAACGGAAAAACCTACAAAGTCACAGCCATTGCAGCCAATGCCTTCAAAAACTGTAAAAACCTGAAACAGGTAACGATTTCAGGAAATATCACAAGCATAGGTGCCGGAGCCTTCCAGGGATGCACAAGTCTTCGTACTGTAAAAATCGGTTCCCGAGTTTCTGCGATCGGCACAAAAGCTTTCTGTGACTGTAAGGCCCTTACCTCTGTCACCATACAGACAGGACGTCTTACTTCCAAAAGCTCAGGTAAATATATCTTCACAAGAGCAGGTCAGAATAATTACAAAAAACTGACTGTAAAGGTTCCGGCAAGCAGACTTTCCTCTTACAAAAAGCTGTTTCAGAGCCAGGGTCTGTCCACACAGGCCAGGGTTATCAAATAGTCAGGATCGTACCTTGCATTTCCACGCCCCTTATGCTATACTCAGTTTCGCTGCAAAAGCCCGCAAAAACCAAGGTCGTACAGGGCTTACAAGGCGGTCACCGCCTATAAATGTGCCGAGTGTTCGTGACCTTCCACTCGTAAAACAAAACTAAAGGAGAATAAAAAACATGAAAAACAAAGGTACTCATTTTCTGGTACAGGGAGCTGCCATTGCAGCTGTATATGTTGTCCTGACACTGGTATTCGCGCCACTTAGCTTCGGTGAAGTTCAGATCCGGTTTTCCGAGGCGCTGACCGTGCTTCCGTTCTTCACACCGGCTGCCATCCCGGGACTGTTCGTGGGATGTATCATCGCCAATCTTCTTGGCGGTGCGATTCCGGTTGACATCATTTTCGGAAGCATTGCCACACTTATCGGTGCATTCTTTACCTACAAGCTTCGCAATACAGGCAAATGGACAGCCCCAATCCCGCCGATCGTTTCCAACATTGTGATCGTTCCTCTTGTGCTTCGTTACGGATATGGCATTAACCTTCCTATCCCGTTTATGATGCTCACAGTAGGAGCCGGCGAATTTATCTCAGCCGGTGTGATCGGTATGATCCTTCTTGGAGCACTTTCCAAATACAAAAATGTACTTTTTCATAAAAAAGCAGCAGTCTGACTAAATCTGCTACCCACAAAAAGGAGCCATGAGAAAACAGCAGCATTTCTCATGGCTCTCTTTTATTTTTTCTCTGCGGATTCCTGCAGACTGCGCAGGATCCTCTTTTCCATTCTGGATACCTGTACCTGGGATACGCCAAGCTCATGGGCGATCTCCATCTGGGTCATGTTCTGAAAATACCGCATATAGATCAGCCTCCGCTCCTTTGCCTCCAGAGTTCCCAGTATCTCTTCCAGAAAAATCCTGTCCAGTACTTTTTCCTGCCGGTTTTCTTTTTCCGGAAGCTTGTCCATCAGAGAAATCTCCGTTCCCTCACCCTGATAGATCGTTTTGTGAAGAGATTCCACCTCTGCACCGGATTCCATGGTCATTACCAGTTCTTCTATGGAAATTCCCATTTCCTCTGCCATTTCTCCCGTCGTAGGTTCCCGCTCCAGCCGGCGTGTCAGTGCTTCTCTCACCTGATAGATCCTGTAATGGTTTTCCTTCAGAGAACGGCTTACCTTCAGTATCCCGTCGTCCCTGAGATAACGTTTGATCTCTCCGATGATCATGGGAACTGCATAGGTGGAAAATTTCACATCATAGGACATGTCAAACTTATCCACTGCTTTCAGAAGTCCGATGCTGCCGATCTGGAACAGATCCTCCATCTCCACCCCTCGTCCCAGAAAACGCTTTGCCACACTGTATATCAGTCCTGTATTTTCCTCAAACAAAAGATCTCTTGCCGCTTTATCCCCCTGGTGTGCACGCCCGATGAGGACAAGAGTACGATCCATAGTTACCTCCTGATGATCTTTTTCATGTGCACTGTAGTTCCACGGCCAACCTCCGATTCCACCTGAAGCTCATCCATAAACGCCTCCATGAATGTAAACCCCATACCGGAGCGGTCTTTATCCGCCTTTGTGGTAAACAGAGGCTCCATGGCTTTTTTGATATCCGGGATCCCGGCTCCGTGATCTGTCACATCTACCTGAAGCTCCTGCCCCCGGAGACGACATTCTACCCGAATCTTATGTATCTCCCCTTCATACCCGTGTATGATGCAGTTGGTCACTGCCTCCGATACTGCGGTCTTCAGATCCGAAATTTCCTCCAGCGTAGGATTCAGCTGTGTGCAGAATGAAGCCACAGCAACTCTTGCCAGTGCTTCATTTACCGGTCTGCTGTCAAAAATGATCGTCATTTCATTTGTGTTTTCCATCATAAACACCCTCCTGTTCACCTGCCGATTTTTTAATTCCACAGATTTCAATATATTTTCCCACTCCGGATAGCCGTAAAAGCTTTGCAATATGACTGTTCACATTGACAACCTGCACACATTTCCCCCTCATGCCAAGTGCCCGGTACCTACCCATCAGCAGACCGATCCCGGAACTGTCCATAAAAACGGTCTCTGAAAAATCAAAAATCATATTTTTTATATAGTTATGTCCAATAATCCGGTCTGAATCTCTCCGGATCTCATCAGAAGCCGGATGATCCAGTTCCGCCGGAAGATGTACAGTCAGCACGGTTCCGGATTTTTTCAAAACCTGATGTCATTCTATCATTCCCCCATTTTTGATTTTTTATTCCATTTCTCATGACCAAAGGGTAAAAAAATGAGGAATGCGCCAACGCACATTCCCCTTATCCGAGGTTTCTCCTCTGTATGAATTATGATATTTTTTATTCTGTATAACCTCCATCGTAAGAGGAATCCTCATATCCTCCGTCACTGTAGCTGCTGTCTTCTCCGGAATCTCCGTCAGAGCTCTGTGTATCTTCTCCATCCGAAGCTGCGGCATCCGCTCCAGCTTCAGCTGTTCCATCTGTACTGCTGTCAGCACTGGACGTTCCGTCAGAAGCTCCGCTCCCGATCCCGCTTACACCGGTCTTTCCGCTGATAGTACTGTAAATCCCCTTTGCAGAATCTGACAGTGTATCCACATATACCTTCTGTAGTTCCAGCGCCGCTGTATCCAGATCCTCCTGCTGCATGGCAGTATATGCATTAAACAAAGCCTCATAGCTCTGACTGCGTTTCTGCTCTTCCTCTGCCTGCTTGGCAACTGCATCTGCCGTATCACTGGACTGGGCAGCTTCTCCCTGAGCTTTGGTAAGCTCCACGCTCTGGCTGGAAAGAGAATCACTGTACTGTATGATCTGCTGATTGGCCTGCCTGTAAATATCCTGTTTCACAGCCGGCAGTACAAGGAGCCAGAATGCTGCCGCCCCTGCCGCAAATCCAAGTACCGTGGTAAGAAAAGTGATATCTTTGATCTTTCTTTATAAGACGACGGCCTTACAACGATTTCTCCTGAATATTATCATTCTCATTTTTTTCCATTTCCAAATC
>ENA-OQET01001431-OQET01001431.1-human-gut-metagenome-genome-assembly--contig:-NODE-1431-length-10531-cov-4.696559_pt1 | contig 10531 bp, 8 predicted proteins | sample MGYA00242800_ERZ504645 | MGnify/ENA primary metagenome ERZ504645 (study PRJEB26092, sample SAMD00036308) | human gut metagenome | host: Homo sapiens | study: EMG produced TPA metagenomics assembly of... | reverse complement strand
CAGATACAATTTATTTGCATGGCAGGACAAACAAAGAGGGTTCACAATGGCTTATTTCCCACGAGAAAAACATCGTCCGGCCTGCTATACGGCAACAGGAGGAGAGCAACTGTTAGTCAGCCCTGGAGCACTCGATATGGCAGGTTTATTAGTAACTCCGCGTAAAGAGGATTTTTATAAAATAACCGAATCAGATATTACACAGATATACAAAGAAGTAGCATACCATAATTAAACACATAGAGCATAATGAAAGAACCAGAAATAAGTGTGGGTATCGTCAATGCCCAAGAGATACATTTTACCCTTAATTCTCATTTCCTGGCAAAAGGTGAAACTGTAACCGGTAACCAAGTCGTATCTTTTAGTGAAGGAGGAATCCTATGGAATGGCAATGTATATCGAGAACTTACATTCACTCCTGTAGAAGATGAAGCCTCTTTCTCCTTATACGATGTAACTATTGGCATCAATTTCCATTGGGAACGTCAGGAAACGCAGCATTTCAACGGAACTTTGAAGTTGGTTGTAGATGAAGGAAAAATCACAGCTATCAATATTTTACCGGCAGAAGATTACCTGATAAGTGTGATTTCTTCTGAGATGAATGCTACATCCTCTCCCGAGTTTTTAAAAGCTCATGCTGTAATTTCAAGAAGTTGGCTATTGGCGCAAATTGAAAAACGCAAAGCAATGAGCAAACACGATAACGGCTTTTTCTCCTTTATAAAGACTGACACTGAATACATCCGCTGGTACGACCGCGAAGATCATACTATTTTTGATGTCTGTGCAGACGATCATTGCCAGCGTTACCAAGGCATTACGAAGGCATCCAATAAGAATGTTGTAGAAGCGGTCAAAGCAACTCAAGGCCAAGTATTAATGTACAAAAACTGTATTTGTGATGCACGTTTCTCTAAATGCTGTGGAGGAGTCAGTGAGGTTTTCGATACCTGCTGGGAAGAGAAAAACTACCCTTATCTCAGTGCTATACGTGATACAAAAGAGGAAGGAAGTTTTCCTGATTTGACTCAAGAAAGTGAAGCTGAGAAATGGATTAAAAGTACCCCTGACAGTTTTTGCTACACTCATGATAAAAACATCATTTCACAGATACTTAACAACTACGATCAGGAAACAACCAATTTCTATCGCTGGAAAGTTCGCTATACCCAGGAAGAGCTTGCAGAACTGATTCGCAGCAATACAAAGAACGATTATGGAAAGATTGTCGATCTCATTCCCGTTGAACGAGGAAAATCAGGACGTATCTGCAAGCTGAAAATAGTAGGAACAGAAAAGACACTTATCATAGGCAAAGAACTGGAAATACGCCGTACACTCTCTCCTACCCACTTATTCAGTTCTGCATTCATCGTAGAAAAAGGAGAAACGGATGCCGAAGGAATACCTGCATGGTTCGAACTTACTGGTGCCGGATGGGGACATGGTGTAGGCCTTTGCCAAATCGGTGCTGCCGTCATGGGTGAGCAGGGCTATAATTACAACGAAATTTTGCTTCATTACTATAAAGGGGCAGATATAAGAAAACTGTATTAATATTTTCAATATGAAAAAACAATCTCCCTGGTCGTGGGTCCCAACGCTTTACTTTGCTGAGGGATTACCTTATATAGCAGTCATGACTCTGTCGCTTGTCATGTATAAGCGCATGGGAATTTCAAATACAGAAGTAGCTCTTTATACGAGTTGGCTGAACCTGCCATGGGTCATCAAGCCATTATGGAGCCCGTTTGTCGATTTACTCCGTACCAAACGCTGGTGGGTAACTCTCATGCAGCTATTTATCGGAGCAGGTCTTGCAGGTATTGCTTTTACTATACCTACCGAACATTTTTTCCAGGCTACACTTGCCATATTCTGGCTCATGGCTTTCAGTTCCGCAACTCATGATATTGCAGCAGACGGATTTTACATGCTCGGCTTAACGACTCATGAACAGGCTTTGTTTGTCGGAATCAGAAGCACTTTTTATCGTATAGCAACCATCGCCGGACAAGGCTTACTGGTCATGATAGCCGGATATCTGGAAAAAACAACCGGAAGCATTCCCTACTCATGGAGCATCACGTTCCTCATCATGGCAGGAATATTTCTTGCGCTATGGCTCTATCATGCCTTTATTTTGCCACGTCCTGCAAATGACAAGGCAGCAGTAGAAACATCAGCCTCTGGACTACTTAAAGAGTTTTTGCTGACATTCCGCTCGTTTTTCCGAAAAGAGCAGGCTGGTATTGCTATATTATTCATGCTTCTGTACCGGTTACCGGAAGCACAACTGACTAAGATGAGCATTCCTTTCCTGCTTGATCCGGTTTCTGAAGGCGGATTAGGCATGACGACCGAACAGATAGGATTTACACAAGGTACAGTCGGCATTATCGGACTGATGTTAGGAGGTATATTGGGAGGTATGGCAGTCGCACGGCACGGACTGAAACAATGGCTATGGTATATGGTATGGGCTATCTCACTGCCCGACATTGTATATGTATTTTTAAGCTACTTCCCCGAAACGAATCTCTTATGGATAAACATATGCATCTTTATTGAGCAGTTTGGCTATGGATTCGGTTTCACTGCTTACACGCTTTACCTCATTTATTTTTCCCGAGGGACTCACAGTACCGCACATTATGCCATTTGTACAGCTTTCATGGCACTGGGAATGATGCTTCCAGGCATGATAGCCGGATGGATGCAGGAGCTTCTGGGATACCAGTACTTCTTCCTCTGGATCATGGTATGCTGTGCCGCAACCTTTGGTGTAACAGCTCTACTGAAAATAGATCCTGAATTTGGAAAAAAACAGACCGAATAAACAACTTCAATACACACCGACAATAAGAAAAACGTCACCGGAAATTCTGATAATTTCCAGTGACGTTTTTTCTTATTCATGGCGATAAATTATACCATGTACTTATAAAATCATCAATTCTTCTTTTCCAGCTCCCGCAGGTTTTCCATTTTCTTAGTCTCCAAGAATTCATAGATGCCACACAAGTGTTCTTTCACACGCTGATTACCGAACTCGTATACCTTGGTAACCAATCCGTCAAGGAAGTCACGGTCGTGCGAAACAACAATCAGTGTTCCATCAAAATCCATCAGAGCCTGTTTCAGAATATCTTTTGTCTTCATGTCAAGATGGTTAGTCGGCTCGTCCAGAATAAGCAGGTTAACCGGCTCCAGCAGCAATTTAATCATAGCCAGACGCGTACGTTCTCCTCCTGAAAGTACCTTTACTTTCTTCATTGACTCTTCCGGTCCGCCAAACATAAACGCTCCCAGCAAGTCGCGTATCTTGTTTCGGATTTCCCCTTTTGCCACATCATCGATAGTCTGGAAAACAGTCAGGTTTTCATCCAGCAACGAAGCCTGATTCTGAGCGAAGTAACCAATCTGCACATTGTGTCCCAATGTAAGTGTTCCCTCGTGCTCTATCTCTCCCATAATACATTTCACAAGCGTAGACTTACCTTCTCCATTCTTTCCCACAAAAGCAACTTTATCGCCACGTTCTATGGTAAGATTTGCATTACGGAACACCACATGATCACCATAAGTTTTGCCTACTCCTTCCATAATAACCGGATAACTTCCGCTTCGGGGTGAAGGAGGGAATTTGAGTCGGAGTGCCGAAGTATCTTCTTCATCAACTTCAATAAGTTCCAGTTTCTCCAGCATCTTTACGCGACTCTGTACCTGAAGTGTCTTACTGTATGTTCCTTTGAAACGTTCAATAAAGTCTTTCGTTTCCTGAATCATCTTCTGCTGTTCTTCGTATTGCTTCATCTGCTGTTCACGACGTTCCTTACGCAATACAAGATACTGCGAATAGTTTACCTTATAGTCGTAAATACGTCCCATCGTCACTTCAATGGTACGTGTAGTAATATTGTCGACAAACTTACGGTCGTGACTGATAACTACCACAGCCTTGGCACTGTTAATCAGAAATTCTTCCAACCAGCCGATAGATTCAATATCCAGGTGATTAGTCGGCTCGTCCAGCAATAATACATCCGGGTTCTGCAACAGCAGTTTAGCCAGTTCGATACGCATGCGCCATCCTCCACTGAAATCACTGGTAGGACGGTTAAAATCCTCACGCATGAAACCCAGTCCGAGCAAAGCCTTCTCTACGTCCTCTTCAAAGTGAGTCATATCAATGGCATAAAACTTCTCGCTCATTGCCGCAACCTTTTCTATCAACTCCATATACGAATCGCTTTCGTAATCGGTACGGGTAGCCAGCTCGTTGTTCATGCGTTCTATCTCTTCTTCCATTTCACGAAGATGAGCAAAAGCCTGCGATGCTTCCTCGAACACCGTACGTCCATCCTCCGTCATCAGATGCTGAGGCAGATAAGCAATTACACAGTCTTTAGGAGCCGTCACCTTTCCACGGGTAGGCTGACGTACCCCTGCCAATATTTTCAATAAGGTCGATTTCCCTGCTCCGTTCTTTCCCATCAGGGCGATACGGTCTTTCTATTAATCTGAAAACTAATGTCACTAAATAAGGTGGTTCCGCCAAATTCGACGGTAAGTCCATCTACTGAAATCATAAAATATTACGTATTAGTATATAAAATTACATCATCTATCTCAAAAGCCGAACTGCTCGGCCGGATTTTTTAATTGTCCGACGACCAGTCCCTTTAAAGAAACCATTTTCACTGACAACAGGTTTTCCGCTACAATGCTTTCCGGCGCACAATTACCCCAAGCTGACCATTTCCTGTAAAATCCGGACTGCTGAATCCACATCAGTAATATCTTTCACAATCATGCTGCGGCGTCCGTTCTGTTCACGCAAGTTGCATACTCTCGGATACTTTGCCATATAGTCGATTATCTTTCCAAAAGCGGCACTCTGATAATACGGACTGTCCGGATTGCTTACAAAATAAAGAATCATCTTACCACCTTTCAGTACAGCTTTTTCCACTCCCAAACGTTTTGCCAGGCGACGAAGAGGCACAATGCGAATCAACTCTTCCCCTTCAGGCGGAATCTTTCCAAAGCGGTCGACCAGACGTTCCTTGAAAGCCTCTACATCACGGTCGAGTTCCAGTTTGTCCAGTTCACGATAAAGCAACATTCGTTCACTGCTGCTTGGAATATATTCGTTAGGGAACAATAATTCCAAATCACTTTCTACAGTACATTCGTCCACGAAATCTTCGCCACTGATTTTTTCTTCTCCTGCTTTTATCTCGTCGGCATAAAGTTCTGCAAACTCATCATTCTTCAATTCGGTTACAGCTTCCGACAGAATCTTCTGATAGGTTTCATATCCCAAGTCTGCTATAAAACCACTTTGTTCAGCTCCCAGCATATTACCAGCACCACGAATATCCAAATCCTGCATGGCAATGTGTATACCGCTTCCCAAATCGCTAAAGTTTTCGATGGCTTGAAGACGGCGTTTGGCTTCGGGGGTAAGCGATGACAACGGAGGAGCCAGCAAATAACAGAAAGCTTTTTTGTTGCCTCGTCCTACACGTCCGCGCATCTGGTGCAAGTCACTCAACCCAAAGTTCTGTGCCTGATTAATGATAATCGTATTGGCATTCGGAATATCAATTCCACTTTCGATGATAGTAGTTGCAAGCAACACATCATAATCATAGTTTACAAAACCGAAGATTATCTTTTCCAGTTCTTCGGGCTGCATCTGTCCATGTCCGATACATACACGGCAATCAGGAATATTGCGCACAATCATTGCTTTCAGTTCCATCAGGTTCTGAATGCGGTTGTTCACGAAAAATACCTGTCCGTTCCGGCTCATCTCGAAGTTTATCGCTTCCGTTATTATCTCTTCGTTAAACGTATGCACCTCCGTCTGTATCGGATAGCGGTTGGGCGGTGGTGTCTGTATAACCGAGAGGTCACGAGCCCCCATCAACGAAAACTGAAGTGTACGCGGAATAGGTGTTGCCGTCATGGTCAGTGTGTCTACATTGACCTTTATCTGACGCAATTTTTCTTTTACACTTACTCCAAACTTTTGTTCTTCATCGATAATCAGCAAACCCAGATCATGGAACTTTACACTTTTACCGATAATCTTATGCGTACCTATCAAAATATTGACAGTACCAGCTTCCAACTCCTTCAGAATACGAGATGTATCTTTAGCTGTACGGGCACGGCTCAGATATTCTACCTTACAAGGCATCCCTTCCAGACGTTTACAGAAAGTCTGGTAGTGCTGATAAGCCAATACAGTAGTAGGAACAAGCACAGCAACCTGCTTATTGTCGGCCACGGCCTTAAATGCGGCACGTATGGCAACTTCTGTTTTTCCGAAGCCCACATCACCACACACAAGGCGATCCATCGGACGATCGCTCTCCATATCGGCTTTTACTTCCTGAGTAGCTTTCAACTGGTCGGGAGTGTCCTCATAGATAAAGCTTGCCTCCAGTTCATGCTGCATAAAACTGTCCGGACTATATTTAAACCCTTTTTCCTGCTTACGCTGTGAATAAAGTTTAATCAAATCACGGGCAATATCCTTAATCTTAGTCTTAGTACGTTCCTTGATCTTTTCCCATGCTCCCGTACCCAATTTACTGATACGAGGCTGTTCTCCTTCTTTTCCCTTATATTTGGAAATCTTATGCAGAGAATGAATAGAAACAAACACCACATCATCGTTCTGATAAACCAGCTTAATAACTTCCTGCGTTGTATTCCCGTTCGGGATGCGCACAAGTCCGGCAAACTTTCCGATTCCATGATCAATATGCACCACATAATCACCCGGTTCGAACATGTTAAGCTCTTTCAAAGAAAGTGCGACCTTACCACTTCTTGCCTTATCACTGCGCAGATTATATTTATGAAAACGGTCGAATATCTGATGATCGGTAAAAATACAGCAATGCAACGTGTGATCGACAAATCCTTCGTGCAAGGTACGGTCTACAGCTGTAAAATCTATCTTATCACCACGCTCACGAAAGATATCTGCCAGTCGGTCCGTCTGTTTTACACTGTCAGAACATATATAAATGGAATATCCCCGCTGTAAATAATCTGTCAATGAACTTGCTACCAAATCGAAATTCTTATGGAAAATAGGCTGTACAGACGTATTGAACTTCAGTGTAGCCTGAGGTGTCCCCGTTGCCTTGTGTCCGAAATCAATCCGCCGGAACTCCAGTGATTCTACCGTAAACTCAGCACCGTCTATCAGCTTCCGCTCCAGGTTCATCAACTCAGTCTGCTCTCCCTCATATGCGGTCAGTGCCTGAGGCGAGAGAGCCTCATCATGAATTATCTGGATACGTTCGCGTACCCACAATAAATCTTTTACCCATAAAACAGTTTCACGTGGAATAAAGCTCAGGAAACTGATATCGCCATCCATAGCCTGTGCCAGTTCCGGAACAATACTTACCGAATCTTTTTTCTCACGCGACAACTGGCTTTCTACCTCAAAGGTACGTATACTATCTATCTCATCACCGAAAAAGTCTACTCGGTAAGGATATTCAGAAGCGAAAGAATAGACGTCGATGATACTACCGCGTGTAGCGAACTGTCCCGGTTCATATACATAGTCAACATGCTCGAAGCCATAATCCGAAAGTGTTTTGGTAATTTCATCCGTATCAATGTGCTGTCCGACAGTCAGCTTCAGTGTTCTGTCACTCAGTATCTTCGGTGAAACGACCTTCTCGGCAAGCGCATCGGGATAAGTTACAACTGTTACTGGTTCATTCTTTTCCAGCCTGCTCAACACTTCAGTACGGAGTATTTCATTGGCTGCATCTTTTTGACCGTATTTAATAGCCCTGCGATAAGATGAAGGGAAAAATAAATCTGTTCATCACCGTTCACCTGCACCATATCATGATAAAAATATCCGGCTTCCTCCTGATCATTCAAGACAAAAAGAATACGCCCGATACCGACTTGATAAAGCAGGAAGCAAACAACGATGCGCACGAAGCATGTGTTCCCTCTAAAAATACAGTACGGATATCATTATTTTTTAAAGTATTCGCCAATCCTTCCAAGGCCGGATGACGAGTATAACGCGATTGAAGTTCTGTTATTCCCATTGTTATCATCAATAGTATAGTCACATCTTCCTGACCTCGCCGGCAGAAGATTACTCATATAATAAACAATGCAAAATTATAAAATAATTTCAGTACAGAAGAATATAAACCCGAGCTTGAAGAAAAACAAAAGCTTTTTTAGATTTTCAAAATAAGAAATTTTATCCATAAAAACGGAAAGAATGAATAACTTTGCAGAAAAACCAATATCTTAACAACAAAAAGATAAATAAAGGAAATGACAAGGTTTAAGAAAATAGTAGCGGTAGACGAAACGCTGCTTAATGAAGAAGCCCTACAACAGCTGCAAAAGCTGGGAGAAGAAGTAGTGGTATATCATGATTTTCCACAAGACGAACATATCGTAACCGAGCGTATCGGTGATGCCGACTGCCTGTTAGTATCATTCCGTACACCTATCAGAAAAAGTGTACTCGATGCCTGCCGCAATATACAATACATAGGCATGTGCTGCACACTCTATAACCCGGAAAGCTGTAACGTGGATGTTATAGAAGCCCAACGAAGAGGAATTACCGTGCTCGGAGTAAAAGATTATGGCGACGAAGGAGTTCTAGAGTATGTAATAAGCGAACTGGTACGATTATTACACGGATTTGGAGGCATACGCTGGCGTAAGGAAAGTACTGAACTGACCAGACGGAAGATAGGAATCATCGGAATGGGTAAAACCGGACGAATGGTTGCCGATGCGCTGAAGTTTTTCGGAGCAGAAGTCAGCTACTTCAGCCGCCACAGAAAAGCAGATGCAGACAACGCCGGATTTGTGTACATGCCACTCGATGAACTGTTGGATAAAAATGAAATAATCTGCACATGTATTCCTCGTAACAATTATCTGCTGGAAAAAAGAGAATTTTCCATTTTAGGCAATAACAAAATTGTAGTGAATACTTCAGTAGGACCGACATTCGATGTTGCTGCCATGAAAGATTGGCTGAATGAGTCACCCGACAATTATTATCTTTGTGACGCGACAGGAATGGGCAACGTATACGAAGAACTGAAATCATGCAGTAATCTTTTATATACGCCCTATATTTCAGGAAAGTCCATACAAAGTGTCGAAAGACTTTCACAAAAAGCTTTGGCCAACATAGAGTCTTACCTTACGGCATCAGCCAATAATAAATAATACTTTAATATTATTCGACCTATCAACTATATGTACAACGACATCATTGAATTTCTTGATAACAAACGGCTTAAAGAAGCTCTTGTACAACTTACAGCTTTGGCGCATGAAGCAGACAACTGGCAATTAAGTTCTGAAATAGAAAGTTTGCAGACTACTTACAGTTATATGCTGCAATATGCGGCACAGGGTATGGAAGATCCGGAACGCAACAAATTATACCATCAGTTACTCCGTACAGCATACGAACTTGCCGACCGCACCGAAGCCACACGTAAATATCGTACTGGAACAGGATATATGCATGGAAAATATTACAGTTTTCAGCAAATTCCACCACATTCTTATCAGGAAATCTGTCTCAGTCTTGAAGCTTTCAGCGAAAATCTGGGAATGGCTCAGATAACAGTCATGGACGAAGAACGGCGTAGTGAAACAGTTAACAAGCTATATATCGAGCATGAAAAGTATGTTACTGAGTTATTCGATATAATATGGATTTCTACACATTGGACAGATGAAGACTTGTCGGGTGCAAATTCCATATTGGAATCACTGCTCGTTCCTGCCAACGATGTAGCTGTAATGATAAGTGCAGTCACTTTAAGCCTGATACAAGTATTCGACAGCCGGAAGTTCCAATTCCTTATTAAGGCATATCAGACACACAGCGAAACAATAGTTGTCCAACGTGCTTTGATTGGAATTGCTCTGACAGCCTATTATCAAGAAAAAAGGTTAAAGCTATATCCGGATCTGCAAGCAGCCTTATCATTACTAAGCGACTCTACCCCGATCATTAAGGAACTGAACAAACTTCAGACCCTCCTGCTCCTTTCCCGTGAAACGGAAAAGATAGAAAAGAAACTGCGTGAAGAAATTATACCCAACATGAAGATTTCTCCGGAAATGCTGAACCAAAATCAGAAAATCATTGATCTGGAGGATTTGGAAGACAAGAATCCTGAATGGGAGAAAGAGATGAAACGTGTCGAAGAAAGTATACGCGAACTGGGAGAGTTACAGCTGGAAGGAGCAGATACCTACCTGAGTGCCTTTGCCCAAACTGAAATCGTATCCGTTTTTCCGTCAGGCAGCACACTGGTTTTATCCATTCGACCGCCAGCATCCTGACATTGTGAAACTATTCACCAATCACAAGTCCACAGAAGGCAAATCGCTTATAAATCTGCTTATGGAATCAACCATGTTCTGCAGTTCGGATAAATATTCTTTCTGTCTTGCTTTAAAGGATATTCCCAAA
>ENA-OQET01001430-OQET01001430.1-human-gut-metagenome-genome-assembly--contig:-NODE-1430-length-10532-cov-2.389332_pt1 | contig 10532 bp, 13 predicted proteins | sample MGYA00242800_ERZ504645 | MGnify/ENA primary metagenome ERZ504645 (study PRJEB26092, sample SAMD00036308) | human gut metagenome | host: Homo sapiens | study: EMG produced TPA metagenomics assembly of... | reverse complement strand
TTATTAAGTATACCAGATTTCCGGCGGCAGAACAAGAAGCGGAACATCTTTCTTGTCAGCGCGGGACTTTTTCCGGTATACTGGGGGACAAAAGGAGGAGCGGCTGGAACACGGCAGCCAGCTGCACAAAAGAGATGGAATACAGAACATGGAAAAAAGCAGAACGGCGCAGGGGAGAGCATCCGCACCTCCCTGCTGGGCTATGGCTGTATGCGGTTCCCCACCACACCGGAGGGAGCCATTGACGAGCCCCGGGCCGAAGCGCTGCTGAACGCCGCGCGGGATGCGGGCGTGAACTATTTTGACACCGCTTACCCCTACCACGGCGGCCAGAGCGAGCCCTTTGTGGGCAGGGTCATTGCAAAGTGGCCCCGGGAGAGCTTTTATCTGGCCACCAAGATGCCGCTGTGGCAGTGCGGGAGCCTGGAGGAGGCCCAGCATATCTTTGAAGAGCAGCTCCGGCGGCTGGGCGTGGAGTACATCGACTTCTACCTGCTGCACTCCCTGCACGCCGCCCGGTACGACCGGGCCAAGGAAATGGGCATCGTGGACTGGCTGTGGGAGCAGAAAAAGCTGGGCCGCATCCGCAGCTTCGGCTTCTCCTGCCACGACAACGCGGCGGGCCTTGAGCACATCCTGCGGGATCAGCCCTGGGATTTCTGCCAGCTGCAGTATAACTATCTGGACACCGATGACCGTGCCGAGGAGATCTCGGGTGACCGCGGCTATCAGCTGACCGAGGAGCTGAACATCCCCCTCATCATCATGGAGCCCATCAAGGGCGGCACGCTGGCCAACCTGCCCCCGGAGGCCGAAGCACCCCTCAAGGCCCTGCGGCCCGAGGCCTCGGATGCCTCCTGGGCCCTGCGCTGGGTGGGCAGCCACCGGAACGTCCATGTTATCCTCTCGGGCATGAGTGCCGAGGATCAGCTCACGGATAACCTGGCCACCTTTGCCCGCTTTGAGCCGCTGACCGCTGCCGAGACCGCCGCGGTGGCGCAGACCGCCGCCTTCCTGCACAGCCGCATCAAGATCGGCTGCACCGGCTGCCGGTACTGTATGCCCTGCCCCATGGGGGTGGACATCCCGGACAACTTCAGTATCTGGAACAAGCTGGGGATGTTCGGCCAGCCCGAGGCCATCAAGCACCAGTGGGAAGCCCACTTCCCCGATGCCGAAAAGGCCAGCCACTGCGTCCGCTGCGGCAAGTGCGAGGCGGCCTGCCCCCCAGCATCTGTCCATCCGCAATGCGCTGGCCCAGCTGCAGCAGGAGCTGGATCAGCTGTAATCTGTATCAGAAAAGCCACCGGCAAAAAGCCGGTGGCTCTTTTCTCTTATTCGCTCCACTCCATCCCGATCTTATCCAGCATTGCGCGGCGCTCAGGGGTGAGCTTGGGGTCGTGGGTGGTATCCCACTCCCGCATCCGGCGGAGCCAGTCGCCCAGGCAGAAGCCGGTTTCGTCGGATTTGTAGTTGGCGGCGGCGTGGAGGTTGCCGTGGGCCTTGTAGTAGGCTTTGGCCTGCTGATAGGCGGTTCCCACTTGGCATCCCGGGCATCCCACACCATGCCGATGCTGTTCAGCTTTTTGATGTGGGCGGGCGTGACCTGATAGGAATCCGGGCGGTTCTTGCGGGCTGCACGCAGGTTGGAGATCCACACGCCCAGCCGGACACCGTCGCTGTCCACATAGCTGGCGGGGACCAGCAGGTGTTTGTATTTGCGGGCATAACGGGCGGCACTGCGGAAGTTCCGCTCCCAGTTGGCCTCGCGCACGGTGCCGTGGTCAGCAGCGGGATCACTGGGGCGGCGCTCGCCCTTGAACAGGGTGCGCAGCAGCTTGCGGCGCTCACTGCTCAGGGCGCTGCTGCCGGAGTTCAGGGTCTGCCGCTGGCGGTTGACCCAGCTGCCCCAGCCAAACGCCGTCGGCGGTCTTGTAGACAGAGGGAATCTCCAGATCACCGTGCTCTGTCTTGTAGGCCAGAGCCAGATCATAGCGCTCCTGCCAGGGGTCGTACTTTTCCCACACCATGCCCAGCTTGTCCAGCAGGGCCTTGCGTTCAGGGGTGACCCGGGCGCTGGAGCGGTCCGGGTTCAGGTAGGCATAGCGCTGGCGTGCCACCCACTTGCCCAGCAGCACTCCGTCCGGCGTGACATACTCCGAGGGGACGTTCAGGTTGCCGTGCTCATGGTAGTAGGCGGCGGCAACATCGTACAGGGACATCCACTTGCGGTCGTTGCGGTTGGTCCAGTCCATGCCCAGAGCGTCCAGCCGCTCCACCTGCTCCTGTGGCAGCTCGCCTGCCTTGTGAGCGGCGCGCTGGGCCCCCCAAGCCAGACCCCCTAGACCGAAGCCGGAGGGCGTTTCGTACTTGATGGGCACTTCCAGATCACCGTGCTCCAGATAATACTGGGTGGCGGCGGCATAGTTCTGCTCCCACAGGTCGTTGGAGGTGCTCCACACCATGCCGATGGCTTCCAGCCGCTCGATGCGGTTTCTGGGTCAGGTTGCCGCCCAGATAGCGCTGGCGGTTGTAGACGATCCATTCGCCCAGTGCAAAAAGTCATTTTTGATCGCGGTAGCGCACCGGCACCAGCAGGTCGCCGTGCTCGGTGCGATATTTCTGCGCGGAGGCAAAGCCCTTTTCCCAGGCAGCTTCCAGCCGGTGGTTCCAGCGGATGCCCAGTTTTTCCCAGCTTGGCGGTCTGTTCGGCTGTCAGGCGGCCCCGGGCGCTGCCCGGCCTGTACCTGCCGCTGGAGCTCGAGCCACTTGCCCACGGGCACGCCGCTGTGGATGGTATAGCTCCGGGGCAGCTCCAGGGTGCCCTCTTTGACGGCGGCATCGGCGGCAGCTTGACACAGCACCTCCCAGTGGGGCCTCCATCTCCCGGCGCAGCTTGCCATACAGGCGGTAGGTCTGCTGCATGGGCGCTCCTGCCGGAAGCCCGGCGTTTTGCTGCCGGCCCTGGTCATGGCCTCGGTGCAGTCCCGCTGCAGGGTACGGCCGTTGCCCAGCCCCTCAAACTGCGCCACAAGGTCAAACACCGGCACGCTGCGGCTGCCTGCAGCCACCAGCGCGCGGCAGAGCATCTGCTTGAAGGTGGTCAGGCTGGATTGGCGCACCAGAATGACCCCGGCCAGCCCCTCCAGCGGCTGCTGGACTCCCGGCGCGTTGACGCAGAGCAGGACCTTGGGGCCGGGGGCTGTATCGGAGAGGAAGGTCTCCACGGCAGCAGAATCCGCAAAGCAGGCGTGATCTGCAGCGTAAAAGCGGACGGCAGGGTCCACAGTGCGCAGCAGCTGTTCCAGCTCCGTGCCCAGCTTTTCCTGATAGGCGGCGGATTCAAACAGGACCAGATAATGGCCGCTGGTATCGCTGAGCAGGCGGGGCAGCAGAACGGTCAGGTTCTCCACCTGACGCAGAGACCAGCTCAGCTCTTCATATTGAACGCGCAGGGAGGTGTCGCCCTTGGGCATACACAGGTTTTTGATCCGGGCGCGCAGGGTGGCCAGCTCCTCCTCCTGAGGCCAGAGCAGGGCTGCATAGGCTGAGGGCACCGGCATGGTCCCGGCGGCCATGGCCTCGGCCACGGTCATGTGGGAGACGATGCAGTCGGCAAACAGCTCCTGCGCGGCGGCGCAGACGGGGGCACCGTTGGGCACACCCAGCCCCAGCACCTTTGCCTGGGGGCACATCCGCAGCAGCTTCTGTACCGACTGTGCCCAACACACGGCGCTCAACTCATGGTAGCAGTCCAGCACGACGCAGCCGGGTTTCTGCTCCCCCAGCCGCACCCACTGCTCCGGGGTGGCGGCGGCCAGCTTTTCGCAATCACAGAAGCGGACATTGCCGGGCAGGGTGCCGCCGTTGTAGCGTGTCAGCTCTGCCTGCCGCAGGGCCAGACGCTGTGCACCGGCCACCAGCCAGAAAAAGGTGGTCTGGGGGTGAGCCTCCACCACCTTCCAGGCAATACAGCTTTTGCCGGTGCCGGTGGGGTGGAACACGGCGGCCCGGTTCAGGGTCTCCAGAGACTGTACAGCTTTCTGAAAAGCGGCTTCGTTGACGGGATTCAGGGTCATCGACATGGTGGTAGTGTCCTCTCCGAGTTGCATGTTTGACATCGTTGGATACAACGAAAATATTTCATAGGATTAGTTTATCGCAAAAAACATTTTTCTGTCAAGCCCTTTGAAGAGAATTTAGGGCAAAACTTGGGAAAAGGATAAAAAATAGTGTGGAATCCGTGGCAGAAACTGCGAACTTTGTGCGCAGCAACGGGGATACTGAAAGTGGAAATGCGTCCCGGAGCGGAGAGAAAGTATGACCTATGGCAGGAAGAAGGCTTCTTTTGCCCCGGCGGAGCTGCCCGGGCCGCACCGGGGAGATTTGGGCAGGAAGGCTGCTGCGGAACATCCAAGAAGCATTTCATCTTTGCGGCCCAAAAAATGAAAAATTCCCTCTTGACTTTATGAAAATAAAGCGTATAATGCAATCAACAAACCGATGAGGCGGAAGAGAACCTGCAAGCGCACTTACAGTGAGCCCGAATGGTGAAAACGGGCAGAGAGCGGGGCAGAGTTCGTGGGCCGCCGAGGGCCGGGCGAACAGGGCAGTGCCTTTAGTAGCTTGGGACGGAAGCCTCCGTTACAGGGCAGGGGAGTGTTGGCTCTCCGTTGAGGGGCTCCTGCAGTTTTCCATGGTGGGAAGACGAGCGGAGCAAGCAAGGTGGCACCGCAGATTCGAATTTCTCGACTCTGTCCTTGTGGTTGAACACACAGGGACGGGGCCGTTTTTATTTTACCCGTTCCGCAGGTGGAGCGGGTTTTATTTTTTGGGCCGCCCGCTCCGGGAAAGGAGCAACCGCTATGAAAACCATGAACATGATCTCCCGCCGCAGCTTCCTGAAGGCTACCGCCGCAGCCGCTGTCGTATCCGCACTGGGCCTGACCGGCTGCGGCTCCTCCGGCTCTTCTGCCGCAGCATCCAGCACTGCTTCCAGCGCTGCCGGTTCCGCTGCCGCCGCTTCTGAAGCAGGCCAGACCTTTAAGGTGGGCATCGTCAACTATGTGGATCATGCTTCCCTGAACCAGATCGTGGCCTCTGTTGAGAGCCGTTTGGATAAGGTGGGCGCGGAGAAGGGCGTGACCTTCGACTATGCCGATTACTACGCCAACGCCCAGGCTGACCAGTCCAACCTGAACCAGATCGGTGCAGACCTCGTGGCCGACCAGGTAGATGTCATCGTGGCCGTGGCCACCCCCACTGCCGCCACCATGCTGGCCGCTGTGGAAGATACCGACATCCCTGTGGTCTACTCTGCCGTCACCGATCCTGTTTCCGCCGGGTTTGACGGGGAAGAGGGCATCACCGGCACCTCCGATGCCCTGAACACCGAGGCCATTATGAACCTCATCACTGCCATCAACCCCGACATTGACACCATCGGCCTGCTGTACGACCTGAGCGAGGATTCCTCCACCCAGGCCATCGCCGATGCCAAGGCGTTCTGCGACAGCAAGGGCATCAAGTACATTGAAAAGAACGGTACCACCACGGCTGAGGTGCAGATGGCTGCCGAGGCCCTTGTGGCCGCCGGTGTCAAGGCAGTGTTCACCCCCACCGACAACACTGTGATGACCGCCGAGCTGTCCATCTATGAGACCTTCCTGGAGGCAGGGATCCAGCACTTCACCGGTGCGGACAGCTTTGCACTGAACGGTGCTTTTGTGGGCTACGGCGTGGACTACGTCCAGCTGGGCGAGGCCACCGCCGATATGGTGGTGGAGCTGCTCTGCGGCGGCAAGACCCCCGCAGACCTGCCCTACCAGACCTTCGATAACGGCATCGTCACCATCAACACCGAGAGCTGTGAGGCACTGGGCCTTGACCTCGACACCGTCAAGGAAGCCTTCAAGCCCTATTGCACCGAAATTGTGGTAGTGACCACGCAGGAGAATTTCTAAAAAGGAGTACATCAACCATGCTGGCGAGTATCTTTTCGCTCAACGTGATCCAGACGGCGCTGGAGCTGGGCTGCATTTACGGTCTGGTGGCGCTGGCGCTGTTTCTGAGCTATTCGATCCTGAACATTGCAGACCTGTCCACCGATGGCTGCTTCACCCTGGGCTGTGCCGTGGCCTGCCAGGTGGCGCTGACAGGCCACCCCATCCTGGCCCTGTTCGCGGCCATGGCAGCGGGTGTGTGTTCGGGCTTTGTCACCGCCTTTTTGCAGACACGTCTGGGCGTTGAGAGCATCATGGCAGGCATCATCGTGAACACCGGCCTGTATACCATCAATCTGGCGGTCATGGGCTTTTCGTCCACGATGTCCCTGGTCAAGACCGATACGGTATTCTCGCTGGCAAAATCTGCGCTGGCCTTTACGGGCGGCTGGTATAAGCTGGTTGTCGCGGCGGCGGTCATTGTACTCGCCTGTGCCGCCATGGTGGGTTTCCTGGGCACCCGGCTGGGCCTTTCCATCCGCGCCACCGGCGATAACGCCGCCATGGTGCGGGCCTCCAGCATCAACCCGGCCTTCACCATCACAGTGGGCCTGTGCATCTCGGGCGCGCTGACGCCCTTTCCGGCGGCCTGCTGGCCCAGTACCAGAAGAGCAGCGACATCAACGTGGGCACCGGCATGGTGACCATCGCGCTGGCTTCCCTTATCATCGGTGAAACGCTGGTGGGCAAGCGCACCATGGTGCGCCGGGTGCTGGGCGTGGTGTTCGGCAGCTGCCTGTATCGCTTTATCGTGGCCGTGGCCCTGCGCTTCAATGTGCCCGCCGCCGCCATGAAGCTGGTGAGCGCCCTCATCGTGGCTGTGGCCATCTCGATGCCCGCCATCCGGGCAAAGTTCGCCTTTGAGCAGCGCAAGCACAATGCCCGGAAGGAGGTGCACTGAGATGGAAATGCTGGAACTGAACAACCTGCACAAGACCTTTAACCCCGGCACCGTCAACGAAAAAGTGGCCCTGAACGGTGTGAGCCTGCACATGGAGGCAGGCGACTTTGCCACCATCGTGGGCTCCAACGGCGCGGGCAAATCCACCATGTTCAACGCCATCACCGGCGGTTTTATTGCCGACGAGGGCAGCATCGTGCTGGGCGGGCAGGACATTACCTTTGCGCCTGAGTACGAGCGCAGCAAGGTCATCGGCCACCTGTTCCAGGACCCCCTCAAGGGCACGGCCCCCAATATGACCATTGAGGAAAACCTTGCGCTGGCCTATCTCCGGGCAGGAACCGCCCCCCACGCCATCTTCTCCCGCATCTCCCGCAAGGATAAGGAGCTGTTCCGGGAAAAACTTGCCCTGCTGAACATGGGCCTTGAGGACCGGATGAAGCAGCCGGTGGGCCTGCTTTCCGGCGGCCAGCGGCAGGCACTGACCCTGCTCATGGCCACCCTCGTTACCCCCAAGCTCCTGCTGCTGGACGAGCACACTGCAGCTCTGGACCCTGCCACGGCGGAAAAACGTACTGGAGCTGACCAAGAGTATCGTGGCTGAGAAAAAGATCACCTGCCTGATGGTCACCCACAACATGCATCAGGCCCTTGAGCTGGGCAACCGCACCCTGATGATGGACGGCGGCCGCATCGTGTTCGATGTCAAGGGCGAGGAGCGCAGCAGGATGACCGTGGACGATCTGCTGGAAAAATTCCGCGAGAATGCCGGTAAGGCCCTGGACAATGACCGCATCCTGCTGAGCAAGGTGGAAGCGGGCAACTGAAAAGAAACTCAAAATGCCCTGTCTGGACCCGAAACCGTGTCAGACAGGGTGTTTTTTCGATACAACAAGGAGAAAACAAGATGAAAATAACGATCCGTACCCCGCAGATGCAGGATTATGACCGCTTTTCTGCTATTATGGATCAGGTGCAGCAGATGCATGTCGAGTGGCGGCCGGATGTCTACAAACCGGCCAGCCCATTGATCACAAAGGAACTGTTTGGCGAACTCCTGAAAGGGGACAGCTGGTATATTGCCGAGACGGACGGCATCGTTGTTGGTGTTCTGGAAGTGTTCAAGCGCCATGTGGAAAGCCCGGCACAGGTAACAAAGGATGTTTTGTTCGTCAGTACCATGGCGGTGGATGAGGCGTATCGCGGGAAGGGCATCGGGCACCAGTTCTTTGATAAGGTGAAGCAGCTCAAAGCAGAAAAGGGATGCGACACCATTGAACTGCAGGTGAACGCTAAAAATAAAATGGCGTATGAGATGTACCGGAACTACGGCTTTACGGAAAAGTCCATCAATATGGAGCTGAAATAAAACGATTGTAATGATCCTTGTATATGTAGTCATAATGTGATACAATGCTTTTGATAGGAGGTGTCACTTATGATGCAGACATTTGTTCGCCCATCCCGTGATCTGCGCAACCACTACGCTGAAATTTCAGAGATGTTGAAAGACCACAATCATGTTATTATCACAAATCATGGTCGTGGGGAATCCGTCCTCATCAACATTGAGGACTACGCCAAGTATGAGGAGTTCATGCACCAGCGGTATGTTGCCGAGGAGCTTGCCAAGGCAAAACAGCAGGCGGCAGACCCCAACACGCAGTGGACAGAGCATGAAAGCGTATGGGAGACGCTCCACGAACAGTATGACGTATAAGATCAAATACCTGCCCCTTGCTGTACAGGACTTGAATGACATTGCCCGGTATTTGTCCGGCTTCTATCCCCAAACGGCCCGCCGTGTGCTGAAAGAAATGCGGGAAAAGATCACAAAGCAGGGGGATACCCCACGGATGTGTGAAGTCTATGCCCTTGACCCGACCTACCGCAAGCTGGTGGCAGACCAGTATCTGGTGTTTTACCATGTCAATGAGAACGTCAAAGGTGGTGGAGATCCACCGTGTACTGCGCGGCTCATGGAATTTGCCGCAGTACTGGAATAAAACAAAGAGCAGAGCGCTCCAGCCAGCTGGCTGGAACGCTCTGCTCCTTTTTAATGCAATATACTGAAAAACTCAGAACTTACTTCACATACTCAACGGTGTACTCGAAACCGTACTCTTCCTGCAGTTTCTTGACGGCAGGCTCGCAGTCCTCGATGAAGCTGGGTGCGTAGACGGAAGCACCGTTGTGGTCCTTCTTGTAGTCCTCCACGATCTGCTGCAGCTTTGCCCAGCCCTCGTTGGCCTTGGCGTTGTCAACAGTGTCGGGGAAGTTGATGATGAATTCACGGTGCTGCGGAATACGAGCTTTCATAAGTGATATCTCCTTGATTGACTATTTGTAGTTTATTACTTGATTTATACAGAAGCGTAATGCTTTTGTAGATAACGGATAGGCCCTGCTCTCTGTGCACGGCTGCTAACGGTTTCAGACGGAGAGGTTATACACCTGGCAGGCATTCTCTGCCGTCTGGCGGAACACCTGCTCCGGTTCCTCACCCTTGACGCTGGCGATATACTCGCCCACATAGCGGATGAGGGAACTGTCGCAGCGGGTGCCGCGGACAGGTTCCGGGGCCATATAGGGGCAGTCGGTTTCCAGGACGATGCGTTCCAGCGGCAGGGCGGCAATGGCCTTGGCGGCACGCTTGGCACCCTTGAAGGTGCAGGCCCCGCCAAAGCCGATGTAGAGCCCCTGCTCTGCCAGCCAGAGCGCGTCATCGGCGCTGCCGGAATAGCAGTGGACGATGCCCCTTGGGGCCGGTACTTTTTGCAGCAGGGCGTAGACATCGGCGTGGGCGCTGCGGTCGTGCACGATGATGGGCTTGGTCCCAGGTTCCAGCGCCAGCCTGGATCTCGGCCTCAAACAGCGCCAGCTGGGCATCCTTGGGCACGGGCCAGTGGTAATCCAGTCCGCACTCCCCCACAGCCACCACCTTGGGGTCCTCGTAATAGGGGGCAAGGGCACGCATCTCTGCGGCCCAGTCGCCGCCGTATACCGAGACAGTAGGGGCGGGGGCCTTCCTCACCGCAATCCTCCGGGGCCAGCAGGCTCTCCGGATGGATGCCGACGGCGGCGTACACCCAGGGATATTTGTGGGCCAGCTCCAGCACCTTGGGCGCATCGCCCGAATGGGTGGCCTGCTCGCACACGCCCACCACCCCTTTGCCGGGCAGGCTGTCCAGCAGGGCAAAGCGGTCTGCGTCAAAGGCGCGGGCGCTGTAATGGGCGTGGGTGTCAAAGATGGGGTATTCCATATTACCGGGCACGCTCCTTTTTGGCGGGGGCCTTGTTTGACCAGCCAGATGCCAATGCAGACCAGCACCAGCGCCCCCAGATACTGCCACCGGAACCAGCGGCTCCCCAGTTCGATGAGGGCGCTGACGCAGGACATTACCACCGGGTTCACGAACCCGAAGATGGCGATCCGGCCTGACGGGGGTTGTTCTTCATCACGCAGGGCCCAGACGAGTGTAGCCCGCGCCGCAGATGAAGGCCAGCGCCAGCAGGTCCAGCACGCTGAGCACAGACCAGTGTTCCAGTCGTCCGCCCAAAACAGCGCCCAGCAGGAACAGGGCCGCACCGCCCACGAACAGGTTCACAAAGCAGACGGCAAAGCTGTC
>ENA-OQET01001426-OQET01001426.1-human-gut-metagenome-genome-assembly--contig:-NODE-1426-length-10587-cov-3.401625_pt1 | contig 10587 bp, 10 predicted proteins | sample MGYA00242800_ERZ504645 | MGnify/ENA primary metagenome ERZ504645 (study PRJEB26092, sample SAMD00036308) | human gut metagenome | host: Homo sapiens | study: EMG produced TPA metagenomics assembly of... | reverse complement strand
ATGCTTTCTCTGTTAGTATCTGTAGGAGGGCCAATCGGATGGATGAGATTATCTATGATTGGATCCGTTATGTTTGAATCTATCGCAGCAGGACTTGGAACATCCGCTGTCGGGGTACAGCTTGGAACGGACACATTAACACCAGAAGCTTTAGGAATGGCAGTCTGGACCATGATTCTTTGCTCTATCGGATGGGCGTTATTCGCAACATTCTCTGCAAATAAGATGGATAAGATCGAAAAGAAAGTTTCCAGAGGAAATACAGGAATACGGACAACGATTGCTTCTTGTGCGATCATCGGTGTATTTTCAGCAATGTGCGCAAGCCATTTATCCAAACCATTTTATTCTATGATGATGAAAGCAGACCAGATCACAATGAGCGGAGCATGGAAGAATGCCTTAGCATGTGTGCTTGGAGCCGTGATCATGTTTGTACTTACCAAAGTTGCAAATAAAAAAGAGATCGGATGGTTAAAAGAATGGTCCCTGACGATCACAATTCTTGGGGCAATGATCATCACAGCATTAGTCTAAGCAGGAGGAAGATACGATGAACAATCAGGATTATTATAATAAAGAATATGTACCACAAGTCAATAAGATCGGTAAGATCACAGGATACCTTGGAGTTCTTCTTTCCTTTACTCCAGCACTTGTATTAGCTGTTGTCTATGGAATCTTACCAAAACCAGCTGCATTATTAACCGCATTTATCAGCGGAGCCAGTGCCTTTGGAGTGTTATGGTTTGTAGAACCGATCTCTTACTTTCCAGTCGTCGGAGCCGCTGGAACTTATATGGCATTCTTATCAGGAAATATCTCTAACATGAGAATCCCATGTGCAAGTATGGCACAGGTGGCAGCAGATGTAGAACCAGGAACAGAAAAAGGATCTGTTGTTGCAACCCTTGGAATGGCAGTATCTATCGTGATCAACGTATCTGTTCTTACAATTGGAGCAATTCTTGGAACTTCTGTATTATCCATGCTTCCAGATACGATCAAAGCCGCATTAAACTACTTGCTGCCAGCTTTATTTGGAGCTTTATTAGTACAATTTGGAATGAAAATGAAAAAACACAGCGTTATCATGGTTGTATTTGCGATCATCTTATATTTTATGATCGGAATGGGATACTTTAACTGGTTGCCAGGGGCATCCAACTGGCTTGGAACCTTAGGATGTGTCTTCGTAAGTATTGCTGTTGGAATGGCGACATTAAAGAATACAACAAAGGAATAGAAAGCAGGGGATAAAATGATCAAACAGGACGTTTATGATGAGGTGCAAGGGTTAGAGCCGTTGTGTCAGGAAATCTGTCATACTTTATGGAATCACCCAGAATTATCTGGAAATGAAAGAGAATCTGCCAATTTCTTAAGAAAAATCTTGAGTGAAGAAGGATTCACGATTGAGAACAATGAACATTTAGAACATGCGTTTATTGCAGAATACGGAAAAGGGAAACCAGTTATCGCAATTCTTGGAGAATACGATGCACTTCCTGGATTATCACAAAAAGCAGATATTAAAAAAGAAATGGTATCCGAAGATGGTGTCGGACACGGATGTGGACACCATATGTTAGGTGCCGCAGCTACAACTGCAGCCATTGCGATCAAACGTTTCTTAGAAAAAGGGAAACAAAAAGGAACAGTCAGATTCTATGGATGCCCAGAAGAAGAACTGTTAAGTGGAAAGGTAAAGATGGCATATTATCATATGTTTGATGGATGTGATGCAGCAGTGAGCTGGCATCCATCTGATACAAATATGGCACATGATCAAGCATATCTTGCGAATGCATCTGCACATTTTTATTTCCATGGAGTATCATCACATGCAGCATTTGCTCCGGAACAGGGAAGAAGTGCTTTAGACGCCGTGGAATTAATGAGTGTTGGAGCAAACTATTTAAGAGAACATGTCATTGACCGCACAAGAATTCATTATTCTACAGACAGCGGTGGATTTGCACCCAATATCGTGCCAGACCAAGCAAGTGCATGGTATTTTGTCAGAGCACCACATATGAAGGATGTCAAAAGCACAATGGAACGCTTAAAGAAAGTAGCCCAAGGTGCAGCGATGATGACAGAGACGACAGTGGATATTGAAATGGGATGTGGATGCTGTGAGTTATCCACAAACGAAGCATTTGCAGACCTTGCATATGCGAACCTGATTGAAGCAGATGGACCCAAATACACAAAAGAAGAACTACGATTTGCAAAAGAGTTGCAGAAAACCGTGGAACAAGGTATCATAGAGAAAGGAAAAAATCTTCACCAAGTTTATGATGAAGCAATGATCTTAGGTGTTTCGCCAAGAGATAAATGGAAAGAAGCAGAACTAAGTGCATCTTCTGATACAGGAGATGTCAGCAGGATCATGCCAACCTGTCTGTTTACAACTGCATGCTGGCCGATCGGATGTTCTCCACATACATGGCAGGCAACCGCAAGCGGAGGGACTTCCATCGGAGATAAAGGAGCCTTATATGCATCTAAAGTGGCAGCAGGAATCGCATATGATCTCTTTACGAAACCACAGGTCTTAGCGAAGATCACAAAAGAATTTAAGGAACGAAATAAAGAACCATACACACCGATGTATGAAGAATGATCGATATGCAAAGAAGCATCCGGTTCCTATGAGCAGTAGGAATCGGATTTTTTCTTATATATATGGATGTTTGATAGAAGATGAATGATTTATAGAAAAAACACGATAAAAATGGAGGAAATAAAGAATGGGAATCGCTGTCAAGGAACTACTGACACTAGAATACTTTAAAGACTATCACGTGATCGCAGGGAAATCAGGCTTACACAAAGAGATTCAGGGAACAACCCTCCTTGAAGCACCCGATGCCCTGCGCTGGGCAAAAGGAAAAGAGCTGGTCCTTTCCTCAGGATATGTATTAGCTCAGGAACCAGACTGCCTCGAAGAAGCATTTAAGTCAGGAAGCATGCAGGGAACCTCTGCCATGATGATCAAACGAGGCCGCTATCTTGACGAGATACCACAGCGATTAATAGATTTGTTTGATCAATACGAGATTCCACTGATCAGTATGCCATTTTCTGTTCCATGGATGGAATTGATGAGTCAGATCAATACCGCAGTGATGAACCGAACGATCCGAAGATTCAAAGTCCACAGCAATAATCATCTGCAAGTATCGGATCAATCCTACAAAGTCCAGAAGATCAATAAGATTCTAAGAGCCGTAGAAGTCGAGATGAAATTTCCGGCATTTATCTATGATCTTGCCGAAGAAAAAAGCTACTACAGTTCCCCGGATTTTAAACGAATCACAGAATCCTTCGGATTATCCGAAAGCGATTATTGGGAACCATCAATGCCCTATACGAAACATACCTTATGCGATTACATCAATATGGCAAGGATCCGCCTGATCAATCCTGGCAATTTAGAAGGACCACGTGTCAGCTGGATCATTATTCCGATCGTCATGGAAGATATCGTGCAGGCATATTTTGTCGTAATGGAATCCAGAGAATTTATCGATTACTACGATGAATTTGCCATCCGTATCGCATTTTTAACATTGCAAGGAGTCTACGAACAGATCATGATCGCAGAAAATATGGGAAATATCGGATTTGAGAACTTCATTCATTTAGCCCTCGATTACACAGAAAAAGATGCCAAGAAACTCTTTTATCAGGCAAATATCCAAGGAATTTCTGTAAATACAGCTTATCAATACATAGTATTCCACCAATGCAATGAAGGATACAACGCACGAAATGAAAGAAACACATTTTTGGAAGCCTTTCAGCAAAGCAAGTTAGGGAAGATCGGAAAGATTGCCTTTCTGGATGAGAATGATGGCTTGATCTTATTAGAAGCAGAAAAGATCCACAACAGCACACTCTGGACGAAAGACACAACAACGGAACTATTAAAAGAATTCCAGAGATACATCGGATTAAAATTTGCCGATATGAAACTGGAATTTGGAATCTGTCAGGAAGAAAAGACACTGTTAGAAGTCAGAGAATGTGTCAAGAAATGCCAGAAAGTATTAAAGATGGGAAGCATTATCTTCCCTGAAAAGGATATCTGGGAATACGAAATGTTAGGACCTTTAACATGGATTGAGATTCCTGAGAATGAGTTAAAAGAGATGTTAAGGAAATATCGGGAGTTGATGGAAGAAGAGAAGAATATTGAGTTGTTAAAGACATTAAAGATTTATCTGGAAAATAACATGAACTACAGTGTGACCGCGGAGAAGATGTATGTGCATATTAATACGATAAGAAAGAGAATTGATAAAGTGAATGATCTGGTGAAGATTGACTGGGAAGATCATGTGGATCGATTGAAGATGGAGATTTTATTGCAGTTTTTGGGATTGTAGGAGTGAAAATATTAATTTTTGTTGAGAAAGTATCGCACTTGCGATATAATAAAAATAAGAGGAAATAAAAATGGAGATGCACGCTTATTCTGAGGACTATTTGCTAACAGCACAAAGAATTCTAGGAGATATGTTAGACTATGCAGTAAATGAATATGAATTTGACCCAGACGAGTTTTATAAAATGTTTTTAGTATCCGATGTATCCAGACAATTTCAAGAAGGAAATCCAACATATATAGCAGGAAAAAATGGCTGTGAAATAGTAAAAGAAGTAATAAGATCAGCAGGACTTATAATGGAAGAAATTCCAGATGAAATGTATTTGGACAAATCTCCAGAATATTGGGCTGGCTGGGCATTGGCGTACTATCAATGGTATACAGCAAGACCGTTTATGAAGATATACAAAGTAGTAACGATAGAAGATCTTCTAAAAATGTATTCCGTATATCATGAAATGGATATTATGAAATTCGTAGAAGCAATCAATGAAAAATGGGATCAATATTATACAGAAACAAATTTAAAACGTTTACGTAAAATTGCAGGATTGTCACAAAGAGAACTTGCAGATTTGTCCGGTGTTGCACTGAGACAGATTCAATTATTTGAGCAAAAAAAACGAAATATTAATCACACAAGAGCGATTGATGTATTGAAGATTGGGAAAGTTTTAGGATGTAAATCGGAAGACTTGTTAGAGATATAAAGTAAAAAGGGTAGATGTCATTTTGGCATCTATCTTTTTTATTGATATAATTAGCAAATCAATAAAGTTATACGAACGACTAAAAAATAAGTTGAATGGATGATTAAAATATGTTAATATAAAAATAACTAAAAAAGTTATTTAAAGAGGTGGAGAATATGGAAAAATTAACAAATTTAGAAGAAATGATCATGAAATGTATTTGGGATTACGGAGAAGAGATTCCATTTTTACAAATTGGAAAAGAGTTAAAAGAACGGTATGGCAAGGAATACAAGAGAACAAGTATACGAACTTATCTATTCCGTTTAGAAGATAAAGAATATTTGAAAGTAGATAAAAGAGGAAGAAATGCCTATGTTTATCCGATTATTTCGGAAAAAGAATATCGAAAAGAAAAAGCAGAAGATATACTGGACAATTGGTTTGATGGATCAGCAAAAGAATTATTTACTGCATTAAGTGAAAAGATTCCAAAAAGCGAAAAAGAAAGGCTAAAAGGTGTATTAGATGATATGGATTTTATATAAAAATATGCTGATGCTGTTTTCAGCAGTACTGCTTAATTTTATATTAGGAACGATCATATATATTATTTGGAAGTTACTTGGAAGACTTGCAGAAAGCAAGGGATATGTGGAGATTAATTATTGGATATGAAAGATCGTACTATTAGCATTTCTGTGTCCAGTGGGGATTATAGTACTTTTTGGAATAAAGAAGAAAGGATTGTATGGTTTTGATTTTTGGTATGCGAATAAAATTAGAATTCTGTTAACAGTATTAGGAATCGTGTGGTTTATTGGAAGTGTGATAAGGGCTTTCATATATATGAAAAAGATGCATCAGATGCATAAAATGTTACAGAAAGGAAGAAAATGTACAGCCTGAGATCATCAAGAAAAAACAGCAGATTTGATTGTGAATTAGGACAAAAAAATAATATTGATATTGTAAAACACAAAGGAATAAAAATTCCAATGGCATATGGGATTTTTCATCGAAGAATCGTTTTGCCTGAAATTGAATATGGTGAAGAAGAAATAGATATTATTTTGCACCATGAATTGATTCATCATAAACATCATGATCTGTTATGGAAAGCAATCTTTATGATGGTCCATATTACTTATTGGTTTCATCCAGGAATGAAAGATTTGATAAGACAGTTAGACCAATGGGGAGAAGCATATTGTGATAGAACAGCTAGCTATTATATAGAAAGCATGAAGACTTATTTCAACGTGATCATAGATATAGCAACGGAAGAAAAGGAATGTAATACATATTGCATGGGATTATGCGAAAATAGTGAACTTTTGGTTCTTCGAATGAAAAGAATGCAGTCTTATTTAAATCAAAAGCCATTAAAAAGGATAACAGCAGTTAGTTTGATATTGATCATATTGGGTATAAGTTCGATAACTGTGGCTGCATCTACGATTGGATTTGCAAAAGGATATGTTTATGTTGCAGATCAGACAATGGATGAGGAATCAGTAATAGAAACAGAGAAAGTTATAGATTATAAAATAGACAGAAAAGAGAAAATACGGAGTCAAAAAAGAGAAGGAATAGAAGTGATAAAACAAGGAGCTATAATTCCAGATGTTAATGATGCGGGAATTCTTGATTTAAAACTTAAGGCAAAAGAAAGAATTGAAACGAAAAAGAAATATATAGATAAAAAGAAAGGGAAAGAAATCGAAATTTCAGTTAGCACAGGGTTAGAAGAGGATCATGTTAGTAAGAAAATAGCAATAGGAATTATTGAACCAAATGGAAAGGAAAGATATATTGAAGAAGGAAGAAATTTATGGCATGGTTTTAAAATAAACAAAAGTGGAGATTACGTAATTTTTATTGAAAATTATGGAGAAAAGGATGTGGATATTTCAGGTTATTGTTCAGTTAATCCATATATAACGAAAGAGGAGGATAAGAAATTTGAAGAAAGTAATAATTAGCATATGTATAATGGTGAGTTTAATGGGGGTTTTTGTAAATGTAAATGCATCAGAAGATCAGGAAATGATAACTTCAAACCAGGTGTTGGAAGATGGATTTCTAGAAGAAACTGAAGAAGAAGAATTTTTAAATTTTCAACAAAAGTAAATGTGGATTGGACTGTGAAACCTCAAATACTTAAAAAGATCGAAAGGTTTTACAAAAAAAGCAGGTAGTATAATCTATATTAATTTAAAAATTTTTCCACATAAAAAAGTTCGAATTGGAGTAATCAAAGGTGGAAAAGTTAAGAAGTATTATGAAGTTACTACAGGGTTGGAAAAAGAAATACCAGTAAAAGACACAGATACATATAGTGTTTTTGTACAAAATATGACAAATTCAACGATTAATGCTAAGGGGAGCTATATTAAGTAATGTATAAAATAAGTAGAAGGAGGTGATGTCATATGAACAATTAAAAAATCCATGTAATACAAAAGACGGGAATCTTCAACAATCTGTATAATATACAGATACACGTATCACATGGATTCTTATATTATAGCAAAATACATCAGAAAATCAAGATTTTACTACAGTATAGGAGGAAACACATGAGAAAGTTTAGAAAATACACAGCCACAGCATTAGTAGCAATGATGGTGGCAGGGATGACAATGTCTGGATATCAGCCAGCAGATGTTTCGGCAAGTCAGGAAAGCGAATATATCATTGTAACAAAAGATAAAAAATCTATGAAAACAGTAGAAAGCAAATACAATACAATGATAGATACTCAAGAACAAAATACAGATTTTCTAAAAGATGAGAATGTATTAGTATCAAAAATGACAGCAAAAGAAGCTGATATCGTAAACAAAGATCAGAAAGTTGTATCTGTAGAAAAGAACACAATGGTCAATGCATCGGAAACAGAAAGTACAACAGCAGCAAAAGAAGATCAGGGAACAGACAGTCAATGGAATCTGAAAAGTATTCATGTAGATAAAGCAAAGGATACGGCAACAGATGAAAAGGTAAAAGTAGCATTATTGGATTCAGGAATTGATTATCAAGAAGGATTAAATGTAAAAGAAAGAGTCAATTTAATAGAAGATGATAATGAATTTTCTCCAATGTTTGAAGACAGTTCCAATCATGGAACATCCATTGCAAGCTTAATTGTCAGTAATAATGGAAAAGTAAAAGGAATCAATAAAAATGTTGAATTATATTCAGCAAGGATTCTGGATGAAAATAAACAGGCACCAATCAGCAGAGTTGTAGAAGGAATTTATTGGGCCATTGATAAGAAAGTAAATATTATCAGCATCAGTTTTGGAACAAATCAATATTCAGAAGCCTTAAAACAGGCAATTGATGAAGCCAATGCAAAAGGAATCTTAGTAATCGCAGCAGCAGGAAATCAAGGAGAGAATGGAACAGATAATGTTGAATATCCAGCAGCATTTGAAAATGTTGTAGCAGTCGGTTCCGTAGATTCTAAAGCAGAAGTAAGCGATTTCAGTTCTACAGGAAAAGAAGTTGATGTAGTAGCACCAGGAGAAGCAGTAAGAGCAACAGGTGCATTTGGTGAAACAATGGTTACATCTGGAACAAGTATGGCAGTTCCTCATGTTGTTGGTGCAGCAAGTCTTCTGTGGCAGAAAGATACAAGTAAATCAAAAGATTTTATCAAAAATCTGTTAGAAGAAAGTGCAAGAAATGTAGGAGACAAAGAATCCTATGGAAATGGACTGATCGACTATGAATATGCAGAGAAGCAATACACAAAAGCAGAAGAACAATATGAGCAGGGACAGGATATTGAACTAAAGGATAATACAAAAACAATTAAAACTTATAATAATTCCTCTGATGAGAATAAAGTTTCTGGAACATGGTCAGCAAAAGGACATCAGGAATATTTAACAGAGAATAATGTAAATATACCAGCAATGAAAGATGGAGCAGTGTATCCAGATAAAGATGATTCAGGTGTTCCAGGAATGACAGAAAATCCAGATTTTCATGGGTTATATGAGAGAAGACATTCCGGAAATGAGGAAGTAAATTATCTTGCAAGCTATCGTTTTATGATCAAAATAGGAAACGAATACGGAAAAGGAAAAACATATACATCTGTATCGAAAGCAGATATTCCCGGATTAACAGATACAAGTTATTCAAGAATCCGTTCAATGATGGCGAATCTACAAAAGAAGAGCTTTTTCAAAAATTATAGCAATGCAAATAAAAAGCGTTTGTATTTGGAGTGGCAATGCAATACTTCAACAGATACTTTTGCACATTCAACCTATCGTTATTACAATGGAACATGGTACAGTATAACGCATGCAATTAACGAAAAAAAAGGTCAGTATAAGAAAAATGAGGCAGACAATTCTAAGTTTGTACCAGAAAGATTTGATATGGCATATCGTGCAGAGAGAAATACATTATATCGTTATCAGGAAAAGATCTGATGTTGCAGTATGTCATGATTTCCATGCAGCAAATGATCCAGATAAATATTATCCATCAAATCCTGCGTTCAAAAGTAAAACGAATTTCCAAATATGGAACACAGGTACATTTATCAGATGCTAATGTGATTGCACATTTTTGCAACAATTAACTATAACTAAACCAAATAAGGAGGTTGGTCATTATGAAACAAAAAAGATTTTACAGCTATGCACTTGCAACGAGTCTTTTGATTAGTTCATTCGGAGGCTTAGTGAATGTATCTGCAGCAACCTATCAGGATGCAGAAGAAGTTAAGGCACAAGAACATGTCAGCATCATGAAAATGGATGCATCAGCAAGTGATTTGTTCAAATTTTCAACAAAATCACAAAGTAAATGGATTCCAGTTTATCCACAGGCAGATGGTATTTTAGAAATTGGTGCAAATGTATCTGTATATGATAAGGATAAAAAGGCAGTAGCGACAATTCTTGATACAGAAGATCAACAAGTATTTGTACCAAATGTAAAGAAGGGAGAAGTATATTATCTAAAACTGGCAGATCAGATAAAAGATGAATTTGTAGCAACAATTTGTGTAAAAAAAGATAATGTGACACCACTTCAGACAAATATATTATATACACAGTCAGGGCAGGATAAAAATATTTATCAAGAATTCAAAACGGATAAGAGAAGCAGCCAAAGCATTTATCTCAAACCATCTAATTACAGTAATAAAAATGTTACATTCTACCTTCAAAAAAAGGAAAAAAGTGTATGGAAACAATTACAAATAGGATGATAGCGGTTGCGAATGATCATAAAAGGGTAACCTTTGATACAGGACTAAAAAAAGGAGAATATCGTTTAGTATCCAATGCTGCAACAGGTCAGATTTATCAGATTGCACTTCAGAATCAGCCAGTCAGCAACAAATATCAGACAAAGAAAGCAAAAGCACAAACAATTAAAAAAGGAAAAACAGTACGGAATATTTATACAACATCAGAGAAAGCAGCCCGCTGGTATAAAGTAAAAGCAACAAAGAAGCAGAGC
>ENA-OQET01001425-OQET01001425.1-human-gut-metagenome-genome-assembly--contig:-NODE-1425-length-10590-cov-4.885501_pt1 | contig 10590 bp, 7 predicted proteins | sample MGYA00242800_ERZ504645 | MGnify/ENA primary metagenome ERZ504645 (study PRJEB26092, sample SAMD00036308) | human gut metagenome | host: Homo sapiens | study: EMG produced TPA metagenomics assembly of... | reverse complement strand
AGAGGTGGAAGTGTGGTAACACATGGAGCTGACTGTTACTAATCGGGTGAGGGCTTGACCAAGAAACGCAGGTTAAGAATTGATTCAAAGAGTTTGATTAACGATCAACAAGCATGTATGTAGTTTTTAAGGTACAAACCTTAAAATGGCCCAGTGGCTCAGTTGGTTAGAGCGCCGCCCTGTCACGGCGGAGGTCGAGAGTTCGAGTCTCTTCTGGGTCGTTACAGCTTAGCTGTAATGAATTAAATATGGGATCTTAGCTCAGCTGGGAGAGCATCTGCCTTACAAGCAGAGGGTCATAGGTTCGAGCCCTATAGGTCCCATAGATTATGGATGGATTCCCGAGTGGCCAAAGGGGGCAGACTGTAAATCTGTTGGCACCGCCTTCGAAGGTTCGAATCCTTCTCCATCCACTTAAATGCCGATGTGGCTCAATTGGCAGAGCAGCTGATTTGTAATCAGCAGGTTATCGGTTCGAGTCCGATCATCGGCTTTTAACATTTAATAACGCGGGGTGGAGCAGTCTGGAAGCTCGTCGGGCTCATAACCCGAAGGTCATAGGTTCAAATCCTGTCCCCGCTACTTATGCCCAGATAGCTCAGTTGGTAGAGCAGAGGACTGAAAATCCTCGTGTCGCTGGTTCGATTCCGGCTCTGGGCATGTTTTAATGTAAAACATACGAACGGCTGGTTAGAAAAAGCCTGGGCATGTTTTAATGTAAATATGGGGTATTAGCTCAGTCGGTAGAGCACTTGACTTTTAATCAAGTTGTCCGGGGTTCGAATCCCCGATGCCTCACTTTTTAAGTGGATCAGATAAATTCCCATTTATTGCTCAAGGCAGTAGGTGGGAATTTTGTTTTATATCTGTGCGAGTATAGTATAAAGGAAGACGGTTACGTTGTGATTCAGCGTAACCGTCTTTTTTTATATCATAGAAAATTACTTACTGACGAACGAATCAGCAGAGCCATCGAGTAGGATTTCAATGGTAGAAGTATGTCAATGCGATAAAAAAATATTATGGACATTTTCGACAAAAAATGTTCACTTTGCGACAAATTTGACAAAGTTCAAGAGATAAAAATGTTATATAATTAGAGCATAGCTGTACAGTATTAAGACTTTATCATAAGAATGAGCAGGAAATCTGTTATGATCAGGATTACCAGGAAGACAATACAGATGGTCATAGAATAGATATTCTGGATCTGGTTTGGATTCTGCGGATCACATTTAATCTGAACATGCTTTCCGGGGGCTTTGCCGAGGCGTAAAAACTCGATTCGGTCAGCTGTGTAGTTTTGTTCCTTATAGGTGTAAGAGTACTTCACATAGTTATGATAATTGGAACTATGAGGCTTGTTAGGATTATTTGAGCGGTTGACAGATGATATAACAGCATCTACAGGTACGTAATCATGATATTTTATGGCGGAACAGATAGTTATTGCCAGAAAAAAAAAACAGTTCCGATTACGCAGCAGCCCAGAATAACCGGTAAAATTTGGCGTGCTTTTGGATTTACGGTGACACTCATGATTTTTCTCCTTTCTTGGTTGATAGTCTGATAATTTACGGGGAATTAATTATAAATGATTTCGAATGATCTCGAAAATTTATAATTGGTGAACATTATAGCATAGTACAGCAGAAGGGAAAAGTGCTTATGAAGAGAAAAGTGCATCAAAAAAATTGCTGCCGCTGATGCTGATCCTGATGTTGATCTTAGGAATCAAGCATGCCAGCAAATGCAGCTGTAAAATCCCAGACTGAACAAGTACAAAAAAGGTTTTGTACGTGGGAAAAACATCTCAGTTAAAGGTTGTAAATTGGAAGAAAGCCGTGAAATGGTCTTCTTCCAATAATAAAGTTGTAAAGGTTTCGTCAAAGGGAAAGATAACGGCTGTGAAGACCGGAACCGCAACAGTAAAGGCCAGAATTGCCAAAAAGACATTAACCTGTAAGGTTACAGTAAAAAGCCCGGGAATGTCAGTGAAAAAAGCCGTATTGTATGTAAAGGGAAAAAGTCTGCAGTTAAAAGTAAACGGTGTTTCGGGAAAGACGGTATGGAGTTCTGCCAATAAAAAAATCGTTAAAGTCAGCTCTAAGGGAAAAATAACAGCAGTAAAAACTGGAACAACAGTGGTTAAGGCTAAAATAGGAAAAAAAGTGTATACCTGTAAGGTTACGGTAAAAAATCCTTATCTGTCTGCAAAGAGCTTAAAATTTGTATGGGGAACAGCGAATACGTCCAGGAAGCTTTCGATAAAGGGTGATGTGATCAAAGCTGCCTCAAGTTCAAATACAAAGGTTGCCAAGGTGAAAAAAAGATGGTACGGTTTCTGTAACAGGAACAGGAAAATGTACAGTAACCTTTAAAGATTCCAAGAAGAGAACATATCGATGTAAGATAACAGTTGTGAAACCAACACTGAAAAATCAAAAAGCTACGCTGGAAGAAGGGGAAAGTATCCAGCTTGGTTTTAAGGAAAAGGGTGTTAAAGTAAGCTGGTCATCTGCTGATCAGAAAATTGCAACAGTAACGAAAAACAGGTGTTGTCCAGGCAGTCGGAGAGGGAAATACATCGATTGTTGCCAAAGTAAAAGGAATAAAAATCTTTGCAAGGATTTTTGTTACGAAAAAATACGTGCAGGATTCCGGACATGAATACACCAGAGGTGAATGGGTAAAACTTCTTCTGGATAAAGTTGGCTGCAAGTATGAAGAGCAGTTTGACAGCAAAAATTATTATTATGCTGATACCAGAGAAAATGAAAATGGAATCGCAGCAGAAATTGCAAAAACTATGGGAATCATACCCGATGAAACCGATGAGCAGGATGTTCCATATTTTTATCCTGACGAATATGCAACAAGAGAGTTTGCCGCATATACAGCAGTAATGCTTATGGGATATGAAACTACGGATGAAGAACCGACATGTGCAGATGCGGCTCAGATCAGGTATAAAAATGTTGTAGCTATTGCACTGAAAAAGAATATGCTGTCTCTGAATGGAGATACCTTTGAACCGGAGAAGGCAATTAACGGAAATGATGCAGCTCAGATCTTAAAAGCTATCGACCAGATCACTGAGGACTCAGTAATCGATGAGAATTATGACAGCAAGGTTACCTATGCAACAAAATGTAGTTGAAGTCAAAGATACTTCCAAAAATATATACAATGTTGTCCAGAACAGTGACGGAACTTATACGATCACAGTAAAAGATGGAAATGCTTATAAAAATCTGGAAACCGGAAAGGTTGTACTGTTTTCTGCAAAGGAAATGGGAACAGATACAGATATTGCATTAAAAGTCCAGAATATCACAAAGGACGGACAGGGACGTCTGATCATTAAGGCCGGCAAACCGGATGATATTTCAGAGGTTTACAAATCAATTGATTTTGAAGGTGCAGGAATTGCAGATCCGGAAAATATGCAGGTAACTGCAGAGGGCGTTCAATATGAGTATATTCCGGAAAATTCAAGTGAGGTGCCGGCAGGAGGACTTACTCTCGGCGGAAGTATTCCGGTTCCAGGTAAATTGAAATTTGATCTTAATCATAAATTTAATGATAAGGTGAAGCTGTCCGGTTCTGTTGCTGTTACGATTCCGGATGTAAGCTGTAAGCTGGATGCCGGATTTAGCTGGGGAAAGATAGAGGTAAAGCATTTTATTGCGTCAGTTACAGGAAAAGCTGATTTCGAAGGCGGACTTTATATAAGTGGCGTGAATTCAGAGCAGCAGATCAAACATGCAAGTGGAACTATGGAAACAGTCAGCGATGTACTTGAACTGGGACGAGTTCCTATAAAGCTTTGGTACAACTGGTCTTTCTGCAGATCTGGTGGTTTCTCTGTTTTATGATGTGTCCGGGCAGTTTGTTGTGAAATATTCCGTTGAAGCAACTGGCGGATATGAATTCAAAGATGGAAATGGAAGATTTATCCATGATTTCAGTCAGACTTTGACACCGGTCACAATAGAAGGATCTGCGAAATGCGGTCTTCAGTTTGGATTAAATCTGACTGCATTGGAGACATGGGATCTGGCGGGAATTGATATTAAGGTAGGACCTGCGGCAAAGGCAAGCGTATCCTATACAGTTCGTGATGCCGGAAATGTGCTTTGTTCTGATGTAAGAACCTATATTTACGCAGCGGGTGAGTTGAATCCGGATACGGTGGTCGGAAAGTTCCTGAAAACGGTATGGCATTATACGTTGTCCAAGGATTTTCTGTCTGATGATGACGATAATCCACTAAAATTGAAGGTTCATTTTGAAAATGGAACACTGGTGGATAAATGTACAGTCGGAGCCGGAAGCATTGAGGGAAGCGTTTTGGATTCAAACAGCAAAGCTCCTGTAAAAAATGCCAGCGTGGAAGCATATTCCGGAACAGTCAAGGTTGAAAAAACTTTCACGAAAGAAGATGGAACTTATTCATTTAATGATCTTGATGAAGGAATCTACAAAATTGTTGTCACAGCAACCGGTTACCAGAAATATGAAAGCAGTTCCATGGGAGTATCAGCGAACCAGATCACATACGCAGAATCTTTCCTGATGGTATCCAGAGCAGAAGCCGGAGATGGTGAGCTGAGTGGAAGATTTATTCATTCCATGACCGGTGGAAATATAGAAAATGTAACTTATGAATTACGTAAGGGCTGGGATAATGTGATCGGAGAGACTGTGAAAGAAGGCGTATCAGCAGATGGAACCTATACGTTGACCGTGCCAGCCGGAAACTATACGCTGAATGCAAGCAATGAAGATTTTGTTTCTGCCCATATCAATGTTGTAGTTCAGGCAAATGCATGCAGTGAACGTGATGTAACAATGTCACCGACCAATATCAGTGCAGGAGATGAGGGACTTCTTCAGATCGTGCTTACATGGGGAGAAACTCCGCGAGACCTGGATTCTCATCTGCTGGGACCTGCTGATGAAAACGGAGATGACTACTTCCATGTATACTACAGGGATAAAAATGCATATTCAGAGGATGGAGATGTAATAGCAAATCTGGATCTGGATGATACAAGCAGCTATGGACCGGAAACAACAACCATATACAAAGGCTTCACCGGAAGAAAATATAGCTTTTATGTATACGATTATACAAACGGTGAAGATGATGCGAGTACAGAATTATCTGCTTCGTCAGCCAAAGTAACCGTTTACCGGGGTGGAAAACAGATCTACCAGGCAAATGTACCGGTTAACAGGGAAGGATACCTGTGGCATGTATTTGACTATGATGTGCAGTCAAACAAGCTTATGCCAGTCAATACCTTTGTATATGATTATGAAGTGCCGGAAGCAAATGCAATGGAAGATAATTCAGGCATTATTTCAGAAACAGAAGCCCTTGAGATCATCCGAAACAGTGAAAAGAAAGCTGAAGAAGAGAGCAGCGAGGAACTCAATATGAGTTCTGAAGAAGGAAAGACGGACGATAATACTGAGGAAGAGATATTTGATGATTCCAGTGAAGAGCCGGAGATATCAGAAAGTGGTGATACGGCTGAAGTAATTGAGTTTCCGAAGGACTCTGAAACGGAAGAAGAAAATGACGGAACAGAAATAACAGAAGAGGATAGTGAGAGTGCGGAGGAGCTGCCGGTGGAAGATATTTATGAGGGATCAGAGGAGTTAGGTCTGGCAGGATAAAAATGTACTGTGATCGAACAGATCTCGCTGTTTGTGGCAGTACGCATATTCGGGCCCCATATGCCGGCACCGGAGGTAACGATGTTGTGCATAGTCCCCTTTTTCAGGTAGCCGCAGGAATTTTCCCAGACCAGGCCGGTGATGATGTTCAGAGGGAACAGCTGGCCGTCATGAGTATGGCCGCAGAGATCAAGGTCTGCGCCTGCGGATGCCACTTCATCCAGCTGACCGGGCTGATGATCCATAAAAATAATCGGGAGTGTTTTGTCAAGGCAGGCTGTAAGCTGGTCAGGATCCTTACGGGTGTCGGACATTTTTCGGCAGCGTGAAGGATCCTTACGGCCTGTCAGATAAAATCGTTTATCTATGAGGACGGTTTCGTCATCGAGAAGCCGGATGTTGGCAGATTCCAGAAAATTCCGCATTCTGGGATCATCATAATCTTTTTTTGCATTGCGGAAGGTAAAACCGGCCAGAATCGGTTCGCTGAGATCATGGTTGCCCCAACAGGCATAAACGCCGTATCTGGATTTCAGCGAACGGAGAATGGCCGCTGTTTTTTTCGGGTTTTTGATCCCTTCATATTCGTTATCAAAAATATCGCCGGCAATACAGATCAGATCCGGATCTTCGGCGTTGATCTTTTTTACAAGAAGCCCGGCATGTTTTTCTCCGATACTGTAACCGAAATGAATGTCTGCGAGCAGGACGATCTTCAGGGAGTCCATTCCCTTCACCTGCTTGTCTATTTTCACATCATAAGTTTTTGTCTTAATATTCCACTGATTAAAAATCCCATAGAGACTGACACCAATGATCAGAAGGGTGCAGACAGCGCCTGTGACTACGAAGGCTTTCCTGGAATACATCCAGGCCGGATGAAGCGTATGCTTCAGGATCAGTCTGCAGAGATCTGTAGTTACGATTACGATCAGGATGTAAAGAAATGTTCCCTGAAAATAATTTGCCGTATTTTTCAGGAAGCGATGGAGCGCAGGTGGCTTCCGGATGAAAAAACAGGTCAGAAGAGAAGTGGACAAAAAAATATAAACACCTGCAAAGCATGCCCGGAACGCAAAGGTCTGGAAAAAATGAGTGCAGGCACCCATCCACAAAATCATCCAGCGGACGATATAAATATTAATGAGAATATATAATGGTGCGAGAAAGATGGCAAGCATGGTGTGTGATACCTCCATTCGTGGCAAGCAATAAGCGGTGAGCAGGACTGATCGCTGCAGATACTTTTTGGATTGATACATAGCATTTCCATAAATTACTGCAGCATGTTCGGAATAACTTTTTTTGATGCATTGATTCATGGAACCGCTATAGTATACAGCAAATAATAATTTTTGGCAAAAGAACATATATTAGGAAAAAGAACGCTTATGGTGTTTTTATGAAAAAATATGCGCTTCTTCGATATTGTCTGGTGTTTTTAGCAATTGTTCTTCCTTATTTTTCGGCGGCAACCATTAATGGACCGGAGAGGGTCCTGGCAGAGAGGGTGCCGGATATGGAAGAATATCTCCCGGTCATTGTTTTTTCGCAGATTTCCCCGGATATGAAAAAAGAAACCATAAAGGCGCAGACTGTGATCGCACGGTCGAATATTCAAAGGTGGCTGGGCGAGGGGAAAAATCTGGCAGAGATCCTGAGGAAAAACGGAAGTACAGAGGAAGTCTGGAGATATTTTTTTGCAGAAAAAAGGCAGATCTATGAGCAGGCAGCAAAAGAGACGGATGGACAGGTACTTACATATGAAGGAAAAGTGAGGCTGACTCCCTGGCATAAGAGAAGCGCAGGGAAAACCCGCAGCGGGGAAGAGGCTTTTCATGATGAGGCGTATACATATCTGAAATCGGCAGATAGCAGTGAGGACAAAAAATCTCCGGATCATAAAAAAATCGTGGAAATTCCTGCGGGGCAGCTTTCCGGGGAGCTGAAGATCAAAAAACGGGACAGTGCCGGTTATGTGACAGAGCTTACGATTGGGGAAACACTTCTGGAGGGAGAAAGCTTTGCAGCGGGAATGGGACTGGAATCCGCGAATTTCAGTTTGAAGAAAAAGGATGATATTTATTATCTGCGAGTGCGTGGCAGCGGTCATGGTGTGGGATTTTCCCAGTTTGGTGGAAATGAGATGGCAAAAAACGGAAGCAGTGCGGAGGAGATCCTGAAAAAATATTTTCCGGAGATGGAGCTAAAAGCTGAGGATTAAAGAAAGTCAGGCATCCTAAGCAACGTCTGATAAAAAAATATTCAAAAAATGAATAGACAGCCATATTCTGGACACTCTATAGATATAGAAATGGTGACCGAAACGGCAGCTTTACTGCTTTTTCTGTTACTGAAAATGAACATATCAGACAGAGGTGGAAAGAATATGAAAAGTAAAATCGTGAGAGGTATTATCAACGGAGGTGTTCTGGCAGCAGTGGCGGCACTTGGGATTACTGTTTATCAGATTGGAACAAAGCCCATCGCAGAAAATCCCCAGGAGGAAAATTCTGTACAGGTAGAAGAGACCGGGCTGGAAGAGGAGCTTTCGGACGGGGAAAACGCAGAGGATGCGGCAGCTGCCGGAGATGGCTGGCAGGATGCAGCACAGGATGAGATCTCTGATGGAGAAACCGGAGATGAAGCAGGTCTGTCAGGAGCTTCAGAAGCCGGAGCAGATGGAGTGACAGGAAGCATCCGTGAGACTGCAGGAAGTGGTACAGCCGAAAATGCAGCGGCAGATGTAGATAATGAAAGTGTTACGGAGGATAGGAGCGTGTCTGCGGCAGCAGGTGCAGACAGAAGCCGCACAGATGGCACTGGAAATACAGCAGATAATGCCGGAAATACAGCAGATAATGCCGGAAATACATCGGCAGAGGGAGCGGTGAATAACGGAGCTGGAGCTTCCACAGATACCGCAGAGACCTCAGCTGTCGGAATTGCGGCACAGGCTTTGGATTTTACGGAGGATTCCATTATGGAATGGCCAGTCAGAGGAACGGTTCTTGTGGATTACAATATGGATGAAACCGTATATTATCCGACTTTGGATCAGTATCGTGTGAGCTCTGCCATTGCTTTGCAGGCAGTGGAGGATGCGCCGGTGTATGCGGCGGCAGATGGTCAGGTGCTTTCTGTTGTACAGGATGCCTGTACGGGAACGACTGTGACTATGGAGCTGGGAAATGGTTATCAGGCAGTATATGGGCAGCTGAAGGACCTTACTGTGGCAGAAGGTGACACAGTAAAGGAGGGCGAAGTGATCGGAAATATCAGCGCACCTACCAAATATTATTCTGTAGAAGGCCCGAATCTTTATTTTGCAATGAAAAAGGATGGCGTGCCGGTAGATCCGTTTGAATATCTGGAATGACAGGGAAAACCGAAAAACAGATATGCTGGGGAGATTTTTGGAAACAGAGTATGGAGGATACGGGATGGGAGGTATATGCATCCCGTATCCTCTGCCTTGTGAAGCATGCTACTGAGAACGGAGTGAACATTAACCCCAAATTTCCACTTATATAGGAAAAGAAGCTTTTTTACCGGAAAGAAACCGTGTATAATCTATATTATAAATATGCATACAAGGACAGATATAACAGGACAAAAGAAGAGGTACATAAGTTATGAACATTAATGAAATAGCCAGGCTTGCCGGAGTTTCCAGAGCTACGGTATCCAGATATCTGAATAATGGATATGTCAGCAGTGAAAAAAAGGAAGTCATCCGTAGGGTGATCCAGGAGACAGGATATCAGCCATCCTCCCAGGCACAGACACTGCGGACCAAAAAAACCAGTCTCATCGGTGTCATCCTTCCAAAGATCAATTCAGATACCATAAGCCGTGAGGTGACAGGGATCAGTGATATTCTTACACGGAGAGGATATCAGCTTATTCTGGCCAATACCAATAATGATGTGGAAGAAGAGCTGAAATACCTTTCTCTGTTTAAAGAACGTCAGGTGGACGGAGTGGTTTTTATTGCTACCATGTTTACCAGAAAGCATAAACAGATGCTGAAGGATTATAAGGTACCGATCGTGATCCTGGGACAGCATCTGGACGGATATCCATGTATTTATCAGGATGATCATAAAGCAGCTTTTCAGGTCACGGAGAAGCTGGCGGAGAAAGGGAAAAAGTTTGCCTATATCGGCGTTACAGATAAGGACGAGGCAGTTGGTGCCTGCAGGAAAAAGGGTTTTATGGATGCTATCCATAAAGCTAAGCTGGAGGTTGTGCCGGAGAGGATGAAGATCGGAAGCTTTACCATGGATTCCGGGTATGAGATGGCGAAGGAGCTTTTTGAGGAGGAGCCTTCCATAGATTCTCTTGTGTGTGCTACGGATACTATGGCGGTGGGAGCCATGACTTATTTGAAGGAGATCGGGCTTCGCATTCCCGAGGATGTTCAGATCGCAGGGATCGGGGATGGAGTTCCGGGTAAGATCGTGGAACCGAAGCTGACAACGGTACATTTTTATTATAAGACCAGCGGAATGGAGGCAGCAGCCATGCTGGCTGATCTTATTGAGAACAATACCGGGATCAGCAAGGAAATAAAAATGGGATGTGAGCTTGTGGAACGGGAATCCCACAGGTAACAGAGAATATCCTCGCAGACAGAGGAAGAAATTATAAGTTATTGTGGAACAGGAGCAGATCTTTTGGGAGAAAAAGACCTGCTTCATTTTTTGTGTGGTGCTGTGTTATGGCTGAGCAAACACAGAAAAAATGCCAGATTTTTTTCTGCGATGTCCTGACTGGTTTGTCTGTCTTGCATCTGTTCTTATGGAATATGTACAATTTTGACCGAAGAAATTTGTGAGATGTTGCGGATTTACAAATAATAATGCAGTAGTTATAATACAAACAAGATATGAGAACGAT
>ENA-OQET01001424-OQET01001424.1-human-gut-metagenome-genome-assembly--contig:-NODE-1424-length-10590-cov-7.387843_pt1 | contig 10590 bp, 7 predicted proteins | sample MGYA00242800_ERZ504645 | MGnify/ENA primary metagenome ERZ504645 (study PRJEB26092, sample SAMD00036308) | human gut metagenome | host: Homo sapiens | study: EMG produced TPA metagenomics assembly of... | reverse complement strand
CTTTTCTTACTCCTTGACGATTCATTCTTGACAGTATTTCAATGATCTCTTGAATATATTTTTGAACCGGATTATGCCGATTCTATGTTTAATTTTAATTTATCGGTAAAAATTTACCGAAGTATTGGAGAATAAAACTGTTGGTAAAATATTTAGGTATAGGAATTGTTTCCTTTAGTTTAACGTGTACGCATATAAATGCACAGGATCGAGATTTTGGTGGCTTAAATCGTTATGCTCAAGAGAATAAAGATATAACTATTTCTCACAAAACTGTAAAAGTTGTTTTTATGGGGAATTCTATAACAGAGGGTTGGGTGAATACCCACCCTGCTTTCTTTACAGATAATGGATATGTGGGACGTGGTATTAGTGGGCAGACCTCATATCAGTTCTTGTTGCGTTTTCGTGAAGATGTTATAAAGCTATCTCCGTCATTGGTCGTTATTAATGCGGGTACTAATGATGTTGCAGAGAACACATGTGCTTATAATGAAGAGTATACTTTTGGAAATATAATATCTATGGTAGAACTGGCTGAGGCACATAAAATAAAGGTTATACTAACTTCGACGTTGCCGGCTGCTGCTTTTGGCTGGAATCCAGCGATTAAAGATGCGCAAAAGAAAATAGCTTCTCTTAATGCACGAATCAAAAAATATGCCTATCAACATAAGATACCTTATGTAGATTATTACGGAAAAATGGTTTATGGAGAAAATGGAGCTCTTAATCCTAAATATACAAAAGATGGTGTTCACCCTACTGCCGAAGGATATATAGTTATGGAAACATTAATAAAAGAAGCCATTGATAAAGTTTTATAATTAATGGTGATTTTGAAAACTGTCATGTTGATAAAGTATGGCAGAAGGAGTTTTCAGTGGGGTTGATAATATAATTGAATGTATTCACTTACATTGCATTGGCATTAGGTGGTTAATAGAATATTTAGATGTACAATCTTCAATAGGTATGAAAAAATAGAAAATAAAATGAAAAATGAACTTTTAATATCAATCATATCTCTCATACTTTTTACAAGCTGTGAGAGTCAGAATAAACTGACAGAGTATGTTAATCCTTTATTGGGAAGTGCTACATTATGGGAAAAGGAAGATTTGGGCTATGTACGTAAGAAAGCAACGAGAACTTGGGGAGCAGAAACATTTCCTGGAGCAACGCTACCTAATGCAATGGTGCAGTTGAGTCCTGTAACTCAATATCGGAGTGGTGCTGGTTATCAGTATGAAGATAGTGTTATTTATGGATTTTCTCATACTAATAAAGGACATTGGAACTTATTGCACGTTCCAATGATGCCTGTTGTTGGAGAAATTAGTCCAAGTAATTACTGTTCACATTTTAGCCATCAGAAAGAGACTGCACGTCCCGGGTATTATCAGGTTTATTTGGATAGATACAATGTAAATGTTGAACTTACAAGTACGTTGCGTTGTGCTTATCATAAGTATACTTTTCGTAAAGAAGATGCAAAGTCTGTATTAGTGGATATTCGTCGTTCAAATAACACTGTTACAGAATGGCATATCGAAAAATCAGGGGATAAGGTTTTTACAGGATATCAGGCTGGAGAAGGTAAAATCTTTTTTTATGCGACGACCAATTATGTAATCGATGACGTCGTAATGAAGAAAGACGGGCATCATGAAGTCGCTTTGGTCAATTTTGTCAATAGCAAAGATAGCAAACCATTGGAAATGAAAATCGGATTTTCATTTGTTAGTGTTGAGAATGCAAAAATGAATTTTGAGCATGAAATGCTTCATAAAGACTTCGCGCAAGTTGCTTGTGAAGCAGATGAAGTTTGGAAAAAGCTTTTGTCTAAAATACAAGTGTCAGGGGGAACGGAACGTGAAAAAAGCTTATTTTATTCTTGCTTGTATCATGCTTTTAAATGGCCGGCTTTACGAAGTGATGTAAATTTTGAATATACTGATATTAAAGGGAATGTGGTAAATAATGGATTTCATTATTATACCAATCCATCATTTTGGGATGACTATCGTAATAAGTTGACTTTGTTGGGAATGTTATCACCTGAGGTGACAATTGATGTCATTAAGTCAATTATCGATAAAGGAGAAAAGAGTAACGGATATATGCCAACATTTTTTCATGGAGATCATGCCTCTACTTTTATTGCGGGAAGCTGGTTACGTGGATTACGTGACTTTGATTTACAAAGGGCATATAACCTGATTTTGAAAAATGCTACGGTTCCAGGTAAAGGAGGACGACCTTATTTGGATGAATATATAAAACGTGGATGGATTGCAGAAAAAGATACGGTAAATGTTCCTACGCAAGATGAATATAAAGGTGCTGTAACAAAGACTGTAGAGTATGCTTATGATGATTATGCTGTAGCTTTGGTTGCTAAAGAATTAGGTGATAAGGAGAATTATGATGTGTTGATGAAACGTGCTAATAATTATAAAACTCTTTTCGATCCGGGTACAGGTTTCTGGCGTGGTAAAATTGAAGATGGAAGTTGGATTGCAGATTTTGATCCATATTATCCTTATTATCAGTACATGTACCGTGAAGCGAATGCCTGGAATGCGCTTTTCTTTGCTCCCCATGATCCTGAAGGAATGATTAAGCTCTATCCTAATAATAAGGCAGTTGAGAATAAATTGGATTCTCTTTTTACAGAGCCTTGGCATGGGTATGAAGTTGATAATATGACTGGATTTATTGGAAACTATTGTCATGGAAATCAGCCAGGACATAGTATTCCTTACACTTATTATTTTATCGGGAAGCAGGAAAAATCACAAGCGGTACTTGATTCTCTGATGGGGCACTATTATGATATGGGTAAGGATAAATTGGCATATGCTGGTATGGATGATGCTGGTGAAATGTCGTCATGGTATGTATTTAATGCCATTGGGCTTTATACATACTCTCCTGCAGATCCGGAATATATCGTTACAGTTCCATTATTTGATAAGGTTACGTTTTATTTAAAGGATAAACCTTTTACTATTGTGAAGCAAGGACATGGAAGAAAAATCCGTCAGATAACTTATGATAATGAGGTCGTTGATGGATATTTTGTATCTCACGGACAGTTGCAAAAGGGAAAGAAACTTGTCATTACAGTTGATTAAAATTTATAAGGAAGCTAGTTATGAAAAAAACTTTAACGATTCTGTTTATGTTATGTTGTGTCTTTGGAGTATTTGCTCAGAAAGATATAACTTATTGGAATAAAATGGCTAATGGTACTTCAGAAGCACTTATCAAACATTTTTGGGGAGCTAGTTTTGAGGGCTACGAAAAACGCTATTATTTTAATTATGGTAGCGATCTTTCTGATATGTCAACAAATAACTATTGGCCACAGGCACATGCAATGGATGTTCTGGTGGACGCGTATATGCGTACTGGTAAATCGTATTATAAAGAACTTTTTCCTTTGTGGTGGGAAGGTATGCCCAAATATAATTTTGCCGGAAAAATGAATCCCAAAGATCCTTGGTGGAATGTTTTTGTTGATGATATGGAATGGATCGTATTAGCACAAATAAGAATGTTTGAAAGTACAGGGGAGAAAAAATATATAGAGAAAGCGAGACAAGTATATGATGATTGGATTTGGCCTACATGGGGACCGGAAGATGAAGCTCCCTGGTTTGGTGGAATTACTTGGAAGACGGATGTCGCAAAATCAAAGAATGCTTGCTCTAATGGACCGGCTGCATTAATTGCTGCTCGTCTTTACTCTTTTTACGATCAGGCTCAATTTAGCGATGGCAAGATTAAAAATGCCTACTTAAATGAAGCTATCAAAATTTATATTTGGGAGAAAAACTACTTATTTGATCGTAAAACAGGAGCTGTTTATGATAATATTAATGGAAAGGGTGAAATTCAGAGAAACTGGATATTTACTTATAACATTGGAACCTTTTTAGGAGCTGCCCATGAGCTTTATAAAATAACAGGTGATAAGCAGTATTTAGATGACGCAGTAAAGGCTGCCAATTTTGTTGTAGAACAATTATCACAAAATGAAGGTTTGTTGCCTGATGCTGTAAGTGGCGATGGAGGATTGTTTCATGGAATCTTTTTCCGTTATTTTGTTAAGCTGATCAATGATCACTCTGTAGATTATTCAGATAGAAAGAAGTTTCATGAGTATATCACTCGCTGTGCCACTGTAATGGCTACTCAAGGAATTAATCCCAACACCATGTTATATGGAGGACGTTGGAGAAAGGCTCCTGCAGATAATGAAAAAGTAGGGCTAACTCCTCATTTAACAGGATGTATGTTGATGGAAGCGATGTGTGTCCTACAACCTTTATGATTTTCTTTAAAGTGGAATGTTTAGGCAGTATAGTTCATATTGCCTAAATGTTTGTTATACGAATACCTATAATTAGATGAAATCATGATATTTAATTTATCATTTAAATGAGTATTCATAATGATGTAAGCAATAGTAATATGGTAAATTTAAAGATAGTTGGAGTTTTAGGAATGTTATGTTTTACGGGATGGTTATCTGCCCATAACGTGAAAATGGAAAAGGAAGTAATAGTCGGTGATGGTATTGCTAAATTTGTTCCAAAAGGTTTCAATCTGAGTCAAATGCCTTCTTTTGCCTTAAAAGCAGAGCCTCAGGAAAAAGGTATGTTACCTTCAAATTGGCAGCTTTATCCTATAATGGAAAAGAAAAAAGGACATGCTAGTGCCTATTTGGACGTACCTCAAGGTACTAGTCTTTATGGTGGCGGTGAGGTTACAGGGCCGTTGTTGCGAAACGGACAAAGTATCAAATTGTGGAATACAGATTCAGGTGCATATAGTGTTGATAATGGAAAACGCTTGTATCAGTAACATCCTTGGGTAATGGGAGTTCGTCCAGATGGAACTTCTTTTGGAATTTTATTTGATACACCTTATAAAGCGAAACTGACAACTACCGATGAACGTATTAATTTCGAAACAGAAGGTGAACTATTTAGTATATTTGATGTAGTTTGATTAAGATCCTTTGAGTATCAAACCATTAAGAAGAACTTACATGAGAATGGGCAATGGATAAGAAATTGCTAACTTGTTTTGTTACACTATATTTCTCATGCTTTTCAAATAACTCTTTTCTAAGTGCAAAGATACGATTTTTATTTCAATTATATAACATATCCAAAATCTTTCTATAAAACAAGTTAAGACTGTGAGCCCCACAGGCACAGTTGCAAATATCCGTGGCTTATTTTGTAATATAGGTCTATATTTTCTTGTTTAATGCTTAAATGTTTATAAGAAGCATTACCTTTGCACTCATGAGTAAGCAATCAGCATTTGACTATAAGATTCTGGCAAGTTACCTTCTTCCCAAAGGCATACTTGAGTTCTTCGACGTTACATCCGTTAACGAAGACCACACTGGCATTATTGAAGAGACTGGTAATGAGCGCGTCCTTCTTCACATCTATCTTGACGAAAAAGATGCACGGGAAGAAGAGTGGCACGACCTTAAGCCCAATGGTTTCACGGAAAGCCGTCAGGTTAACGACTTTCCTATCCGTGATCACAAGGTCGTTCTTCATGTCAGACGTCGCAGATGGTTAACGGCAGAAGGCAGAAACATAATCCTTGACAGGTACTCGTTGCTTGCTGACAACACCGGCTACTCTAAGGAGTTTGCTGATGTCTTAAAAAAAATATTTGGATACCTACCCGATAACGGCCCGCTCGCCGGGGCTATACTTTAAGGTAGATGGCAATAACCTGGAGCGTGCTTACAAGGATCATCTGAGCGGTTTCCGTAATTGGGAACAAGCCAGTCATGCAGAGGACTGGGTGCTGCATCCTAAGAACATAGGCAAACGGCTGGGCATTGACGAGACCATGCTCCACAAGGACCTGATGACATTCTTGACCAACAAAGAAGGGCATGGCAAACGTCACACCTTAATAGCAGCTGTAAAAGGCACTAAGGCATCAGACATTATCAATGTTCTTATGCAGATACCGCAGGAACAGCGAGAGCAGGTCGAGGAAGTCACCATGGACTTCTCTGACAGCATGTTTGCTGTCGTCACAGAAGCCTTTCCCAATGCAGCCATAGTCATTGACTGCTTCCATATCGTCAAACGTTGTATCGAAGCAGTGGAGGAATTCCGCCTCAAAGCTAAACGAGAAGCACAGAAAGCACAAAACAAGGAGAAGGCCATGTTCAAAAAGAAACTTGAACAGCTGGTAAAGAGCCGTAAATACTACCGCAAGAAACATCCAAAGAAATACAAAGGCAAGAAGCGGGGACGCAAGCCACAGAGGTTGAACAAACGCTTCAGACCAACCATGCTTGCCAATGGCGAAACTGTCATAGAACTACTGACAAGAAGCAAGTATCTGCTGAGTGTGAGTGGTGAAAAATGGACTGACAGGCAGAAAACACGTGCAAAGATACTTTTCAGGATGTTCCCAAAGATAAAGGATGCATATACTTTGATTTGTAGCCTAAGAAGCGTGTTTAGCAACAAGTCTATCGACCGGGGTACTGCTAAGGTTAAACTGCATGAGTGGTATCAGAAGGTTTCAGTTTGTACGTTGCGTGAAGTAAAGGCTGCAAGGGATGCCATCAAGTACAAGGAAGAAGAAGTACTAAATTACTTCATAAACAGATCAACCAATGCTCATGCTGAATCTCTTAACTCTAAGTTGAAAGGCTTTAGAGCACAACTACGCGGTGTGCAGGATTTACCTTTCTTTATGTTCAGAGCATCCATAATCTTTGGATAACATGATTATATTGCCACGGACTTATGCAACTGTGCCGTAATTTTGCAGCAGAGTAGTTTAAGTTAGTAGTTAACAGTTAGCAGTTAGTAGTTGGTAGTTAGTAGTTAGTTTAAGTATTAGTTAGTTTATAAGATTGTTATCAGGAAATGGGCATCCGGCAAGACGACAAACCGTCTGTGCTGGATGCTTTTTGATTAAGAGCAATAAATAGACCTGGAACTGATTTGTGGATTGGAAAAACAATCCTGAAAGAAACCACTGATAGTGAAAGGTGCCCTTACGGGTTTATGCAGTACTCCACAAACGTGGCTGTGCCAAAATGAAGAAGTGCTCACTTCCTGTTTTTTGACACAGCCACGTTTATTATAGGTATATTCGTCGGCTGCTACTCGTTGTTGTCTGAGAAAGAGTATGGGTAGGCAGCAGGCTGGGTGCCACGGCGCATATTGGGCTTGCTGCTCATCTGATATTGCAGACGGGCACCGCGCAGCAGTTGGTCGTGGGTCACATAGTTTTTGCCGTATGCCTTGCCGTTGATGCTAAGCGACTCGATGTAGCGATTTTCATCGCTGTTGGCAGGGGCTGACAGTTCAACGGTCTTACCGTTGGCCAGATGTATCTTGGCCTTTTTGTAGAGCGGAGCGCCAAGTACGTACTGGTCGGTGCCAGGACATACGGAGTAGAATCCGAGAGCCGACATGATGTACCACGCTGAGGTCTGGCCGTTGTCCTCGTCACCACAATATCCGTCTGGTGTGGGGTAGTAGAGACGACGCATGGCCTCGCGTACCCAGTACTGGGTCTTCCATGGCTGTCCGGCATAGTTGTAGAGATAAATCATGTGCTGGATGGGCTGGTTGCCGTGGGCATATTGTCCCATGTTTACAACTTGCATCTCGCGCATCTCGTGGATGAGTTGCTTACGGGTATCGACATTTCCACCAAACGTCGGGGGCTCCTTGAACACAGCGTCGAGTTTGTCGACAAAGGCTTGGTCGCCGCCCATCAGCGTGATGAGACCGCGGATGTCATGGAACACGCACCACGTCCAGTGCCAACTGTTTCCTTCGGTGAACGGTCCCCACCAGGCATCTGGTTTGAAGTCATCTGGGAAGTTGCCTTTAGAGTCGCGACCGCTCATCATACCATATTTTGGATGAAACACATTCTTGTAGTTTTGACAACGCTGCTTGTAGATATCTGTCTCACTGGCTGGACGCCCCAGTTTCTTACCCATCTGGTAGATGCACCAGTCATCATAGGCATATTCCAAGGTGCGTGAGGTGCTCTGGCCAACTACGTCGGATGGAACATATCCTAACTGGTTGTACTCCTTATATGCCGTACGGCCAGATGAGCCTACTGTTGGATGGACAGAGTTGGCATCCTTGCACAAAGCGTCGAAGATAGCCTGTGTGTCCTTCTTGATATTTCCTTTCACGTATGCGTCAGCAACTACGGATGCAGAGTTGTTGCCCACCATGCAGTTGCGGTGACCTGGTGTTGCCCATTCAGGATAGAATCCACTTTCTTTATAGGAATTGTAGAAGCCTTCCTCCATCTGTGCGCTCATCTCTGGGTATACAAGGTTGATGAATGGCATCAGTCCGCGGAAAGTGTCCCAGAAACCTGTGTCGGTAAACATATAGCCAGGCAGCACCTTGCCGGTATGTGGGCTGTAGTGTACGATATTACCTTTTGCATCTTTCTCGTAGAACATGCGAGGGAAGAGGGTACTTCTGTACAGACAGCTGTAGAATGTTCGCAACTCATTGATGTTGTCGGACTCGATTTCTATTCTGCCCAGTACTTCGTTCCAGCGGTCACGACCCTTCTGCTTCAGTTGATCAAAGCTCAGTGTGCCCAGTTCCTTGAGGTTCAACTCAGCTTGCTCGGCACTGATGAAGGAAGATGCTACGCGGGCATGTACTTGCTCGCCTTTCCTTGTGGCAAAACCGATGATGGCACCTGCGTGGTTGCCCGTGGCCTCAAGTTCGGCAGTGCGTATGTCACCGTTGGGAACGGCGGCAGTGTAGGTGAAAGGTTTGTCGAAGACGATGACAAAGTAGTTCTTGAAGTTGCCAGGCACACCGCCGCTGTTCTTCGTGGAATAGCCTACTATCTTGCGCTCGGCTGGTATGATAGTCACTGACGAGCCTCGGTCCAGTGCATCAACGACCACGCACGACTGGCTGTTCTCGGGGAACGTGAAGCGGAACATGGCGGCACGCTCCGTGGGCACCAACTCGGTGTTGATGTCATAGTCGGCTAGATAGACCTGATAATAATAGGGAAGGGCCGTCTCAGCCTTGTGGTTGAAGAAACTGGCGCGGTCGTCTTCACGGAATACGTGGGCTCCTGTGGTGGGCATCAAGGCAAACTGTCCGTAGTCGTTCATCCACGGACTTGGCTGGTGGGTCTGCTTGAAGCCACGTATGCGGTTGGCCGTGTAGTTATAAACCCACCCATCGCCCATGTGGCCTGTCTGTGGTGTCCAGAAGTTCATGCCCCAAGGCATGGCCGTGGCGGGATAAGTATTACCCGTTGATAATTCGAAATTGGAGTCAGTGCCAACGAGCGTACTCACGTAGTCGGCATAGTTGTTTTTGGCCTGTGCCCAGAGGGAGCAACAGATACAGGCTGCTAATAGAATTTTGCTTTTCATTATTATTTATCGTTTTGTGATTATTGATTCGTTACAGGGAAGGCACTGATGCGCAGACGGGCTGCTTTCATAAATAATATGGTGTTTTGTTTCCGATTGCAAATGTACCCCATGTTTTTCATAAATATGTCCTATATAATGCCAAAATTGTAGACAAACAGAAAAAGAAAGGCAAAAACGAGGACTATAATTATATATGTTATAATATATATTTACATTATCAAAATGTTGTTAGTAAAAAATATGGTAGAAAAGAAATTATTTGCAAAGACATTGCCCGTTCTATTAGGTTTTTCGTAATGGGTTTCTGCGACATTGTCGGCATATCAAGCGTCTTTTCGAAAGGCTCTTTGTGGATGGCATACAACTTATAACGAAACTGAAGAGCAACATGAAGGGAGCATTGATGTCCGTATCCGACAAACTGCTTCTCAGGAAGAGGGCTATAATAGAGACGTGAATGACGAACTGAAAAACATGAGGGTGTGTCAAAACTGAAGTGACCCCAAAAAGTTGGACAAGTTAAACACTATCCCGTAATAGAAAGAGTTCGGTATTGTACCGGACTCTTTCCATTTAACCGGGCTTTGATTCTTTTATTGTTATAATATTCAATATATTTATCCAAAGCCTTTATAAAGGCTTCAGGAGATTCAAAATTCTCGGTATACAGTAATTCAGACTTCATAATTCCAAAGAAATTTTCCGCCATAGCGTTGTCAAGGCAGTTACCCTTACGAGACATGCTTTGTACTATATGATGTTCTTCAAGACGTTTACGGTAACCGTAGTGTTGGTATTGCCATCCTTGATCAGAATGGAGTATAAGTCCGTCAAGACTGTCAAACCTTGTGAACGCTTTATCCAACATATCGTATATCTGTTCCATATCCGGTTTTCGGGAGATGTTGTATGATATGATCTCACCGTTGAACATATCCAATATCGGGGAAAGATAAAGTTTGACAGAACCGATTTTTATCTGTGTTACATCTGTCGCCCATTTGCGGTTGGGGGCTTCTGCCGTAAAATCCCTGTCTATTATGTTCGGGGCTATCTTGCCAACCTCACCTTTGTATGAGCGGTATCGTACCATGCGTATTTTGCTTTTAAGCCCTAAGTCACACATAAGCCTCTGG
>ENA-OQET01001423-OQET01001423.1-human-gut-metagenome-genome-assembly--contig:-NODE-1423-length-10598-cov-5.694681_pt1 | contig 10598 bp, 9 predicted proteins | sample MGYA00242800_ERZ504645 | MGnify/ENA primary metagenome ERZ504645 (study PRJEB26092, sample SAMD00036308) | human gut metagenome | host: Homo sapiens | study: EMG produced TPA metagenomics assembly of... | reverse complement strand
CCTGGATATCTCGTTCTTATATTCATGTCACCCAGTTTCGTGTTCCATACATTGGGGCACAAGCGGTTGCTGAGGAATACATACACCGTCTTGGTTTTCCGGGTCCACCCAAGCACAAGTACCGGTAAATCCGGTATGTCCATATACCGCTTCCGGAGCGGAAGGAGCACAAGGGCTGCGCTTCACAATGGATACATCCGGCTTGTCGAATCCCAGACCGCGACGGCTGATGGCGGATTTCTCCGTCGTAAACAAACGGCAGGTTGCCTTACTCAAGAAACGCTTGCCATTGAATTCACCGCCGTTCAGCAACATTTGATAAACCTTTGCCACCTCTTCGGCCGTAGAGAAAAGTCCTGCATTACCGGACACCCCACCCATGCAGGCAGCAGTCTCGTCATGCACATATCCGCATATATCCTGGCGACGCAGGAAGTCATTGGATGCCGTGGGCATGATTTCCGCTTTGGTGAACTTCGTCAAAGGCAGAAACATAGTACGTTGCAATCCCATCGGGGCATAGAACTCACGGGCAAGGTACAAATCCATCGGCAGCTCCGTCACCTTCTCCACTACCTGCTGCAACAGCACGAAGCCGAGGTCGCTGTAAACATAACGTTTGCCGTCCAACTCGCACTTGGCTATCCGCTGAAGGATAGAATTCTTGAAACTCTTGTTCAGCCACATGCCATCTGCCATGTGCAGGGTATAGACCGGTGTATTCTTGTCGGACACCATCCCTTTCCGGAACTTAAAATCGGAACAATAATAGCTATGCTCGCTTACCTGCGTACGATGCCACTCGTCCACCCAACTCTGGGAGTACGGGCCGTGTACCGAATTCGGGTCTATGATGTCCAGGTAGAAGCGGATATAGGGAGGAAGCCCCGATTCGTGGAACAAAAGTTCGCGGATGGTAATGTTCCGCTTGTTGCCATTGCGCAAGAAGGGCAGATAAGCGGAAACCTTGTCATCCAGTTTTATCTTGCCCTCATCATACAGTTTCATGACGGCAAGCAACGTAGCCGTAGTCTTGGTCAGCGAAGCCAAATCAAAAAGGTCCGAAGAACGGACAGTAGTGGTATCCTTATCAGAGTGGGTTCCGAAGCCTTTGTCATATACCGGCAGTCCGTCTTTCCACACCAGCACGCGGCAACCGGGATAAGCTCCCGCTTCCAGTCCCTTCCGGGCAACGGCATCGATACTTTGCAGCACATACGATTTCATGCCGTAATCTTCCGGAACAGTCTTCCCCGGTTTCATGCCCGGCTCAATCATACAGCCCGTTCCCGCTGGAAACAGTTTACCGATACTCATCGACATTCTGCCACTGGCCGGCTTTTTGGCAAAAAGAACATCAGCCACGTATTGCTGCAAATCCGTCTCTGCCGAATGTACCAGCACCACAGCGCTGGATTTGGCAAGTGCGGGCATCAGAGGTTGCAATGTACGGTAAGAGGTAAAAAAAGTATAGACCAGCGGAGCACGCAGGTTCAAGCCTTCCAGAAAGGCCACATCACGGTCGCTGACATAAGCCGAACCGGTGATGCTGATAACCACGCGACGGAAAGCAGCCAACTGCCCCTGCACTTCCTGCCAGAGAGCCTCATCGGCATTCCAAGGCAAGTGGAAATGGCTGATGCCTGCATTCTTTTTCATAGCTTCCACAAAGGGAGCATCCGCCTCCTTCTCTCCGATGCTGAGCACGGCAATATCACCTTCCACCGGTGCCAGTGGAAGGACATCGAAATAATTGTTCAATACAGTCACTGCCGAACGGCGCAACTTGGCAGCCAACGCCTGCGCTTCCTCCGTATTGATGCGATAGCTCATTCCGCTGACCCGAAGTTGCGGCTGGCGGTTTCTCAAACCAAGCATATACTTGTACATCAATACCTTGCGGCACTTGGCATCAAGTTCGTCCTTACTCAGTTGTCCCGACTCCACTGCATCTACCAGCTCCTGCACCGCATTCTTCGTATTGAACTGTACCAGCACCATATCATTTCCCGCCAGCAGCGCTTTGGTAGTTACCTGCGGAATGGCAGACACACCCTTCATGTCCAAGGCATCGGTAAACACCAGCCCTTTAAAGCCGAGTTCATCCTTCAACAACCCGGTCACCACATTCCGCGACAAGGAAGAAGGAGTCACCCCGTCCGGGTCCAGCGCCTGCACTTGCAGATGGCCTACCATGACACCCCCCAATCCGGCACGTACCATTTCCTTGAAGGGATAAAGTTCCACACTGTCCAGGCGTGCACGGTCGTAGTGCAAGGCAGGAAGCGCCTTATGAGAATCCACATCCGTATCGCCATGCCCGGGGAAATGCTTGCAAACGGAAAGTATGCCCCCGCTTTCGAGCCCACGGCTGTATGCCACCACCTTTTCCGCCACCCGCTGCGGGTTCTCGCCAAAGGAGCGTACGTGTATCACCGGGTTCAGCGGATTCGTATTGACATCCGCATCGGGTGCAAAATTGACGTGTACCCCCAATTCGCGGAACTGGCGGGCCACCTCACGTCCATATTCTTCAATCAGGCCATTGTCCTCGATACATCCCAAGGCGGCATTACGGGGATAGTCCGGAGCGCCTTTCAGCCTCATTGACAGTCCCCACTCTCCATCGAAAGTAACCATAACGGGAATCTTGGCATCCTTCCGGGCCATATTGGTCAAGATAGCCTGCTCTTCCGGAGTACCTTCGGAAAACAGCAAGCCACCGACCTTGTATTTCTTTACCAGCTCGCGCATCTGCTTTTTCGTGGCCTTGTCTGCTCTGGCCGGAATGGTGGCAACGATGAGCTGCCCCACTTTTTCGTGTACATTCAGACCTGACAACACGGAGTCCACCCATTGCCGGCACCGGTTGTCTGCAGCCGAAGGAAGAAACGGGCCCCCCGTCTGGGCGTGAAGTGAAGATAATCCCAATATAAACAATCCTGCAACCCATAAAAGGAGGGTGAGTCTTTTCATCATGCTATTTTTCAGTTAAAGTAAGTACCATTTCTCCTACGTAGATGCCACTCTTTCCGGTGTGCAGCACGGGAACGCTCTTGCCGTCCGCATTCAGATAAACGGCAGGCTTTTCCATAAAAGTATGCGAATGTCCTCCCAAAATGACATCAATGCCACGCGTCTTGCCTACCAGGTTCTCGTCGGAAGCGCCTTCGGGATTTGCACTGCGGATACCCAAATGAGACATGCAAATCACAACCTCGCAATTCTCCTTCTCCCTGAGAAGGTCTGTCATTTCCTGGGCCACCTTTATCGGGTCGTTGTAGACAATGCCTACGCATTTATCCGCCTGCACCAGCCCTTCCATCTTGGGGGCCAGGCCGAAGATACCGATTTTCACCCCTTCGCGCACCAAGGTGATATAAGGCTTCACCAGTCCTTCGAGTACCGTACCCGTCACGTCATAATTGGAACAGACCACGGGGAAATCCGCCATACGGAACAATTCCGCCATATTCTCAAGTCCGAAATCAAATTCATGATTACCTATCGTCATGGCATCATAGCCCATGAGGTTCATCATCTTGACCTCCAGCTCGCCTTTGAAAAAGTTATAATAAGGGGTGCCTTGCGAGATGTCTCCGCAATCCAGCAGCAACATATCCGGATGCTTGCCGCGAAACTGCTTTACAAAACCGGCACGGCGCACCACACCGCCCATACCGGCATACTCGTCGGCCGCCTCGGCGCTGATGGGTTCTATACGGCTGTGCGTATCGCTGGTGTGCAGGATAAACAGTTGTTTTCCGGATTGGCCGGACGATACAGAATCGGCGGACACCAGGCAAAGGGGTTCTTCAGTAATGACACGCTCCTCTTGCTGTGCCGATGCGGGGAGCATGAAAAGCAGCAGGGCTGCCAAGGAATATATATGTTTCATAGAACTTCTGTTTTTTTAATGCTTACTCTTTAACGACCACTCTTCCCTCCATGCGCGAAGTCACCTTCTTGCCGGCTGCCGTCTGCTTCTCCACATACTTCATGAACAGACCGCGCAGTGTAGCCCCATCCGGGCACTCCCTTTTATCCGCCTGCAGGAAAGCCGTCATTCCATCGTTTCCATCAGCCAGATAATCAATCGTGGCAACCGTATAGTCACGGTCATCCTCCACCGGCTTGCCGGCAATGGAAGCCTGGAGCAGCTTGCCATCCTTGCTGATTTCCAACTGTATACCACTCACCCCTTCACCAAGTCTCACCGCAATGTTTTCAAACAAGTGCTTCATGGCAGAGCCTTTCATCGTCAGCACACAGAGCGAATTCTCAAAAGGCAATATCTCATAGATGTTTTCGGTAGTGATGTCTCCTTCCGTCAGGGAGTTCCGGATTCCACCGATATTGATTAGCCCCATATCGGCCGGTTTGCCCAGCACTTCCACCGCAGCCTCACGCAGTACATCTGCAATCAGATTGGATAAAAGGCTTTCGGGCCGGAATCTGTCCATCGACATTTCTGCGGTTCCCACCACATGATACATAACGCTGTCCATCCGGGCCTTGTAAGGCGCCAGCAGAGCCACGGCTTCGGCATCCGGCTCGGCATCCCAGACAGAGTTCATGGGAATTCTGCCTCCCTCTACCTTGGTCACTTCGTAAGAAGAATGGCAGGAAACCAATAGAAGCGCAACCGCCAACACTGCCCCCGCAAGGAGACTGAAAGTTTGTTTCTTCATATTCATTTAGTTTTAAATTGCTACAAATATACTTTTCTTTTGCGACTGAGCCACACAATTAACCGATTATTTAGACTTGCGTTTAGCAGAATGAAACGCTCAAAAATCATCCCAACTGGCGAAAAAAAGCTTGAAGCACTTGTGTATCTGGCAAATAATTCGTTCCTTTGCACCGCTTTCGCGCAATCGCTGTCAGGACACCAAGAGAGAAGCCTGGTATGTTGCGTTGTAACGATGAAACAATTTAATAATAAAAACAATGGATTTAATTAAAATTGCAGAAGAAGCATTTGCTACCGGAAAACAGCACCCGAGCTTCAAGGCAGGTGACACTGTAACAGTAGCATATCGTATTGTCGAGGGTAACAAGGAACGTGTACAGCTGTACCGTGGTGTTGTTATCAAGATTGCCGGACATGGAGACAAGAAACGTTTTACAGTACGTAAGATGTCAGGAACCATAGGCGTAGAACGTATTTTCCCGATTGAATCACCGGCTATCGACAGCATCGAAGTGAACAAGGTGGGTAAAGTTCGTCGCGCTAAACTGTACTACCTGCGCGCTCTTACCGGTAAGAAAGCAAGAATCAAAGAAAAAAGAGTTAACGGTTAATTCCAGACTCCTATTTCGAAATAAAAAAGGGAAACTGACAATGTCGGTTTCCCTTTTTTAGTGATATACACAGTAGGCATACACACCATGCGATACTCTACTGCTACTCCCTCATTCAAAACATTGTAAGCCTGCGCTCCTTTCCTTTCACATAAGCCTTCCTTCTTGCTGATATGTTAGTTTATCAGCGCCCAACGGCCGTGAGGCGCTCTGCTAACGACCGTCAACAAGGTGCTTTATGGCCGTTAGGCGAACGCCTCACGGCCGTTAAACAGCTCTCATATGCATAGCTTGCCTATACTGAATACCTATCTTATCCATACCAAAAGCCTGACTTCCACCTATTATCGCACGGGCTTTTACGAAGTTAATACCGTGTTTGCAGGAAACCAATAGCTTGTTTACACGATATTGGCAAATTGCTCCATATCCTATTAATTTATTGTACTACAAGATATTAATAGATTATTTGGCGTAAATTTAAGGTGGAAGCAAAAGTTGCTTCCACCTTTTCAAGTTGCTTCCACAGCATCCGCAACCCCGATGAATAAAGGGATACAGAGAATGGGTGGAAGTGTGGAAGCAACTTGTGACATAACTTTATTGCTGAGGAATATGTGCCACCAAAGAAAAAAAGGTGTGTCGAAACTCTCATAAACTAAAAATCACCCTCGCCACAGATAGGTGTAGCGAGGGTGACTTCGATAGAAGGGGAGTTTTGACATATCCCCTCCTTTATCAGTTTCCCTAATATTGATTACTTGATATCTCTCAGCTCCCAGCCCAACGCACTGGCACCCAGCACTGCAGCATCAGAGTCCTTCAACTCGGAAGCCAGCAACTTGGTCTTACCTTTGTAGATATTCAATACATTGTCGTCAATGGCTTTCTGGATAGGCTTGAAGATATAGTCGCCCGCCTTTGCCAGACCGCCGAACAACACGATAGCTTCCGGGCTGGAGAAAGCGATGAAGTCAGCCAAAGCCTCACCCAAGATGGTTCCGGTAAACTCAAAGATTTCTTGGGCAATCTTGTCACCCTTCACCGCTGCATCATACACATCCTTGGAAGTAATGTTTTCTGCCGGAATGTCGCGCAACAAACTCGGTTCGGTACTCTTGGTCAAGAACTCACGTGCAGAACGCGCCACACCCGTAGCCGAACAATAAGTTTCCAGACAGCCGTGACGTCCGCATCCGCAGAGACGTCCGTTTTCACGACGGATAATAGTATGTCCCAACTCTCCGGCAAAACCGTCATGGCCATATACCATCTGACCGTTAATAACGATACCGCTACCTACACCGGTGCCAAGAGTTATCATGATAAAGTCTTTCATACCACGAGCCGCACCGTAAGTCATTTCACCGATACCGGCAGCATTGGCGTCGTTTGTCAAAGCGGTAGGGATACCCAAGCGCTCTTCAAACATGGCAGCCAAAGGAATTACACCCTTCCAGGGAAGGTTCGGGGCAAACTCAATAGTACCGCTGTAATAGTTTCCGTTAGGAGCACCGATACCGATACCTTTTATCTTGTCTACTCCACCGTTGGCAATAATGAGCGGCAACAGATTCTTGCAAACTTCGTCTACGTAATCATTGACGTCCTCATAAGCTCCGGTTTTGATGGAACTGCTTGCAATAATAGTTCCGCGTGCGTCTACAATACCAAAGACGGTGTTTGTTCCGCCTATGTCAATGCCCACTACATAGGGCTTTTCCATGTTTGAATTCATGATATTACTTTTGTTTAAAGGGTTAGTTAATCACATTCATGGTTACAAAAATCACAAAGAAAAACGACACTGCAAAATCTTTTTTTAAAAAAGTTTGCAACTTTTGCAACTTTTCGTAGCATTGCTGCGTCTAATAGTGAAAATTAATAAGAGTAAAGCAATAAACAGGGAAAACAGTGATACAACTAAAAGACATTAACAAGACCTACAACAACGGAGCACCGCTGCATGTGCTCAAAGGTATCAACCTCGACATTCAGAAAGGCGAATTTGTTTCCATCATGGGCTCATCGGGTTCGGGAAAGTCCACTTTACTCAATATACTGGGTATTCTGGATAGTTACGACACGGGGGAATATTATCTGAACGGTACCCTCATCAAGAACCTCAGCGAAACGAAGGCAGCCGAGTACCGCAACCGTATGATTGGTTTCATCTTCCAGTCCTTCAATCTCATTTCCTTCAAGAATGCAGTGGAGAATGTGGCGCTTCCTCTCTTTTATCAAGGAGTGAGCCGCCGCAAACGTAATGCGCTGGCACTGGAATATCTGGACCGCCTGGGGCTGAAAGAGTGGGCACACCACATGCCAAATGAGATGTCCGGTGGACAGAAACAACGTGTAGCCATCGCCCGTGCCCTCATTACCCAACCGCAGATTATCCTTGCCGATGAACCTACCGGCGCGCTCGACAGCAAGACTTCCGTAGAGGTGATGCAGATTCTAAAGGAACTGCACGATACGGGCATGACCATCGTAGTCGTGACCCACGAAAGCGGTGTTGCCAACCAGACGGACAAGATTATCCATATCAAAGACGGTATCATAGGTAGCATCGAGACGAATCTGAACCACGATGCAAGCCCGTTCGGAAAAGACGGATTCATGAAATAATAAAGGAAGAGCCCCCTCCCCCTTTAATTTTTAATTCTTAATTTTTAATTATCAATGATAGACCTTTGGCAAGAAATATACGGAACCATCAAACGCAACAAACTGCGTACATTCCTGACGGGCTTTGCCGTGGCATGGGGAATCTTCATGCTCATCGTGCTGCTCGGAGCCGGAAACGGTATCATACATGCCTTCGAGCAAAATGCGTCGGAGCGTGCCTTGAACTCTATCCGCATCTTCCCCGGCTGGACCACCAAGTCATACGACGGTCTGAAAGAAGGACGCCGCGTCCAACTGGACAACCGGGACATGGATGACACGGAGAAGCAATTCACCGAAAATGTCATCAGTGCCGGTGCCACCGTGCGTCAAAGTAATGTAAACGTCAGCTTCGGACAAGAATATATCAATATCTCTCTGCTGGGCGTATATCCCAACTACACCGAAGTGGAAACCGTGAAAACAGCGGACGGACGTTTCATCAACTACAACGACCTGAAAGACCGACGTAAAGTCATCATCCTCCATAAGAAATCTGCAGATATCCTTTTCGGAAAAACGCATACTGAACCCATCGGACAATTTGTCAATGCCAGTGGAGTGGCCTATCAAGTAGTAGGCCTCTACAATGACCAGGGAGACCGCGAGGCAAACGAAGCGTATATCCCCTTCTCCACCTTGCAGACCATCTATAATAAAGGAGACAAGCTGAATAACATCATCTTTACAACCAAGAACCTGCACAGCATAGAAAGTAACGAAGCCTTTGAAAAAGAATACCGCAAGGCTATTGCCACCAATCACCGCTTTGACCCCACGGATGAGAGCGCCATATGGATATGGAATCGTTTCACCAACTATCTGCAGACACAGAATGCAATGGGTATCCTCCGGACTGCAATCTGGGTTATCGGTATCTTTACACTGTTGAGTGGGATTGTCGGCGTGTCGAACATAATGCTGATTACCGTGAAAGAACGTACCCGGGAATTTGGTATCCGTAAGGCATTGGGAGCAAAACCTTTCTCCATCCTTTGGCTGATTATTGTGGAAAGCGTGACTATCACTACGCTATTCGGTTATATCGGTATGGTGGCAGGCATCGGGGTGACGGAATGGATGAACTCTGCTTTCGGTAGCCAGACGATGGATGCCGGCATGTTCCAGCAGACCATGTTCTCCGATCCCACCGTAGACCTCAGTATTGCTATCCAAGCTACCCTGACCCTTATCATAGCGGGTACGTTGGCTGGGTTCTTCCCGGCTAAGAAAGCGGTAAGTATCAGTCCTATTGAAGCACTTAGAGCAGATTAAAGATTATGAGAATAGACATAGATACGTGTGAGGAAATCCTCATCACAATAACAAGGAACAAAACGAGAAGCCTGCTTACGGCGTTCGGCGTATTCTGGGGTATCTTTATGCTGGTGGCGCTTATCGGTGGCGGCCAGGGCATGCAGGAAGAACTAAAATCCCAGTTCGAAGGATTTGCAACCAACTCGGGCTTTATCGCTGCACAAAAGACAAGCGAGGCTTATAAAGGTTTTCGCAAAGGACGATGGTGGGATTTGGAGATGGAAGATGTGGACCGTGTACGCAATGTGGACGGTGTGGCGCTTGCCACGCCTTCCATTGCCTTATGGGGACAAGTGGCTGTCTACGGAGACAACAAGTACGACTGTAGTGTGAAAGGCTTGTATCCCGAATATGAACAGATAGAACATCAAGAGATGACCTATGGACGTTTCATCAATGATGTCGACATTAAAGAGTCGCGTAAAGTGTGTGTAATCGGCAAACGTGTTTATGAAAGCCTCTTCAAACCCGGTGAAGACCCCTGCGGCAAATATGTCCGGGTAAATGGTATCTATTACCGGGTTATCGGAATGTGTTCATCCGAAGGCAATGTCAATATACAAGGGCAGGCCTCTGAAGCCATTACATTGCCTTTTTCCACCATGCAACAGACCTACAACCTCGGAAAGAAACTGCATGTAGTATGTTTCATCATGAAACCGGGAGTAAAAGTGAAAGACGTGCAGCCCGAAGTGGAACGTCTTGTAAAAGCAGCGCACTACATTGCTCCCGATGACAAACAAGCCGTCATGCTTCTGAATGCGGAAGCTATGTTCTCCATGATGGACAACCTGATGATTGGAGTGCGCTTTCTAATCTGGATGGTAGGTTTGGGGACGCTGTTTGCCGGAGCTATCGGCGTATCGAATATCATGATGGTAACCGTCAAGGAGCGCACAACGGAAATAGGCATACGCCGTGCCATAGGTGCCCGTCCTAAAGACATTCTGCAACAAATTCTTTCGGAAAGCATGGTGCTGACCACTATAGCGGGTATGGCAGGTATTTCTTTTGGCCGTATTTGTACTGCAAATACTTGAAAAGGCCGCCAATGACCCTGGAGTTATCAAAATCCCACTACCAGGTTTCATTCGGACTGGCTATCGGAACCTGCATCCTCCTCATCGCATTAGGAGTGCTTGCCGGACTGGCACCTGCCTATCGCGCCATGGCAATCAAGCCAATTGAAGCCATCAGGGATGAATAAACTTATAGAGAGACCACTAACCGTAAGCCATGAAATAATGGCTATATCAATCGTAAATAATTAAATCGTAAATATAAGATGAAAACAAAGAAGTTTACTG